>Ga0209977_10001041_pt1 | contig 11832 bp, 5 predicted proteins | sample SumtaG_2_FD_183113 | JGI IMG/M metagenome (GOLD analysis project Ga0209977, IMG submission 183113) | Deep subsurface microbial communities from Indian Ocean to uncover new lineages of life (NeLLi) - Sumatra_00607 metaG (SPAdes) (version 2) | ecosystem: Environmental > Aquatic > Marine > Oceanic... | reverse complement strand
AACGCGGGGTACAGGAGACCGTTTATACCAATCAAACTACGAGGACTGTCTTTTATGCGGTAACATTTGATAACGACCTCGACGGATATGCAGATATACATGTAACTTATGAAAAGAAGACAGATTACTTCGAAGTTGAGACCGTAATGGTCGAATGGACTGCCCTTTTTTCCACTAACTATGCTCAAGGTATCATTGACGAATTAAAGTATACTCCAAGTAAAACAGCAAAGATTATCAACAGGGAGAGGCTAACTATTGAGAAAATTGAAGCTAATGATTTTGATGATTTTGACACCAAATATGATGATGAAATTATATCGGATATTAAAAAGACCTATACCAAATTCCGAGAAGTGAACAGAACAACATATCATACCGACTTGATCACCCAAGAGACCTTTACTTATAGTGATTGGGTAGAAGGAGAATTGGTGGAAGTTCGCACATATTCAAATAATTTTGCCGATATATTCGATGAAGCAGATCTAGAATCCGATATTAAGACGCTTTCGATAACAAACGAAGATCTTAATCAACAATTCGAGATAGAGGCTCCGTTATTTGTAGTCGCTAACTTGACTCAATTAAACTTTAGTACCGCGACGTGGGGGGTCGATAACGTTCCTATTAAGTTTGAGACGATAATTACCCAACACGGTAATAATGAGCCGGTGGTAGAAAACAAATTAGAAGAAATTATTACAATTAACCTTGACAATCGGTTTAGCCTATATCACGATTATCTAAAACCCGATCCTAGAGAAGCAGGTGTTGTAGGATCAACTTTATTTAAGGTACAAGGAGTTTTTGTGACTCCTCCTGATGGGCTGGTTTATTATACTTCTGATAAGACCTCGTTTACATACGGTGTAGCTAAGACTAAAGGCCATTATCTATATTACGATTCGGATTCCAATGGCTTTTATGAGACTGTGTTCATCCTATATCCTGACGAAGATGGTGATAAAAAGTATAATGTTATGTCAATCGGCTATAATTATGATGGGAAGCATGAGTTCTTACCCTACCAAATCTTAAATGAAAATAATCCAGTTGGCCTTAATTATGTGTCGAAAAACCATGCGTCTAGTCGTGTGTGGGCTCCTAAAGGTGATTATATTATTTTTAATAGTATTGAAGATATGGACGCATTTATGGAAAAACATCATTTTGATTTATTACCTTTTGACAACATGATTCCGAAAGACCAGATTTTTGATGTATTCAGATTGCTACCAGTAGAAGATATCAATGCATACGCTCCTGGTCTCTTCTATGACGTATATGTCCAAATTTATGGCGAGACCTGGATGCAGTATAAAGATTCATTTAGAAACGATGTATTTGAACAAGTTATAACCATGGTTGGTGCTGGTGTAGCTTCTTCTGCGGCAGTAATTACAGCTACACTTCTCGGACTTAGTGCGACCGGCTGGGGTGCCATTGTTGCCGGAATCATTGCTGGATTTACGTTTGCTATTACATATTTCGTCGAGACCTTGCTTGTTCAAGAGCAAAAACGTTTAATGGCGAGAGAAAGAGCTGCTTCTAAAGTTTACATGCCTCTTGATGCTGAAGGAGTCCCTATTAGATCACCTGCCCCGACTAAAATGAGCGACAAGCGAGGCGATGAAGTCTATACTCTGTGGGAACACCACCAAGGCAGTCCAAACGCCAAATATTTACCTGTTGGTGATAATGAAGGCTTGCTTACAGCTCAAGCAATTGTTTCGCCTCCGAAGACCTTGAGGACAACTGGTAGTTCTGATGATTATTCCTCTTTTTATACAAAATTATTGGAAGCCGAAGGCTTTTCACATTATTATGAAATGAATCAATACGATATTATGGCTTTTACTATAAAATATGATAAAATACTTGAAGCAGCAAGTAAATCTCTTACATCTTATACCAACCTTGATTATTTCTTAGTCACCAGTGAACTTCCCGCCTATAATGGGATGGAATATTATGAGTTTACTCCATATGAGGATACTACACGAACACGAGTATACTCGAAATATCCGCTTAATACCATTGGATTCTTAGAAAGTGCTGTTGAAATTGTTTCAGATAACAAATATGATGCGATAAGACCTTACAGCATAAATGGACGCCCTGCATATGTATTTTTTGATAGTACTGAGCCGACTAATACGCTTACCCAACCCCTTACTCCATTATTTCAGCCAATCGTAGTTAGCTCTCAAAGATACAACGAGTTGGAAAGGGAAGGTATTAATCTAGGTGGTGTTGTTTCCGTCGTTGCGAAATGTGGTTTATACAAGAGCACGATTTTTGGGTACCCCGTTGATCTAAATCCACTCCCTGAAGGTATCAATACCAATGATCTTGACCAGTATGAGATAGAGCAAGGATATAAAGCAAAGATCCCTCTTCTCTCTAAGTCATTCGGATATCCGATTTCGTATATTACGATTGATGTGCTGAGCACTACGGGGTTTACCTCTGAAGATATAGATGGGCTATTAGAATTGGGTCTTGATTACGATGAGATTGCGGAAATCATCTGGGATGAATTTGCTAACGACCTTGAACTCGGCGACCAGTATTATACTATCGTAGGCGGTTCATTATATCTTTACATATCTATAGACGATTTTGTACAAGCTTATTATTCGAAAGGTGAGCTTGTAGATGCAGATGTCTGTTCATACAGACTTAATATTCACATTCAGACTGTGGTAAAAGATACAGATCCCGTAATTCCAAATCCTATAAGGAATTATGATCTCGGAGATTTCGGAAATATATATGTTGATGCAGATCTATACTACTCGCAAACACAAGAAGTTACTCAGCATACAATTGTTCTGGATACGACCTCGAGCGACAATGCGAAGATAATTTTAGCCCAAACCACATCATACTTAATTTCTGATTACTTTAACGTATTCACGCTTGCCTCTGAGCTTGCTAAGTCGCAGGCAGAAGAGGATTATACAAGAAGAGTTACTATGTATTCAACATTATACTCTACACTCATTATGCTCCCTCTTATGATAGCTACAGCCGGAACCACTTCATACATTCATGGAATACGTGCCGTTGGATCAGCAGCGACTCAAGCAGCAGTTAACCTTGCAAAAGAAGCATTTAGGCAAAACATGAAGTTTACCTTACTCAAGACTTTTATTACGGGTACCCTACAGATCCCAATCCAAGTTATGACAGAAGTATGGGAAGAATTGTATCTTGATCCGTGGATTGAGAGCGTCATAATGAAGTTAGGTAATACTCTTGGATGGTCTGACGGTCGTTCTGAATTCTTGGGTATGTTTATATGCTCTTTCAGAGAAGCATTCTTTGGGGCAGCAAGACGTTTTATTGGAGGTATTACAGGAATTGGATTTGGAGGTGGTGGCGCTGGTGGATTCGATGCTAATATTGTAAGTGCGGGGCTTCAATCTTATGGACAGATAAATAATATGATGTCTGGGATTGAAATTCAGCAAGACGCCGATTTTGCTTTTGCTTTAGAAAGTCAAGCCACTTCCATAGACAAAGCAAATGTTGCCAATCAAATGGCTGCTCTTACATCGCAGACAGAACGAGGAAAAATTACATTTTGGAGTGTCGCTAAGCGGATCGCTGGCCTAGGAATTCTTATCCCCAGCTTTACCGTTGGCGGGGGAGGTTTTGCCTCTATGACTCACTTCCTTGACCTCACTTCTGACTTCCTGTTCGACCAAGAAGTAGGACGTGCTCTAAAGACCAGGATTATTATTAATCCGAGATTAGCAAGATTAGAGAAAGTCAAGCACGATTTAGAAATTAAGGAGGTCACCCTCCAGAGACTTATTGTCGAAGGTATTTCGGTCCCAATTGCCCCACGAATTACAGATCCACACTCAGCATTTAAATCATCTGCACTAGTACAAGCACAAATAGAGACGCAGACCTTTAATTTAGAGACTAATTTAGGAATTACTCGGGCTTATTTTATGAGACAAAAGCAACAAACAATTGAAGAAAATCAACAGGAGCTTTTAGGAATGAGAGATAGTTATCTAGGAGTGGAGGATGGTCTTACTGCCGGGGGAAATATTAAAATTCTAACAGTGTCATTGGAGGGTTTAGAACCAGATCTTCAATCCAAAATTTCAGAAGATAACCTTTATTGGTCAGAAAAATCAGGAATGGGAACCTCTTTTTACATACCCGAAAAAGATTTCAGTTACAGTGAATCTGAAAGTTTTACTCATCAACATATTATAGATCTTGTAATAAATGCATTAAATCTTGGTAGAGGTAAAGATTTTAAATTTTGGACACCATTTCATGGTCCATTGACGCTGGGTAGGACAATACTTTCGCCAAATCTTCCAAATGGTAAAATTACTATTGAGCGTGATACACTTTACAAAGATATTTCTAATTTACCCGAATTAACAATTGTTTACAGAGGAGCATCTTTTGCAAGAGGATCGCCCACCACCATTTGGGCTAAATCATTACCAGGTTATAAATATATAAAAAATCATTATCAACATCATTTTAAGGGTGCCGGTAATTTCGATGCAATTTTCAACTCTTATGGAGCAGCTTTTAATTTGCATACTCTTTATGATCAGATTATAAGACCAATAAGAACTAAATTTATTAGCGAATTCAATTTTGGAAAAGACGGAAACTATGATATAAATAGTGTTAAAGAAGCTTTTAAAGGTTATTTTAATAGGATGTGGAATGGACCAGATATTCAAAATGAGTTAGCAAGTTTTTCAAGAAGTAAGAGAAAGATCTGGTCAAGATTTATCGATAATTTATTTGATGAAATGTTTGATAAAGGATTTGAAGTTAATAATGAGAAAGACTTAAAACATATTGATTATGTTTTGAGAGACAGAATAAACATAGCAATTTTTGATTTTATAATGAGGAAATATATTGAAATTGATAAAAAAGGAATAAGACTAAGTTCAATTCCGCAAAAAATAGAAGGGTTTTTAAGAGATTATTTTGATAGTTCGAAGACAGTAAAAAATGAAATTGATGCCTTCTTTTTTGGTGAATATAGAGAAGATGAAAAAGTTTATAGAGAATATGGTAAAACTCACTTTTTCAACTTACTTGCAACAACATTTTTCACACATCCATTGTCGGAAAAAATGAAAATAGCAAATTCAGCATATGGTTTTTTTGGTTTTAGAAAAGAAGCTATGTATTTCTTTTATGAATTACCTCTAGTAATATTAGATATGTTTGCTAAAGAAGATTTCGAGCTTGAAGGTTTCTATAGTCATGTAAAATATTCTTTTAGTGATAAATTCTTCAAAGATGTTAATGAAATGATCTTGGATGGGATTGATATTTCAGGTATCTTTCCTGAAAGTTCCAGATGGCCAGACCTTAATGTTTATGAATTTCTATCGACTGTTATATCTCATCATATGAAGTCTTCGGTTAGTTCTTCCATTAAGGCTGAAAATATAGGGCGTAGGATAAAATCTGATTGTTTGTCCGCATTGGTACTTGATTTTTATAAACAGATCATAAAAGATCCTATAAATGTTCCAGAACACGTACTTGAATTGATAGTACCAGTTCGAGATATTAATGACGCTATTACAATATTTAATAGGATAATGCAAAAATCTGGAGGAAGAAACTTCGAATCCACTTTCGAAGAACTTTTTTCTGGAAATACATATAAGGTACCTGAACAACACATTTACCTCTTTTCGGTTACAGATTTAATAAATGATTATATCCAAGGAAGTAGAAGAGATTTAAATAATGTTGATGATATAAAAGATTTTATTGATGACCTATTTAGAGAGCCAGAATTTGTCTCGTTACTTTCAGAATTAGTCATAGAGGTATTTAAAAGTAAATATAAACAAGAAGAAATTTTCGGACAGACCTTTCCAAGCATACCAAGTAGCTTTATTGAAAAGATAAGATCTCTTTTTATTAAAGAAGGTGTTCTTAATAAGTTATTAGTTACTGATTCCACTTCTGATAAAGGATTTAGATTATCTTGGAATTCTTATGTTGATGTGTGGTTTGATAGGAATGAGTTAGGGGAAAAAATCAAGTTCAAAAGATCTCTTCTTAATAAAGATGAAATTTTCTTATTTGAAAATGGAGAGATAAAGGAATTAGACACATTGGATAAGGATTTTGTTTTTAAGTCAGCGATGATGGTTGTTCATGATAATAATGGCAAGAATGGGATATGTTCTGCTGATCGAGTCAGTGATTTACCAAGTAATATTCATGAAGGGTTACGTTTCAAAAGTACAATTTATCATAATGTATATATATGTAATAGTCAGGGATTTCAACTATTTGGTAAAATAGAAATTGATGATAATGGGTTGTTTGCTGTAAGTGATCAAGACTGGCCTATAAGACATCTCATTGTTCCTAATATAGTCACCTCAACAAGAGACTCGAAGTTACAGAGTGGAAAGATTGATATCTATTCGATAGAATTCTTTACTGCAGTAGGTTATTCAACAGGTAATAAGTATATAACGACTTTGCAAAAGGTTACAGCTAATATAGTACCCCAATCGCTATATAACTCTTATTTACCGGATAGAAATTTTAATTTGAAAGGATCTAAAATTTCAAATATTGATAATATCATCGAGACACAATTAAATCCTACCTCCTTCAATAATTTAAGAAATGAGTTGTCTGGTTTATTTACAATTCTTTACCATATTGAGAACATTTATGATAAATCATCCAAGGATAATACGCCCACTCCTTTATTTCCAACTAACTTAGAAGAGATGTTCTGGTTTACTATAAATGGGAAAGAAATAATCAATAATTTCTTTAAAATGCATGGATATTCTAGCTTAAGACCTAATACTGAGGAATATATTTTAGATGTATTTAAAGTTTTGAATCAAGATCTGGACTGTATTAATATTATAGAACCCACAACATCATCGATTAAGAAATTTTATCAGACTTTCCATACGTTAATTTCACAAAAGAAGACTCATGAGTATTTCAGCGAATTTGAGGATTATCTACAGCAACAGTTCAGCTCTGGGAACGAGATTACAGATTCGGATTATGATTTAATACGGATTATGGATGAGAAAATATTACCTAAAATCTTAAGTTTTCCAGCATTCATTTCGTTGATTTCTGGTTTTCTCCATATTGATAAAACTGCCAGTTCTTTCAAACTTTCCTTTGTTGCACATTCGAGAGATTACTTGAATAAAATTTTCAATAAATTTGGTATTAAGCCTCTTTACTCTCCCAATCCTTCACGTGGACCTTTGAACCCCAAATATTTTAATGGTGGTAAATATTCTGGTTTCTTCACAGAAACTTTTGGTTCAATTTTTATGTTTGGTTGTTATAGGCTTGTTAAAGTAGGAAATAAATATGAGATGCATCCTGTTTTACCTCCAAAAAACACTCTTTCTCATTTATACTTGAATTATCGTTTTGCGCCACAGACGCAGAAATACTATACAAATAGAAGGCATGAGCTCATGAAATTATACAATGAAAATAAGGCTGACGATTACTCTTGGATTTTAGATTGGATTTTGGAATCAATGTGGTCCTATGAATCTATTAAAATCGACAAATTTTTAAGTTTGTGTGCAGATTCTTTGTCTCGCCTTCCTTTTGAAGTAAATAAGCACACGTTAGAATATTTTATTGATTATTATTCATTTAGATGGCATATTGATGGAGATAATATTATAAATGAAGACTATAGGCTTGTTGGTGATGAAGAGCATGATCTCCTTTATAAATTAAGTTATAAACATATTAGAGATAATCTTTTATCTAAACTAGTAAACGCTTTCAATGTTATAATATTCATTCATGAGACGGAATTAAGCGATTATATGGGTATCAGCAATGAATTGTTACATAGGTTAATAATTGACTATGGTCCTGAAGTAGGTTTAGAGATTAGATATCATGAAGGTGTTTATTATAACTTAAGATTTGAGTCAGAGTGGTAAAATACCATTATTTTTTTTAATTAATAATATATATTCCATATCTTTAAGGATAATTATAAAACTTAATCAAGGTTTATCTATAATTTTTCTATATATCAATATCTTCCCATTTCTATGTCTTATCGTAATTTCTTTATCATACCCATAAACTATATCTACTTTTTGTCCTTGCTTGTGATAAAGATTTCGTATTTTTTGGATTTCCTCGTAAGTAAAAGTATTACTTCTTAAATCTAATTTAGTAAGTGATTTAAGCTTAAAAATTGACTCTGGAAGAGTTGTTAACATGTTTTTGCCCAAATCAAGATCCTTTAGATTCTTAAATTTTTCTATTGATTCTGGTATCTTTATTAATTTATTGTAACTAAGATCTAATACGTCCAAATTTTGAAATTGAAGTAAGAGTTCTGGAAATTCCGTTAGATTGTTCTCACTTAAATTTATCTTAGTAATTTTCTTTTCTTCTGCTGCAAACATATTCGATTCACTAATACGTGCGTTTGGATAGCATTCTATTTTTAGAGACTGCTCTAACTGAAATAATTTTTCCATTTCTTCTATGGACAACATAGTAGAGAGATATTCCTCCCTACTTAAATATTTGGTATAATCTTGTTCATGCAGGAAGTATATGACTGAAGGAGCTCCACTCTCAAAACGCTTTACAATCTCATGTTTAAAAATTCTTTTTGCTTGCGAGTCTCCTACTTCTGCTAATTTTTCTAGTAAAGGAAATGCTAAGTTTGAATGTAAGAGTTTCGTATCATAATTATTTTCATACCACACTTGTAAGTTTGAACAGTGCCCCCAAAATTCTACTTCGGGGGGAATTTTAATCTTCATTCCACTTTCTGGTTCAAGGGAACGATCCAGTTTTTCAGCAACTTCATCAATTGATTTAATTTCATCAAATGATTTCATCTCTTGTAAAGGAATTTCTAATAACAAGAATTTGCATTGAGAAAACAATTTGTTATCTACATAAATATTAGTTTTATTTCCTTCTAGTTTTATTGACAAATGTTTGTTAATTTGAAATTTATCCATTTTGCACCTATATTTGATAGTCTATTTCAAAATATAGATATATTTTATTAATTCCATAATTCATGTTCTTAATTCTAAGAGCAAGTTTAACAGATTCAGCTAGTAAAAAAGAGGTTCGTTCGTCTTACAGCAACCATGTGTGAGGTTTTTTTCCCTCTAATGATTTCAATATAACGTAACGAGCATATTCATGGGGGTAAGACAGGGCGAACCAGACCCTATAATGTGTGTTTCAATAATATTATAGATATTCAAGTATTTATATATATCTATTTTATAGAGAATTAAAAAACTAATTTAGATTGAAAATTATTATTAGACTTATATTCCAAATTCAGATATTCTAACAAATTTGTTTTACACTCTTTTTTTAGGGTTAATGGCAAATTAGTAAAATATTCAATAATAATCTCTTTTCCTCCACTATTATATACATGATATAAAAAATAAAGAATAGAATCAATAAAATCATCATCAGTAGAGACTCCAAATGTATGTGTTAATAACTGACTAAATTGATCCAAAATCGTCTCTAATAAAGACTTGGTTGCATTGTAAAACTCTAAATCATTACTTGTCAGCCCATCTATAACAGAACCAATAATCTCATTTAAAGGATAAATCTCTTCTTTTATATCAGGATAGAACATTGTATCTACATATTGATAAGTACTAAGCTTCAGTATTAAATCCTTACTTCCTAAGTACTTAAGTGTAAGCTCTACAAACCTTATGAAATTATAAGGATCTCCATCAAGATATAGATCCATATCAAAAATATCTTTCTTTAGTTGGTTATGTAATTCTTCATCTACTTGTAATCCAAGATAGTCTAGAACTCTAACTACAGTTTCATTTATTTCATCATGTTTATTAATTACTTCAGAAAACATAATATCAGCAAGATAAGGTCCTAATTTTTCGAGATTTTCAGTATATTCCTCACCCCCGGCTTCTTTTAATAGAAACGCAGTAATAAAATGTTTCATATCTATTTCCTCTTGATCTGACATTTTTAGGAACTTAAATCCATATATTTTAGGTAATATCATTTTAAATAAATCATCCTTATGATATTCTTCTAAATATGTTATTAGCTCTTCTGGATTAAAACATGATAATAATATATTTAGAATTAGTTGAAAATCCCATAAAATATCACTTCTGAATCCGAATTCAAATCTGTGTTCTGTGTTATTTAAGAAATCCTTCACTTTCTCACCATCAATGTAAATTAAAGCTTCAAGGACGGGTAAGTTTGTATGATCATCATCCGTTAAAACATATTTCATTAAGTAATCAAAATATTCTACTCCAATTATTTTAAGTATCTCTTTAACAAAGTCTAAGTGAGTAGGATCGCGCCAAGTTTTATAATCTCCCTAGTCTTGCAGTATAACCTCTAAAAAATTTATTCGGTTAGATTTTTTAGGATTCTTAACTAAATTATTAAGTTTAGTTGAGTCTAAATTATCAATAAACTCTAATAACTCTTCAGGAGATATATTATTAATTATAGAATTTATGAATGTCATTATCTCATTTAAAGAATCAAATTTAAAATCATCTAGATTTCCATTCATAAGTAGTCATTAATACAAAATATAATTCAACTTTTGTCTTATCAAATTATATCTAATTAAGATATTTAAATTTGACTTATCCGTTATTTCATTCTTAAAAATTTATAATTTATCAGAAGATATCTCATCTTCCTAAAATTTACGGGAAATATTAATTATATCAAAATATTAGATAGCATTAATTTGTCAATAAATTTCTATTCTTTTAACATTAGGATATAAGTTACCCAATCCTAGTTTTACTTTTAAATTAGACTACCTAGTAAGATTTTAGATTATTGGCAAATTCCTGTCTTAATATCATCTTAAATTCGGAATCCCTCTCCTTGAAGGGAATATTTTCATTTCCAGAATAAATATAGCTTTGTTTATAAGATTTAAATGCTTTAGAAAAAGGGATTACTATTTTTGAATAATCAACATCAAATTCCATGGGGTTCTCATTTAGAATTTCATTAATTTCGTGATAAATCTCTTTTATGTTTTCTGAACTCATGGTTTTTCTCCTTCATTTTTTAAACTATTATTTAAATTTTTTATTAATAATCGATCCATCCTTATAGGTTAATTCCAAGCCCTTTTCTTCAAGTGTTTTTCTATGATATATAATTATTTTCTTTAATGTAAAAGGAGCAATTTCGAGCATTTTTGCTGCTTCTTCTATGCTAATACTTTCGATAGCTTCAAATAATTCTGGTATTTGTTCAATCACACTTTCTTCAAAATCTTTTAAATCCTTATCAATTTTTATTCCTTTAGCTTCTGCGATTATTTGTCTCTTTATCCCCGGAAGATCTATTTCCCAAGTGTTTATTAATTTGTCTGTATTTTGCTTGATCCAATCCTTAACCATTTGACATATTACTGCTGACTTAGAATTTCCAATAACTCCAATTAAATTAAGGACTATTTCATGGTCTAGTCTATCTATATTGATGGTTGCTCTATTTTTTGGAAGATCCAATTCATATCGTTTACCAGTTGATTCGTCTGTAGGTATCATTTTTTAAATAATTCCTTTTTGTCGCTAAGAATAAAATGAAAAATTGAGTATTTAAATGTTATGCATTATGCATTTAATCTGCATCAGATCTGCATCACATTTAAATATGAAAAATAACATATGAATATTATCAGAAAAACATATCGATATTACATACTTTTAAAAGACCTTATTATTAATTCGGAGCTTTTAAAGGTTGATTCAAAAGTAATATCATAGG
>Ga0209977_10001040_pt1 | contig 11836 bp, 7 predicted proteins | sample SumtaG_2_FD_183113 | JGI IMG/M metagenome (GOLD analysis project Ga0209977, IMG submission 183113) | Deep subsurface microbial communities from Indian Ocean to uncover new lineages of life (NeLLi) - Sumatra_00607 metaG (SPAdes) (version 2) | ecosystem: Environmental > Aquatic > Marine > Oceanic... | reverse complement strand
TCTTCGCTGAGCATTGGATTGATAGGAGCTAACATCAATAAAACATTGAATAAGACCTTATAAAGTACTGCCATAATCTGGAGCTTATTTGGATCGTCGGAGTAGATATCAAGTTTTTCTCGGTTTAACATTATGTACCATCTACTTATATCGCTAACAATTAACTCTCTCAGTTCACCGGGAATCCATGGGAGTTCGTATTTATCGGCTAATTCTGTTATTTTTTCAATAGTAGAATATGTTCTTGAAAGTATCCATTTATCTAACTTGCTTAGCTTTTTCTCGTCAATTTTAACCTTAGAAGGATCAAATTTAGCTAAACCAAATTTCTCATTAGCGTAAACGTAAACGTTCCAAATTGTATTGATGGTTTTATATGTATCTGCGTATTCCTTCGCACTGAAATTTAAATCGCGACCTGGTTGAGTTGCTCCAATGCAATAGAAACGGAACGTTTCGATACCCTTTATCTGCGAATATGATTTCTTGCTTTTTATTTGGTCTAACGTGCCATTAATAAGATCTTCTGGTAAAAATGCTGTTCCTTTCGATTTACTCATCTTTACTTTATCTCGTAAAACCCAGCCGTGCATGTAGCAATTGTCGTAATTTTTTTTCCCTGTGGAAACCATTGCGCTACACAACAAGCTATTAAACCACCCTCTGATCTGATCTTTACCCTCAAGTATGAAATCCGCAGGAACCCAAGTGTCGTAATGGCTCTCGCCATCGTATACTTCCTGTGAAGCCCACATTACCGACCCTGAGTCCAACCAAACATCTAGAATGTCTGGTATCCGTTTTTTTATTCCTTTATTACACTTTTTGCATTTCCAAATAACTTTATCTATCCAAGGGCGGTGCAAGTCTTCTGGACATTCTCCAGCAATTTCTTTTAGTTCTTTTGCTGAACCTATCACCATTATATCGCCGCAATCTTCATTATCACATATCCAAACATTTAATGGAATCCCCCAAAAACGCTGTCTTGAGATACACCAATCTTTCAAAGAAGTTAACCAGCTTTTAAACCATCTATTGCCAGCCCAGTCAGGAATCCAATATATCTCTTTGTTTTTATCCAATAAATCCGAAGATAAACTTTCAGTTTTAAAAAACCATTGGTTTGTCGCTCGATATACTAGTTTTGAATCGCACCTCCAACAGTGAGCGTATTCGTGTTCTAACTCGCTAGTTAAAAGAAGAGTTCCTTTTTCCTTCAATAAAGCCAAAATTTCTTTATTCGCGTCAAATACAAATTTTCCTTCAAACTTTCCTGCGTCTTTCGTGTAAACTCCCTTTATATCAACTGGAGTAAAAACAGGAATGTTATTTGCCACCCCTACCTCAAAATCTTCAGGTCCGTGACCCGGTGCTGAGTGAACTAATCCAACGCCTTCCGAGGCCGAAACATATTCTTCCGATAAAATGATGGTATGTACTGTATCGCTTTGTTTTGCCAATTCTTTGTGAAACGGAACTTCCTCTAATAAGGGATGTATATATTTCTTACCTTCCAATTGTTCGCCGTAAAATTCCTCTACAATTTTGTATTTAAAGCCCAATTCTCCAGAGATTAAATGCGTAACGGACGCTTTCGATAAAATCCAATATTCATTCAAGTCTTCTAATTTAACTTTTACATATTCAGCAATCGGATTCGCCATAATTGCTTCGTTTGCCACTAAAGTCCAGGGTGTTGTAGTCCATATTATGAAATATGTATCGTCCATATCTGCCGATTTTATCTTTAGAAATAAACTTGTATCTATAACATTTTTATAATCGTGTTCGTGCTTAGCAAGAGCAGTCGCGCACCTTGGACAACAATTTAATGGCCTAAAAAATTGGTACATTAAACCTTTTTCGTAAGCTTTTTTCAAGGTCCACCATATTCCTTCGATATAACTGTTTTTAAACGTTATATAAGGATTGTCCCAATCCCAGAAATAACAGCCTAAGCGTTTGAATTGCTCGTTCATTATTAAAAGTCTTTCTTGAGCGTACTCTTTACAATTTTTTATAAATTTATCTATACCATATTTCTGAATCTCTTGCTTATTCTTGATTCCTAGTTTTTTTTCAATCTGAACTTCAATAGGAAGCCCGTGGGTATCGTATCCTGGGGTGTCAGTTACCTTAAAGCCTTTCATTCGCTTGTATTTAATTAAATAATCTTTTAATATCTTATTCCAAGCTGTTCCTAGGTGAATTGAGCCCGTAGTATAAGGCGGGCCGTCAATAAACCTCCAAACCTTCTTTCCTTCTTCTTTTTTTCTGATCAAGGAATAAATTTCTTCTTTCTCCCAAAAATCCAATATGGTCTCTTCTAACTTTATCAGATTCAATCTTTTTTCTAATGTTTCCACGAAAACCATCTTAATAACGTTGTAATTGTAAAATAAAATAATAACAAACTAAAAAATTTAACCAATTCACTAAGAAACAGACAAATTATAATGAATTTTTTTCATAACGTTTATAAAATCGTTCAAAAAGAAATATTCTTTTAATTCGGCATTAAATCTGGAGGTGGAACTTTAAGACAAAATCCACACTTTCCGAACGACTTTATAGTCTGCTCCCAGCAATGATTATGATAGGAACGTTCACAATAGGGACAATCTACGTGGCAAGTCTCCTGTTCTGGACCTGCAATTTTTAAACTACAAGTAGGACAGTCGATCTTATGACATATAACACAGGAAACTACAGATATTTCAAAGATCTTCTTTGAAATCGAGTTAAATAAATCCACTAAATAGCTAAATGGAGACCAATCCTCAAAGAAACTCTTAAAAGAAGATTGAAGATCGTTCTTTATTTTTTCGTGCATTTCTAACTCAAATTCGTTAAGGATTTTAATTGAGGGCACTTTCATGGGGTATTCAATAGGCAAATTGATCTGAAATTCGAAAGTTAAATCTTGAGTTTTCATCTTACCTTTCATATCCACTCTCAAAATTGACTCAGATGCATCGTATTCAATTTTTTTGTAATGTTCCTTTAATAATTCTATTTCGAAATTTATTCTAGAGCTTTTATCTACCAACCAGGCGAGTTCTCTTATAACTTCAACAGGTTCAGATTCACCCTCCACCCAATTTATATACGATTTCAATTCGGTCAATGGAGTCATAATAATTTGTTGTAATTGCGAAGATAAATCAATAATCGGAGGTTTAGGATAAGATTCTAGGTTTACATCCAATAAATACTCTTTAAATCCGTATGTCACCAAATGAACTTGTAACTTGGTTACATCGTCAGAGTCTAAATCGCATTTATATTCGCCAAGAATCTTTTTTGACTCCTGCTCGATATCTTTTATAAAGTACAACTTGTTCTCTAATTCGCGCAAAATGTCAACAATATGAGGAGGATTTTTAGCGCTCCAGTTTCTTAACACGTCTAAAGTCTGATAAACATCGCCTATTAACTTGCGAGCTTCTTCCGGAACGATTACTGTTGGTTTTTCGGGATAGTTGTTAAAATTAATCTGGATTAAGAAAGTTTTCGTAAGAGTAATTGTCAGATAAATGATTAAATCCCCTTTCTGCTGTGAGTTTTGGTCGTATGCATATTCTTGTTGAACTAAACCAATTTCAGTGTTTAGTGCGACGCTAGTTTGCTCGTGATCGGCAAAAAGCTCTGGTTGAGTTAATTCGGTCGTTTCTTGAGATCCAATTTCGTCCAATTTTGTTGGTTCAGTTTTAGAACTAGGTCCTTGAGATTCTTCTTCAGATAAGAATTCTTCTTCAGCTTCAGTAGGAGTGATGAATTGTTCGTATTCAAAATCAGGAGGATATGCGTTTAAATCAGGGGTAATAAATTCTTCTGTTTCGGTCTCTGGTGCTTTAACTTCCTCACTATCTGTTTCTTGAAGCGATTCTACTTTTATTTCTTCTGAAATTTTCTTATCATCTGATATGGAAATTAATGGGTGTTCTTCAACCTTTTCCGGTCCTTGCAACGCTTGTTGGATTTTTGTTTTAAGTTCGGCAATAATATCAACTACGGAAGAACTTATAGCCCAATTTTTAACGGTTTCTAATTGAAAATCCCCTAACAGATCCTTGATCTCCTTGTGATACACTAAATCAGGAGGAATATAAGGAAAATCGTCGTCAAATTTGATCTCTAACTCGTACTTCGCTTCTGGAGTCTCGTGAATGTAACCATATAAATGCGAAATATTACCTGAAACCATCCAAAAAGAGAATTTTGTAGCAATTTTTTGAGCCTCTTTTAAAATTCTTTGTTTATCCATTATCCATTACAAACTCAAACTTTTTCTATATTTTCTCTATATTAAAAACATTAAACTCTATTCTTAAAAATATATTTAATGATGAAAGATATAACACAATAATTAATGTTAAATTTATTTATTATTAGGAAAACCTTACACGCATTGATGATTGCCCCATTTAACAAGGTTCATCTTCTTTTTGGTATTTTCTTATCACACCTAATTATTATAACAATACCGTTTGTAGTATTCTTTCTGCTAACCTATATAATAGCTCCAATATCTGTTTTTACCATTGTTTTTATTATCATTATTTATCTCCTAATAGACTTAATTTTTAGCGGAATCGGACTCTCTTTAGGTGTCTTTGCTATTTCTAAAGAAAATTATTGGCATATCTTTTCCATCGGTCTTACACTTTTATTTTATGCTAGTTGTGTATATATCCATTCGAAGTATTCCCCGCGGAGATTCAACCAATACTACAATTAAATCCTTTTTATCATATCTTCGATATTCTCAGAATTACATGGCTCGAGAATAATATGTTATTAACGATAACTAATTACCCTTTTCAGTTTATTATTTTAATAGGAACGGCAATAATTATCCCTTTAATAGGGATCTATATCTTTAATAAAGTTTATAATAAGTTTGGAATCGTAGGATTTTAAAACAGGTGTGATTAATAGTTGACAACAAATACGATAATTGAAACATTTGGTTTATCAAAAATATACTATTTAAAGGGAAAGGACACACACGTAAACGCATTAGATAACATTAATATTTCCATCAAAAAAGGTGAGATTTTTGGTCTTTTAGGGCCATATTACTTTCAGATATAACTCTATTCTAAAATTCTCTGTACTTACTTTAATCATTTAATGTTTCTTCTTTTATGTAATCTAACATTTTTTTAGGATTGATTATATTAATGAAATATGTTAAGTCATTTCTCGTTAATAATTTTGTTGATATTAGGAAACCTAAATATGAAATCAATATAAATAAGGAGAAAAAAATTCTTAATAAAAATGAAAAATTTAAGCTAAAAAAGTAAAAACTAACAAAAATCATAGAAAAAATAACCACTAAATTCAATGCACTGTTAAATTTCAATTTTCCAGTTTTAAAATACTTAAAACAATAATATCTAATAAAAATTGTTTGTGGTATAATTGAAATCCATGTTCCTAAATTAATTGCGAGAATACCAAGAAAGGGAATAAGAAATACCCAAGAAAGTATAGAAAAGATTAAACTAATAAAAAGAGTGCCAGTATAAACTTTATATTTTTCAGAAGCGATGAGTAATGGTGAATATGGACCGAATATTGAGAAGCCTATTAAACTTATAAGATAACCGAAATACAAAAATAAGCCTTTCTCAAAATATATTTGTCCAAATAATATTTTTAGAATATAATCCCCAAACATGATTCCAATAACTATTATTACACCATTTAAAATAGCAGTATATTTTTCAAATAAATTTATAGATTTCCTAATCTCATCTACTTTATTATTTTTATATAATATTGAAAAAGATGGAATTAATAAGGATCGTAATACTAACTCTATACCTTTAATCATAAGAAATAAAGAAGTGATTACATTATAGACACCTAATAATTCTTCATTGTAATATTGAAGAAATAATAAAGGGCCCAGATTATTAATAAGCACACTTAAAAAAAAAGGTAATAGAAAAACTAAATCTAATTTAAAATATTTTATTAATAAATCCTTTTTAATTTTAGTTAATTTAAATTCTCTCCCGTAATAAATTGAAAGCAATAAAGAAAACATATTTGAAATGATTGTACATGATAAAAATAAAATGAAACTATTGAAAACTAGGATTGAAATCAAAGAAAAAATAAAGCCAAATATTTGCCCTATAATTGTAGCCAATTCTTTTTTTGCGATTTTTAATGTTGCTTGAAAGCTAGAATTATATACCATGAGGATAGTAAAAACGAAATGATCAATAAAAACAACAGCGATTATTGAAATCTGCTGCAAGTTATTTGTAATTAAATTATTATTTAATAAAAAAATAATTATAATGATAAATGTTATACTTGAAATAATAATAAGTAATATCTTTAAGAAAAAATAAGTCGAAAATGCAACACTTTTTTCTCTTTCTTCAGCCATTAATTTTAGATGAACTGTTGATAGACTTAAATCAGATAAAAAAATAAAAAAAGCTAAAAGAGATTGGGCTACTTTCATATAACCGAATTCAATTGGCAAAAATACATTTACAGCTAATATTAAAATAATTCCCTGGATAAAACGTAAAAAGATTAAAGAAATTACTGATAATAATGTTTTTCTTCCCAACATATAACTTCTTATATTATAAAAGAATTAAAAATTTTATTACGAAATGTTTGAGTTTATACAATATTTTAAGATTTATGTTGTTGTAGTAAAAGTAAGAATCCTTATTTTTCAAAATTAGAGTGTAAAGAGCAAAAATTGATTTATTTAATACCCACTTCCTCGTTTAAAAAATTTTTATAATTCTCTTTCCAATTTGAATTAAAATAATATTCCAGATTATAAGTCATATTTAGTTCTTTAGTATTTAAGATTAAATCTTTTAACTCTTCGTTTTCTTTAAATCTTAATCCTATATTTTCGGGGATGAATTCTTCTGATAATTTATTGTTCAAAATAAATAGTTTCTTATTAAATCCCAAAGCTTCAAAAATAGTTGTTGAATAGCAAGCCACAATATTTTCAAAATGGGCAATGTATTCGTAGATATCTCCAGATTTAGCTAGTTCTATATTTGCATATTTATACAATTCTTTATACCTACCTTCAAAAGGTACTTCTCCAGGGTGCAATTTGAATAGAATCCTGTAATTCTGTAATTCTTTTGATAAATATTTTGCAATTTTAACAAACTTATCTGTAATATCACCTTGAGATATTATTAATATACTGTCTTTCTGTTCTTTGATATCTTTATATTTTTTGATACTCTCATAAAAATGAGGATTTCCTATCGTTATTTTTTTAGATGGTATTTTTATCTTATCATTCCAGTAATCTCCAAAGGTCAATATATAATCCGGAAGATGTTTTATGTAGTGTTCACTTTCAAAAATCGCATCTCCGTAATTATAAGCCATATGACTTTCAGATATATTCCCATGCTGAAATTCTCCCGTTAATATGCCGTTTTCTTTTGCTATTTTTAATAAGATACTGATATATCTTCCATAACTGGCTGTACGAACAAAAATAATTTTAGGATTTAATTTTTTAAAAACATTTGTAATATAGGATCTGTAATAATCATAACCATAATAATAATAATATAATTTTTTTCTGATTTTTTCAGCAAAATCTTCCTCAATATTATCTTTCGTTTTCAGAAATTCAATAAATCTTTCGATGCTATGATTATTTTTTTTAGAAAAAAGTCTTTTTATCTGATAAAGTAAAAAAGCTTTTAATTCGCCATATTCTCCTATCGCAAAGTTATCAGTATTATCAGGAATATAATAATGCCCTCTGTATGAAGCATCAATAACTAATGTTTTGGGTAGTAAAGAAGAATAATAATCCGCGCCTATGTTGAAATTTTTGTTATTTAAACGGCCTCTTGCACTAATATAATAAAAAATGTTATACCTTTTATTTAATCTATGAGGGGCATATTTCAGAGAATTATAAATATATCTAAAATTTTTTAAAGACAGCTTAGTATGACCGGCATGAGGAATAGCAATTTTTTTTTCTTTTCTTTTTATATAAGATAGAACTCTCCATCGTATTAGGGGCCATATCATAAGGTCTTTTTCTTTTATAATAAATTTGCTTTTTATGATCTCATCATCCAATTCAAAAAACTCATGAGTTGACATATATCTACCTCTTACCATTACAATTATCAAGCATATTAATACTCAATTTTAAAACCTTAATTATTAATGATAATTAATTCTTTATAATAATACTAAATACCTATTTTTTGATTGTTATTTAATAGATTTTCCATACCAATAAATGTTCAGTAGAGAAAACTGGACTTAATGTTGATGGAAGAGATTGGATTAAGGGCCAATTATTTATACCACCTAACAGAAAAATTTCGTTAATAGAAATGATATATTGTACGTTATATGATCTTAAGGTCTCAAGATCTCCTTTCACAGACACACTCAAGTTAATAATTGAGTTCCTTAATGCTCTAATTGAATTGTTCTTATTATAAATGAAAAAACGAAATCTATCCAATTCGAGCAAGGAAAATTCTGTATTCTCATAAACCTCTTCTGGAGTTACAAAACCATAATAAATATTTTTTCCGTCATATACTCGATCGAAAAAACTAGGTAAAAATCCAAATCCTGCAATTCTTTCTGCTATTAGGGGCCCAGCAGCACAAAAAATCAAGCCCTCAACATCTTCATTCTGAAAAAATTCGATAATTTCGATTTCTTCTTCTGTTAAATAACTATTTTCCCATGGATAGGGGTTGCTATCGACAGCAGTATTTCTACCCACTACTGTAGTTGTCGTAAATATTAACATCGAAATGATTAATACAAAACCAACAAACCATTTTTGTAATTTAAAAGAAATTAAAGAATCTTTTATAAGCAAGATATTATGATATTTAGAAATTATAATAACAAATAGATAAAAAAGTAAAGAAATAATTAATAATGCAAACATATACCAAAGATTAATTTGTAGAATAATTTCGACATACAAGAGGGAATATCCTACTGAAGGAAATAAGAGAATTAGAGGGAAAACCCAATCTAATTTTTTAGAAAAGGTTGAAATTAACTTTTTAATATAAATTAGACCTTGAACAGAAAAGAAAATTATTATGGGTAAAAATATGACAACAGCATAAAAACTAGGAGCCATAAATGAGAAGGTTACTATAAAAAGTAGTAAATAAAAATTCATTCTAATAAACTGCTGATTTTTATTATTGAATTGTACCTTCTTTTCATCATCAGATTTTTTTAATAAAATAGTTAGTTTGTATAGGGTTATTATTACTCCAACTGGAAAAAATAATAAAATTAATCCTGCTTTTAACGCATAATCTATGCTGAGATTTGTACTTACACCGATTAAAGTTGAATTATCAAAAAAGGGAGACCATATTTTTGAAGGATCGAGCCCAAATATTTCTAATCCAACAAAAAAAGCTATTATACTTAGCGGAAGAATTAGAAAAATAGTGATGTGTTGTAATTTTTTATATTTTCGAATAAAAACCGTAAATATCATAAATATTATTGTTATAGTTGTAACTAACCAAAGTCTATGCGCTAAGGCACCAACCAAGAGGAGCAAAATAATAAAAAGCGTTGTTTTGAATTTGTTAATATTTTTATTATCATTGTTTAATACTTTTAAGTTTATATTTAAAAGAACTATCATGACAATAGTTATAATAATTCTGGTACTCACGGTCATTGTAGTATCATAAATTACATTCGGGGATAATAATATAGCAGCTACAAATATAAATCGGCTCCATTCTTCTTCAAATAGTCTCTTTCCGAGATTTCGAGAGCTTTTATAAATAATTATGATGAGAATGATATTGAAGGCTAATATCGCTTCAGTTATACCAAATATCCCGAGTGAAAAAAAGTTCAGAAGACTTATTAAAAAGGCAAGGAATATAGGAACTCCTATCGCTCGATGGGAAAAAGGATAATAACCAAAGTAGGAAGTGGGATGGATTAACCATGTATTATCAGAAAATAATGCCCCCTCTCTAAGAGCATTTGCCATCCATATTACTTGAAATCCATCTTTTCCATAAATGCGTGGATAATAGGTTAATGGAAAGATGATAGCCACTAAAACAAGAACAAGATAATAAAGGCTGGTTTTTTGTATATTGATATTTATAAATTTATAGCTAATCAATTCAATACCTTTTAAATAAATTTTATCGGAAATTTTAAAAATTGACTCATTTCTATATCACTTAGTCTGTAGTGGCAAATAACAACCTTAATAATACTCATATTTTGAAATTTTAATTTTAGAAGTCAATTTATTATTTTAATTCTTTTATTTAAATAATATTTTAAGGGCTATCTTTTAAATATTTTACCAACTTTTTGTAAAAAAGTTCCATAAACGATAAGAATACAAAAAAAGAGAACCATAGGAATATAAATTATTAAATATTTTAAAATGGTGATGTTTTTCTGTTTAGCTTTTCTTACAAGATTAAATGCAAATATTATTAGTTGTATTTGTATCCTTAATCTATTTAATAAAACCTTGAGAATTTGAAAAATTGGAAATGAATCCCCGTAATTTGATTTGATTATTTGTTCTTTACGATCTCCAGTTCTAATTCTTTTTCCATAATGTTTATATCCCGTTTGTCCCTTACCATATCCGATTCTAATTTTTTTTCTATAATGACTTCTAAAACTATTTCTTAATGGATGGTATATTATTACATCATCGACCTTTTCTATAACAAATCCATTATTAAGAACTCTTTCGCCCCACTCAGAATCTCCTCCAGAAATCAATCTATGGTTGAAATAACCAACTTTTTTAAAAATATCCTTGTAAGTAAAGATATTATTTGTAGCCAATAAGTTTCTAAATCCTGTGGCATAATCATATAAAGTATAAATATTTTGAAAGGGATCACCAATCAGACAAATCTTCCCAAAAACAACTCCTTTTTGACCTTCATTTTTTAATTTAATTAATGATTTAACTCCATTTTTAATCCAGTTTTTATCAACAATTACATCAGAATCAGTGAAACATAATATTTCATTCTTTGAGTGTTTAATTCCTTTATTTCTAGCTGCGTAAGAACTCTGGATCTCATTCTCTTCTAAAAACTTAACGGGAAATTTTTTTAAAAATTCCTTAGTACCGTCAGTAGAACCATTATCCACAATAATAATTTCATAAAAGTCTTTATTATAATCCTGATCGAGTAAAGATTTTAAACACTTTTTAATTCCTCTTTTGTCATTATATACGGGAACAATCACACTAACTTTGTAATCAATAAGATTTAATTCTTCCATTTTGACTTTTAATATTATTAAGAATTGTAAGATAAATAAATATTTCTAAAACAAGGCATACATCTCTTTAGAGTATGTTAAGGAGAGCTTGGGGCTAACCCCATATTCGGCGAATTTCGTGTAATTCCTTTTTTATCATATCATAGTAATAAATTTACTTCCACATCAAATTTGATTATTTGAAATTTTTAGATCATAAGAAAAACCTTTTTGAATGCCTACAAAAAAAAGTCATTAAAGATAAATTAAAAACTTAAAATTTACTCAATTATTTATATAATGATGTCCAGCAAAATAATAAAAGTAGGTTAAAAATGAATTTAAATATTAGCCAAATGTAAATAGAGAAAAATTAATAAACTTTTATGAGTTTTATTGACTAATTAAATATATACATTAAAAAAATGAGAATTCTTATAGACATTAAACATCCCGCACATGTACATTTCTTTAAAAATTTTATTAACATCATGAGAAATAAAGGTCATCAGATTCTAGTTTGTGCTCGAGACAAGGA
>Ga0209977_10001039_pt1 | contig 11841 bp, 16 predicted proteins | sample SumtaG_2_FD_183113 | JGI IMG/M metagenome (GOLD analysis project Ga0209977, IMG submission 183113) | Deep subsurface microbial communities from Indian Ocean to uncover new lineages of life (NeLLi) - Sumatra_00607 metaG (SPAdes) (version 2) | ecosystem: Environmental > Aquatic > Marine > Oceanic... | reverse complement strand
CCATGCCGCCGCCACGCTCCGCATAGAGCTGACAAGCCTGAAGCCGTGGGCTGCTTTCTGTATGCCCGGTCCGTGGCAGGGGTTTTTCGTCTACCAGGTTTGCGTCAACCCGGTTCGGGTTTTTATTTTCCACCCTCCCAGGGTTTTTAAAAGGTGTTATAAAGGTAGTATGATTTGTGTTATAAAAAGGGTGTAGTTTCTATGTATGGGGGTGGTGTCTTTATGTAGTTTTTTATATCATCATTAACAGATAAAAATATTACCTTTTGCGGTATAAAAGTAGTATTTTTACTTGACATTCCTGAATTTCCTAATTATGATTACATTAATGATAAGACTCCACGGGAGCTCATATTTCTTATTTTGTCTACTAACTTAGAAAGGAGTGTGAAAGATGGCAAAATTAACGCCAGAAGAGTTTGCTGAAAAGCATGCTCGGAGATTAAAAGGTGCTACTGAAGATATGAGAAAAGGCGTGGAGAAGGTTACCGAAGCTCCTACCAAAAAGGCTGCGGCCAAAAAGGATAAGATGAGAACTCGGATCCTTGCTTCTATCGACAGTGGCAAATGGGAGAGAGGTCTTTTAAGGGTCTCCCTGGAAGAGTGGAAGTCGAAAATGATCGACAAGGGAGTCGGTAGGGTAGCAGAGGGAATAGACGCAGCACACGACAAAGTTGTGGCCTTTGCATCTGAGTTACTTCCATTCCAGGACTCTCTCAAGGCAACTGTTGCCAAAATGTCAGATGTTACCCTGGAGGATAATATCAATCGAATGACCACGTTCATTCGTGGCATGTCAAAATTTAAAAGGCGGTAGCGATAGGGTTTTTTGTATCGCAATACTGTATAAAGGAGATAATTATGAATCATAGAATTGTGAAATTATTGCCTATAACTGCTGCTCTTGCTGCTGCCGGACAGATAGTACTTGACCTGGATATGACTGACCCTATTAGTCAGATTCTAATTGAACAAAGGGTATTATCCGGTGTGGCTGTCAGCACTACAAATCATCCCTGGAAGGTATTGACAAAGGTTGAGATTATTGACGGATCAGATGTTCTCTTTTCTCTTAATGGCTGTGAAGCTGATGCCCTGGATCATTATGATACAGGCAAGCATCCAAGAGGAGGGGAGTTCTTTGCCTGCAACAACATGGATATTAACCAGGTTATTGCCCTCAACTTTGGTCGTTATTTGTGGGATGAGATTCTTGCCCTTGATCCGGCAAAATTCGCTAATCCTCAATTGAGGATCAGCCACAATTATGCATTGGGTGGGTTGGCTCCTGCTTCTTGTCAATACATTGTTCAGGCAATGGTTTTTGATGAGAAGGTTATTTCACCTGTTGGATGGCTCATGGCAAAAGAGATCAAGTCTTATGCCTGTACCGATCTTGCTCATGAATACACTGAATTGCCCACCGATTACCCTATTAGAAAGTTGCTGATAGGTTCAAGGTATAATGGAGAGGATCCAGGAACTATAGTCACTAACATCAAATTGTCTTCAGATCAAGACAAGAAAGTTATCTTCAATGATAGCTTCCGAAACTTGATTAATACGATTGGAATTGAAAATGCCAGGGTTCAGGATTATGTTATTATTGCTTCTTCTACTGACACAAGATATTGTCATGTTGCTCCGACTCGCATGGGGCATGGATCTCCTACTCCAAATGGAGCTACTGCCCAGGCTACTCATTGCTCTGTGCCAAATGTTGCAGGTGGGTATATGCAACATTATTCTGCTGTGGCAGGTAATGTTAATGTCTTTGTAGAGGGCTTTGCTCCTCATGGTTTTCTTTGTATTCCCTTCGGAAAACAAGAGGAAATTGAGGACTGGTTTGATGTAAGAGGTATTAACAGCTTGAAGCTGGACACTACGAGTTTTAATAACTTCTATTCTGTTGAACTGGTATTGCAGCAGAATAGAAGTTATTAAATCATAAAGAGGGCGGACTGCCCTTGAGTTCGCCCCCTAACCATAAGGGAATTTCTTATGAAAGAATTACCTATCAAGAATGAGTTTGCATCCGGCCTTCTTGAATTGTCAAGATTAGCTATTACTGCAAGGATCGATACTTCAAGACGAGTTTCATCAAAGCCTGTCTGGTTATTGTCTGCTTGTGTAGAACCAGACGATGCAACTGGTGCATCACAAATAAATATGTATAATGGTGAAACTGCTAATGCTGAGCTTATATATAGATTGAAAGCCCAATATGCTCACAGTGACCACGGTACTCCTATTCCTATATATTTTAACCGGGGTTTATATATTGATCTTACTGATAATGCCGATGCTGTAACCATTCAATACCTGATCGACTCCCCTTAAATCACTAACACCCACGGGGTAAAATAGTGATCTACCAAAAAACCATATCTACAGTTATAGAAACCTATGCTACTATACCCAAAAGAACCGTTTTGAAGGTTACTAAAGGATTAGTCTATAAAATTGAAATAGCCTTCCCACCAGGCCCGGCTGGCCTATTAAAAGTTCAAATATATGACGGTGGACATCAAGTATGGCCTTCTACTCCCGGTGAGTTTTTTACTGCAGATGATCGAACCATATACTATGATGATACTTTACTAAAGTTAGCTGCACCTTTTCAATATGATATATATACCTGGAATGAGTGTGAGGTATATCCCCATGAGGTCACTATTAGGATAGGCATGGTGTCTCAAGAAATCTATATAGCTCGTTTTTTGCCCTCTGTGGCCTATGAGCAAATGTTGAAGGTTTTAACTGAAGAGACAAAGCGTCAAGAGGCTGAGAAAGAAGCTATAATTGAAGCACCCTTCAGTTGGATCAAAGAAGGGCCAGGGGAAGGAGTAGAGAGTTAAAATGGCCCAGGGATTACCAGACTGGCATAGAAAGGTTTTACTTTTTTATGGGTCGGCTATTCAAGATGCTGGCACGACAGATTGTCCAGATGGAGTGGAGACCACGTTATTTGAGGTTGAGGGTCAGGGCATTATTTACGATGGCTTGGTTATGTCTGGTAATTCAGATCCCAGTGTTACTTATATAAGAATAAAGGTAGATGATATTTCAATCTTCTATCGTACTGTGTTGCAATTATTTAATGATAATATTACAGGCAATCATAATTTTAGAATGAGTGTGGCCCGATACATTGCTGCCAGTGATACATTTTCAGCCCTTATCAATGCACCTATTACTTTTGATGTAAAATTTAATATTAGTATTAAACAGGCTACAGGAGTTCAGAAAACAATATATCATAACCTTTTGTATGCAAAAACACCTTAATTAAAGGCTTACAATGGCAACCGAATCAAACGAGGTTAAAATCAAGGGTATTCGCCCAGCCCATGACACAGATGATATACCTATAAAACAAGACACCCAGGCCGACCTTCAGGCTACAGGGTATATGATGGCCTATGATTCTATAGCTCCGGCATGGGTTGAACTGCGTTGTAATCTTGCTGGTAATATTTTATGTGTAAGTGCTTGACTTTTGTGTGTGAGTGTGTATATTATATCTAAAAGGGAGGTATGATATATGAAAATTTTATGGACACTCTTTATAGCAGGTCAAATTTTATCAGCTGGTAATATGAACTATCAACAAGAGATGGGATATTATGAGATTAATCCTCTTTATGGTAATTACCCTTCTACTCAGCAGATTTATATTACCAAAACACTACAAGTCGGTGCAGTTTATGGATTAACTCAAATATATCCAGAGCATAAAAAGGATATATTAAAAATTGCAAATGGTATCTGCTGGGGTTTTATTATTACAGATAGACAAAAAGGGATTAAATTTGGATTAAGGTGGTAAATGACATCAGAAAACAATGAAGTCAGAATTATAGGCATACGTCCAGCCCATGACACGGATGATTTTCCTGTATCCCAGGCTGATAAGGACTTACTCAAAATGACCATTCATCTTATGGCCTATCATCAGCCTACTACTACATGGAAGAAAGTCTTATGTAATGGAGTAGGAGAGTTATTGTTAGACTTGACAAATATCTTACAAAATCCACCTGTTGAGGATGATAGTACTCATACCCCAACCTCTGAATGGGCTTATGACCATTGGAAGCTAGCTAACGCTCACCATGCAAAATATACAAACGGAGAGGCTCAAACTGTAGCAGATGCCAGGATACTTATTCATAAAAATCTTGCCACAGCTCACCAGGATGCACCTACTTTAATCAATGACCATAAACTTATTCCAGCTGCCCACCATACAAAATATACAGATACAGAATCCAGGGCTGTTATGTCTCCGTTGTCTGTTTCGCCTCCGGCCTTCCAGCCCAGATATGACAATCAAGACTGGACGATTGAACAAACATATCTCAAAAACAGATCAGCTCTTGCAGGTCAAAGTTTTTGTGCCCCTATTTGTTTACCTCATGGAGTTACTGTAACGAAACTTATTCTTTATGGCTATAGGGATGATGCTGCTAGTAGTCTGATTTTGTATATAATGAGGATTGATAGGGTAGGTGGTCAAACGGCTATGGTAGCTATTACTGCTGATTGGGCAGATGGTAATGGCAGTAAAGAAGATACTGTTATAGGCAATCCCATCATTGATAATGTTAATTATTCTTACAATCTGCCCTTATATCTTGACCCCAATGACAGCGTTAATGATGTTAAATTCTTTGGTGCTAAGATTGAGTTTACAGGTTAAGAAAAGAGGTTATTATGTTTAATTCAGCCTTACCCTATATCCTTGTATCTTTTTTTGGATTTGTAACTATTATGTTTATACGAATCGAGTCCAGACTAAGTAGAATGGAAGGGAATATCAGTCTTTTAATGAAGGGCAAAAGACTGGTCAATATAAATAGTAAATAGGGGTGATATTATGAGTTTTGGATCCAAAATACTTAACTTTGTTACTGGCGGTCTACCCTCTGAAATAGTCAAACAGGTGGGAGATCATTTTGCCGGGAAGAAGAAAAAAGATTTAGCTGCATTTGAAGGTGAGCTTGCCTATGATCTTAAGATATTAGATGTTACCTCAAAAGATCCTTTATATACAAGACAATTAATATCTTTAACTTTCCACGCTTTTATGTGGGTCAATAAACTAATTGCTGGAAAGTTCCCTGATGATATTATTTTTACCTGGGGTGAGACTGAAATAACCATTGGATTTATTTATGTCTTAATAATATTCTTTTACTTCCCTGCCAGGTCTCTTGAGAAGATAAAAAAGGCATTTAAGTAGTCTTTTTGCCCAAAATGCCCAAAAAAAGGATAGTAAAATCAAGTACTTATAGACCGAAAAAAGCAGTAAACTTAACGATTTTCAAAAGAGATCGTCGATCCTGGGGCAATTTAGAGCTTCATATTTTTAGATAATCCTAAAAAGGAGTTTATATCATGGCAGCAAAAAAAGTAATGCCTGTTATCGAGCTTACTCCAGCTATGAAAAAGCGTTTGGAGGATTCAAAGGCAGACATTGAAAGGGCAAAGGCAAGTGTTAAAATCCTGAAAGGTCTGGATATGGACACAAAAGACATGGACGAAAAAATTGTTTGGGCTGAACAGGTAAGAGACACACTATTGAAGGAGTTTACATAAAATGGCTGGATGGGGAATACCACCAGAATCTACAGATTTACCTGCAATTTATGACCCGGTTATCACGCCTCAAGGATGGGGCTTGCCTCCTATTCCTGGAGACTTACCTCCAGTTTATGACCCGGTTGCTGAGTTTCTTAAAGGCTGGATTGAAAGATTAGAAAGTTATAGAGTTTCTAATCCTGATGGTTATATCCATGCTTACAATTATTTAGCAAATTTGGGTTTTGATGTTTGGCATATTAATAAAATCCGTGAATACTCTATGATTATGTTTTCGGCCAGGGTGAATCTCAATATAACTTTTCGTATAGGAGCCGATTCTTACTGTCCTTTGACAAAGGTTATGAGTGATATTCCTTACTATGAGAGATTTTGGGGTAACATTCCCTCTAATATGGAAGCATGGATAATAAGAGTTTTTAAGTTGGAAGGCTATGACCTGGAGCTAAAAATAGATGAGATTGTCAATGAAGTAGGAATAAGAGCTGCAATCAGAGAATACATTATATGGGAAGAGAAGAAAAGGGCAGAGCATAGAGAGACCTTTGCCAAATTCCAGACAGCTATATTAATAGTGGGAATTGGTATGGCCTTTTATCCTGCGGTGGCCCAGGCTTATACTTCTTATCAGGCTGCGGCTATTTCGGCTGAAATGACTGGTATGTCAAGCCTGGCTATTACTTATGCCGGAGTTAAGGCTTTTATTAATTCCCTGGCCTTATCCTTCAAAGCTTTTCTTACTGCTATTCAATTTGATATATGGATGGGAGTTCATAGAATTGCTTACATGGTATCTGCGGATTATAGAATTATGATCGGAAAAGTTTATAGTGAAATTAGCCGGGTATCTTATGCCTTGGGTTTAGGCCCATGGTTTTTACTCCATGCCTTTCAAAATGTCAGAACATTGGTGTTGCATACCTCTGCGGCCTTTGGTAGAGAATATGATATGGCACAAGCTGAATGGCTGTCGACTTCAATGGAATATCTAAAGGTTTTTCAAGAAAGGGCATATAAATACAAAGACAATCCTTATGCATTTTTCTATGACATGGAGCAGTTAGTCGAACGTCCCTCTATTGATGCTGCCGGGGCCGGATCCGCTGCTCTGTTTATATCAATAGATAAGCTGGTCACAGGGGTTGAGAATGTTGTCAATACAACTGTTACTCTCCGGGACGATATTGATAGATTGGTCAAACAATTACCCGAAACAATCAGATCACAGCTTGACCCTATGATCCAGCCTTATATCCAAAAGTTTGATACATTTAAAACTGAGAACTATGATCCCACTATTACCAAGTTTAACCTGATATTTACTGAGGTCAAAGGATTACAGACCACAGCAAAAGAAAATATGGGAAGGTTAGTTGACCGTCTCAAGAAACCCGGTGACTATATTTCAGAGATAGACGGTTTTGATGAAGGTGAAAGATTTAGACAAGAGGATCAAGTTTCTGATATTGCTACAAGACCTTTGGGTAGAGACCTCGAGTTAATAGCTCCTCATGTAGCACCTGTTAGTGCTGAGTTAGAGAGGATAAGAATTGCACTCGAGTACGTTTCTCTTGAACCTTTATCCATGCCCTATGAAGTAATAGGTCCGGGGAGACCGGCTGGAGTTCCAGCAACAATAAGAGAAACCTGGTTTATAGGAGATTATTAATGCCGAATGGAAATGAAGATAAACCTTCTTTTTTAGAGAAACTCTGGGCACAACAAAATACCTTTTTTATAGGTATGTGGGCTGATGCCTGGTCTGGATTTGTAAATTTTTTAGATCAGATCGTATTCAAGATAGCAAAGGGTTTAACGTCATGGGCCGGCGGAGCAGAGACAGAGACCTGGAACACCATGCTGGACATGTTTATTAGCTCTGGCCTCCTCGATGCTGATGCAGCCAAAGAACTGATTAAATTCAAGGACTTAACCACACCCTTAGATCAGTTTATGTTTTTACGCACTTTATTTTCCCTAACTTCCAGCTATACAGATTTGACATTATATGGTGCTTCTACCAAAATGCGCAGGGCTATGCAATCTAAATACTCTCCTGAATTACCCAGGCCGGAAGAAATAATGACAGCCGCTTTCATAGCACCAGAAAAGACCCAGGAGGTTAGGGAGCTGCTCAAACAACATGGATTTGAGGATAAACATATTGATCTAATGTTCTTGTCTCTTTACCGCATTTATGATGAAAACACAATCCAGGTACTATTCTTAAGAGGTATTTTATCAAACGATGAAATGTTTATGAGAATGAGGGAGCTTGGATACACAGATGTTAGAATAAGGGAGATTATTCAAGCCTGGAGTATCATTCCCGGCCCGAATGATATTTTGCACATGGTAGCTAAGGAGGCCTTTGAACCTGACATGGTTCGGATTATGGGCTTAGAAGATGAGTACCCTGCCGAACAATCGGAGTGGCTACAAAAACAGGGATTAAGCACCTTTTGGGCCAAAAAATATTGGGCAGCTCATTGGGAGATGCCCTCTATTCAAGCTGGTTATGACATGCTGCATAGACAAGATGTTGACCGTCCCGGACAGACTATTATCAACCTTAGTGAGCTGGATATGTTATTCAAGACGGTTGAAATCCCTCCCTACTGGAGAGATAAATTAACCAAAATTGCTTACCTTCCATATACAAGAGTTGATGTCAGGCGTATGCATGATATGGGAGTCTTGACAGATGAAGAGCTTGTCTGGTCATACAAAGACCTGGGATATGATGAAGAGCACGCTATTAAGATGAAGGATTTCACTATCAGATATAACCAGGGAGCAGACAAAGAATTGACCCGGGGCCAGATAATGACCGGGTTTAAGGAAAAGATAATAACCAGGTCAGATACTTTGACCTTGCTGCAGGATTTGGATTACTCCCAGGCCCAGGCTGAATATTTCATAGTATTGGAAGAGTATAAAGAAGCAAAAAACTACCAGGACGATGTTATTGATAACATCAAGACCAGATATCAAAACAACTTCCTAAATGACTTCGATGCCAAGTCAAAATTAAATGCCTTGAACCTTCCAGCTACCCAGGTCAATCTTTTAATGGACAAGTGGCAGTTAAAAAGAATGATTGATGTTAAGCTGCCTTCAAAAACCGACCTGGATAAATTCATGTTAAATAAGATCATTAACCTGGATACTTACAGGCAAGAGATGGAGAAGCTGGGTTACAATTTCAGATATACAGAGTGGTATGAGAAGTTGTCAGGGATTAAGAAGGCTAAATGAATAAAACAAAATGCATACCATATGTAGTGGGTAAAAGTCCATTTAGGCTGCCGGATCCGGACGAGCTGCGCTCGTTTTATACAAGATATAGAAACGTCAAACTATATATGGTATAGTTTTGAAAACGTCTTGTGGTGTTATTGGAGGGAATAAATAATGGTAGAAATGAAATCACTATTAAAAAAGGTAGTTACTGCCTTTAAAGCCCGGCCCGTTTCAAGGCCTCCGGGTTTAGAAAAGATGCGGAAGGTTCAGGAGGCCGCCTCAAAGACAGGCAGGGAGGTAAAAGCACAAAAGGGGTAATCGAGCCGTTCTTCTGTATAACTCCTTTGTCATATTGAGGCGTTACGTCCTTTACGATTTTCTTAGTTAAAAAGCTTCTTGTTACCCTTTGATTCAAATGGGTTGCCTGTTTGAAAAAAGTTGTGTAACGGTAAGTATAAGGTCCGATTTTCTCTGCGTTCTTAGGCACTCCCTTTATTTTCTTCATTTTCTCTGTCATATAAGACTTTGCTCCCATAATGTCTAATCTACTACTTTCCTTTTTAAAATCCAATGCCCCTAATCTATACTTGTCAACTAATCCCGAAAGTCGGGACTTGTCTTTTGATCGTATCATCAATGAATCAGTATCACAGTATATTACCTTGTCCAGACCTACCGTTTCAAAAAGATGCCATAAATACATACGAGCACCTTCGGTAATATGAGCGGCCACAGCAACAAAAGAATTAGGTCCCTCACCCAGGCCCATTTTGACAACTATTTTACCCAATAAATGCATTTCATCAACCCATACTCCAGTATCCAGGTTGAATATCTTTTCTCTGTAATAGGTAGCGTTACCTTTATCTTCAAACTCTTCTGTAATGATCTTTTTCTGAGCAAACTTCCCGTAAAGGGTATTCAAGAAATACTTGGATATATGTTCAAAGGGAGCGTTTTTCTGTTCTTTATATAGTTTTTTACGCCCATAGAAGAAATCAACATACTCATTAAACAGCATGGCCCGGCGGTAAACACAAGCAATATTCACCTTGACCAAATGCCCTCTGTTAATAGCTTCTGTTAAGCCATGAGTTGTAAGATAAGCCATAAAGTGACCTGTAGGAAAGATCAGCTTGTGGTTTTTCTTAACTGCATACATAGGAAGGTCTGTCTTGATCTCACACTCCGCCACTATACAAAATCTTTGTAATAGTCTGCGGATCCGGGAAATACTCGGTTTCTTAATAATATCAATAAGTTGAACAGGTGAATAATGCTCTCTCATAATATAAGGATACATACTGTTAACGTCCAGGGTAACAAAAGGCCCACCTGATTGCTTGCGCCATTTAAAAGCTTCGACCCGGCCTCCATGATAACACAAACGCTCAAGCTGTTTAGCTTCATCAACATCATGTAGGCATATTTTCTCTGTATTGAACCTGTGTCTGAAAGCCCTGAAAGCCTGGGAAGCTTGAGACATTGAGAACTTGCCTAAATCATGGTCAATGATAAAGGCAAAATAAGTCTCCATGATTTTCTTTAATATCTCTACGTCCCTTTTGCAATATTTAGATAAGCCATCGATGGGAATAGTGGCAAAATTCACCCTTAATTTGGGATAACCAAACAACTTACCAAGATCAGCCAATGAAACTTGAAAATAGTTCGTACTGGATATGATCTTTATTTTGCTCTTATCTTTACGAATTACTAAAATAAAGGTCAATCCCTCTTCCCATATAAACTCCAGCTTCCATCCGGCCTTATATGCATAGTGAAAGAAATCGGAGGATTGAAGGTCAAAAAAGGCATTATGAGCAAAAAGGTAAAGCGTGGACTTGACCCTGGCCAGAGAAAATATGTAATGCCACAATACCTCAGTGGTCTTATATTCATTCCAGCGTTCGCTAATTATAACGCCCTTAGCACTATAGCGATTAGAGCATGTCCACGCTAACTTTAATCTATGGTGAGTAAATCCAAGTTTTTCCTTCGTCTTTGTTTCTGTATCCAGATAGACTACATTCCTGGGGACCCCGGTAGCGTGATTTTTCTTCAATAACTTATATGAGTATCTATTAATCAATACGTCCATCCTGGCATATGAACTATTTTATTAAAAGTAACGTCCTGAACTTCAATCCCTTCCTCTCCATAAGCAGGTGTATATCTGGATATAAATTGATCCCTCCAGCCATCTTTTCCTAAATTTGCATCTGAATACATCTGAATATCTATGGTATAATCCTGTTCAAGATCTATGTCATAAAGGGTAGCCTGACCATGTAACCGGTACCGGGTAGTCATTGGGAACTCTTCATCTACCATAAGGTCATGAGGAAAAGGAACATTACCCGGTGCTGCAATAGTGGCCCGGCCCACCTTGATAAATTCCTTTTCTAATCGAACTACCTTAAGAAATGTTTCACGATGAAATTTAGGTAGGCCCACGCCGGGCAAAGCTCCATAAATTTGCCTACCGCTCCAGCCGAATTCAATAGAGCTTCTTATAAAAGATCGAACCAATGGATTCCAAATTGAGGTCAAATTAGGGATCCTTCCGGAAGGGAGGGATTAATAAAACCAAATGCGGTTCTCTGGTTTAACAGGATCATCGTCTAAATGAATGAAAGTCTTAGCTATTCCTATACCTCTAAAACCTAATTTAGCCGCATAATAAATTATCTGATATTTTGTTAGATCTGTAGGCATATCCATATCACACGCCCAGCCTTTGGGGTGTGATGATGTTTTAGAACCACCGACTGCCAAATTATGCACTTCACACCTGCACCATGAGGTAGGACGAATAGGATAACCAAAATGATATCTTAAATCATTCATTTTACGTAAAAAAAGCAGCTGGACTTCTTTAAAGCCACAACCGCACTTGCACTCTATCTCTTGTTCTGTAAAATAAGACTGCTTATTCATAAGCTCACCCCCTAACCATAATTATCATAAATAAAAAAGGCGTGGAATGTCAAG
>Ga0209977_10001038_pt1 | contig 11844 bp, 16 predicted proteins | sample SumtaG_2_FD_183113 | JGI IMG/M metagenome (GOLD analysis project Ga0209977, IMG submission 183113) | Deep subsurface microbial communities from Indian Ocean to uncover new lineages of life (NeLLi) - Sumatra_00607 metaG (SPAdes) (version 2) | ecosystem: Environmental > Aquatic > Marine > Oceanic... | reverse complement strand
AGATGTAATTATGAAATTATTGGTAATAACTCGTGCTGATGAATCCGTAGTTGAATATACGCGATTTACTCACCCGATAATTAGGATGTTTGCTGAGAAATGGGGAGCCGAGTTCAAGATTCTCGGTCCAGCAGTGGGACAAAAAGTAGACCCAAGGCGCGAATTCATAAATAAAATGTGGAGGATTCTTGAGTTCTATGACATTTTTGAGGATTATGACCGCATATTTCATGTGGATTCCGATGTTGTGATAAATAAGAATTGCCCGAATGTATTTGAGATTGTCCCTTCCGATACTGTAGGATTGGTATTCGAGGACAAGGGTTCCCGGCTGAGAAACAGAAGAGAGAGAATCGCAGCAATAAAAGCGAGATTCGGCGGATGCGAGCAGTGGATATCCGGCTATTTTAACATGGGCGTCTTTCTCTCTTCCAGGATGCACCGAGAAATGTTCACGAAAATAGACGGCCAACTGTGGGAGGCCGAGGTGGGGCTTGAACAAACCCATCTCAGCTATCAACTGATGAAACTGAAATATAAATACATTGATCTCGGATTTAAATTTAACCATATGTCAATGTTCTCGGAGTCCTGGAACGGAAATGCCTCAAGATTCGATTCCCATATAATCCATTACGCGGGTGATGGCAGGTTTCCCGATAAGGGAAAAAGAACAAGAACCGAACTCATGTTTGATGATGTAAGGAGAATTTATGGAAATGAATTTGACTGAGATCAGCAGAAGCTACCAACATTTCATCAATTTGGCTATGATTGATGACAATTCTATAGTCGTGGATGCTGGCGCATGTGAAGGTGCTTTCATAGAGAATATCCGAGCTTATAGACAAGGCAATAAATGCAGAATCATAGCAATCGAACCCAATAGGGGACACGCTGAACAACTGAGAAACCGGAGGCTTCCTGGCGTTACGGTGCTTGAAATGGCGCTTACAGGAAAAGACTACGGAGGCAAAGTCTTATTCTATGAGCATTTTGAACGTCCGGAATGGGGAAACATCTTCAAATTTTTTCCAACGAAGAATAAAAAAGGAGAGATTAGGAGCTATCAGACCTATATGGTTAAGACTTTTATGATTAACGATATTTTTTCAGAACTGAAAATTGACAGGATAGATTTTTTAAAGGTGGATATCGAAGGTGCAGAGGGCGAAGTGCTGGATGAGATGACAGAGGAAACGGCTTCCAAGATCACGCAGATTTTTGTGGAAGGTCATAAGTCGTTCCCGAAAATAATTGCACCTGATATGAAACGGAGGCTGACCATCCTGGGTTTTGAGGTACAGATATTACGCGATAAAATAGACGTATATGGCGTGCGCCGTCATGGGGTACAGATATGAAAATAATCGGCTTACTATTGACTTGGAACAACATCCGCTGGATTAAACATTCGCTTCCTCAAGCGCTCGGTTTTTGCGATGAAGTTATTCTCATCGAGGGCTGTCATTCTCGAAACTATCCGAAGCATTCGACCGATGGGACTCATGAATACGTCCGCAGTATCAACCACCCCCACCTGCGAGTTTTTGATTTCAAGCAGAATAACAGATATGACATAGTGCAGAGGTGCTTGAGACAGGATATGCCGAAGTGTTCTCAGTACTGGAAGCCGGGAAATTGGGTGCTGTACTGGGATGACGATGCGTTCCTTTTTGATGCCGATCTGAAAAAATTGAAAAAAATAATGCTAACTACGAAGCATGACACCGTTGTATTCAGGGAGAGATATTTCATCTTCAATTTTAGGTTCAGCCTTATATCAAATGTGGTGCGGATTTGGCCAGACGGGCCTCATTGGAATAGAATCACGGACGGCCTCTTTCTTAAAGGTGTAAGAAATCCGTACTACAAAGACGGGAAACGCTATGGCGATATTCATTGGGTCGACGATGTGGTCCAGCATCATTACAGCTTTGTCAAGCTGCCAGCGAGAATGGAGGCACGATGGGTAATGTCTGTGGAAAAGGGAACAAAGGTATCTGCGGGAAGATTCAAACAATGGATGGCCGTAAAGTGGGAAGAAGATGAAGATTTTCTCAGACAGAAAGAGAAAATGCTTTCAATATTGGGGCTTACCGACCATAGCGTGGAGATTTATGAAGGCAATCATCCTGAAATATTGGCCAATCATCCCTGGAAAGATATAAATGATGCGAGAGGGTTAAGATGAAGCTTGGTTTTGCTCACGCCTATAATGAGAAGGATTGGATCGGCTATACGATAGATCAGGCAATGAAAATATGCGACAAACTCTTGATAGTGGAGGGTTCGAGATTTCTCTGCTTCAATGAGTTGCCTGCGAGATCGGATGACGGAACATTGGATATCATAAGCGATAAAATGAGAGCGTATCCGAATCGCATAGAAGTCTGGCCAGACGGCTGCGATAAAGGAAGCTTTAGGGAAAATGTTACCGCAAATAATCATGTTGCCTTAGCACGATGCAAAATAGGTGATTACTTCATTCTGTGCGACTCGGACGAGTTTTATACGGATAGCTTCATTGATGATATGAACGAAGCAATGAGGGAGGGTGAGCTTGATTACATGAATTGGACGGGACTGCAATTTGCGTTCGGCTTTAAGTGGGTTTATGTCGACCAAGTAAAAACGGCATTTTTGAAGAAAATCTCCGGGGCACATTTCGCTCCGCTACATAAGCCTAGGGGATTCGGTTCCCGTTATGTGACAATAGAGACAATCGGTTGCTTTCATTACTGCTGGGTCAAGACACGCGAAAGAATGCTAAGGCGTGCGAGAATAGGCATTTACAAGGGGATGCAGGAGTGGTTTGCATCAAACTACAATAAAATAGAGCTTATTGAAGGCGGAAAAATCCACTATGTTAATGATCAAGTCTTCACACTGAGAAAATACGAGGGACCACATCCCTCTATACTCGATAATCATCCCTGGCGACATATCGAGGATATAAGGAAGATTAAGATATGAATATTTTGCTCCTTGCCCCTCATGCGGATGATATTGAGCTAGGCTGTGGTGCGACCGTGGCTAGGTTCGTTGAGGAAGGACACGATATCCTATGGGTAGTCTTTACTGATGAGCAGCCGTTGAATGACGAGCATGTGAAGGCGACCGAAGAGATCGGATTGAAAGACGAATCGCGGCTCGTATGGGATTTCAAATTGCGCTGGCTTTCCGACCGGCGACAGGAAGTACTTGAGCTCCTCGTTGGCCTCAACTCCAAGTTCAAGCCCAACCTAGTCGTGGGTCCTTCGCTCCATGACTTTCATCAGGATCATCAGGTAGTGGCAAATGAGATGGTGAGGGCATTCAAAACGAGTGCTTCTATAATTTGCTACGAACTGCCGTGGAATCATGTTTCATTCGATGTCCAGTTGCTCACAAAACTAACGGATCGACACATAGAGACAAAGATAAGGATGCTAGAGAAATTCGAATCAGAACTCGTTGTGCGAGAAAGATACTTCTCTGCGGCACTTATGCGTGGCATGGCTCTGCTCCGCGGCACTCAAGCAGGCACGGAGTATGCCGAGGCATTCGAAGTGTTGAAGTGGGTATTATGAGAGTGGCTATTCATCAACCACATTACTGGCCCTGGCTCGGCTATTTGCAAAAGATGAAAGAGGCTGATCTTTTTGTATATCTTGATAAAGTGGCCTATGAGAAGAACGGATTTCAGAATAGGAATAGATTTCTGATTAACGGAAAAGAACATTGGCTTACTGTACCTGTGTTGACCAAAGGAAAGCTGGGGCAGTTGATAAAGGATGTCAAAGTGAATTGGGATAACTCCTGGAATAAGAAGCAGTACCATACATTGCTTTATAATTATTCGGAAGCGATGAAGAGAGAGAACGGCGCCCTGAAGGCATTTTTCGAATGGGACGGCAAGCTACTTGTCGACTGGAATATAAAGTCGATTGATTTTTTATGCAATATTTATGAAATAAATACCAGGAGGGTTTTTGAAAGCGAACTGAATGTTGGTGGTGCTGGAAGCGAGAGGCTAGTCAATATATGTAGAGCAGTCGGGGCAGATACCTATCTTTCTGGACCGACTGGGAGAGAATATTTGAAGGAAGAAATGTTCGGCGACATCAAAGTAGAGTATATGGATTGGAAGCCGAAAGGTCATTTATCAACTCTTCATTATTACTTGAAGAGAAATCTTAAAGTAATAGAGGTGTAATATGATTTATACTTTTATTCCTTACTCAGAAGAAAAGCCACCGAGGTTAGGAGATGCTTATAATAAATTTATGGAAATTCTACCAAATGATGATGATTGGGCTTGTCTGATAGACCATGATATTCTGTTTACAAGAAAAAATTGGTTTCATCAGTTAAATGACATTATTAAAAAACATCCAGAATATGATTGTTTTGTGGCAAGAACCAATAGCATGATGTGTTCGTGGCAAAAAATAAAGGAGCTAGAAGATTGTCCCTATCTTATAGAACATAAAAAATTGGGGTTAACAATACAGCGAGAATTTTACGATGAAGTCGTTGATGTTACGCATTATCGCAATACTTTCAGTGGATTTTTAATGTTGGTTAAAAAGAGAGCTTGGGGAAAAGTTAAATTTACACATGGAGGAAGGGATGGGCTTGGTGGTGTGGATAACAATTTTCATACAGATTTAAGGACTGCTGGCTTTAAAGTTGGTTTAATGATGGGGGTTTATGTATATCATTTGTATACAAATGAATGAGGAGAAAGAAATGGATATAAATCAATTCGATAAGATTTCGAAGCATCATATGCCTTCGCAAGATTTTAAGGAATGGCAATATTACCTTGAATTTATTACTACTTATTTTCACAATAGGAACATCCAAAATCCTATCATAGTTGAACTTGGCACTGCCGCGGTGAATCAAAAATATTTCTATCAAGAGATTTTAAATGCTGAATATATCGGAATAGATATTAACCTAAAGTGTCATCCAGATATAGTAGGGAATTCGCATGATAAAACTGTAAAAGATAAACTTGTTAAAATGTTACACGGTCAAAATATTAATTTGCTTTTTATAGATGCTGCGCACGAATATGACAACGTAAAAAGAGATTATGGAATATACGAGGATCTGGTAAAAAATATCATTGTTTTTCATGACATTTTCCATGAGGGAAGCAAGGATACACAAGTCAGAATTTTCTGGCAAGAAATCATGAAAGAGGAAAACAGATATTTAAAAATTGCATTCTCTATGAATCCAGCATATATGGGAATAGGATTGATAATTAAGGAATAAAAGAAATGAAACCAATTTGGGAAGCCTATCTTTGTCATATTGAAATTACGAATCTCTGCCCGATGTCCTGTTCCCATTGTGATAGATACATTAGGCATATTCGCAAAGACCAGAGATTTCATATGTCGATTGAAGAGATTGAAAGAGCTCTAGATTCTCTTGAGGGATGGTTTGGCGATGTGGGAATAATGGGGGGAGAGCCGACTATACATCCTCAGTTTGCCGAAATTTGTCAGTTGATAAAAAGACGGGGATTAAGAGATAGATTCCGCCTGTTCACGATGGGGGGCCAGGCATATCAGAATCATTCGCAACTGATAAAGGAGGCTTTTCATGTAGTAAGCATCAACCCCCATAGCGATTATCAAAAGACGATTTGCCTGAATCAGTCTATTACGGTTGCCGTCCAGGATGTTGTTGAAGACGATGCCTATCGGAATGAACTTATCGACAATTGTATTATACAGGGAACCTGGTGTCCCAGCATAGGACCGAAGGGGGCGTTTTTCTGTGAGGTTGCTTATGCGCTTGATGTGATTCTTGACGGCGAAGGAGGTTATCCAGTTGAACCTGGTTGGTGGAGAAAGACCCCCGATAAATTCAGAGATCAGATAGACAGATATTGCAAATATTGTGGTTTTCCAGTTCCGCTGGAGAGAGAGCTGATAGGGGTGAAAAAAGAGAAATTCTCGCCTGGACTCCTAGCACTTTTTAAAGAGCATCGATTGCCATGTCTTTCAGATGAGGATGTAATTTTGTTTGACCGTAAATTGACAATTGAGGAGATGGAGAAGACAAAGCCGACATGGGACCCTTCTAACTACAGACAAGACAAGAGACCAGACATGAGGGATGGATGGAAGAATAGAAGAAATCATTTTGGGGGAATATTCATAAAAAATAGCCCACTAAAATGCAAAGGAGAAGAGTCATCATGATGAAGATAACCGTTGTATCGACTTGGTATAATGAGGCGTTTCTGGCCCCGTTTTTCCTCAGGCATTATCAGTATGCCGATGAGATCCTGATACTTCTGGATACGGAGACGGATGACGAAACCTCAGATATCTGTTCTCGCTTTCAGAATGTCAAGGTCGAGGATTTTCATTGTCCGGGCGGGGTCAATGTTCGGATCCATGTCGAGACAACCAATGCAATCATCCCGAATTTAGACAGCGATTGGGTGATCTGCGTGGATGCAGATGAGTTTGTATTTCCTATCGGGATGGAAGACGCTCGAAGTGTACTGAGGAGAGTCGATGGAAATATGTTGTTTGCTCGAATGTGGCAGGCCTACCGTCACGAAACGGATTCGGATTTGGATCCCACGAAGCCCGCCATCTTGCAAAGGCGTCATGGCGATCCGGATGTATTGACAGAAATAAATTGTCTCTATAACAAACCAATAATCTCAAAACCCGAAGTCGGTGCCCAATGGAATGTAGGTTTCCATTCTTACCGACCTAACCCCAGGATTAGACTCTCGAATATAAATTTCATAGGGATGCATTGGCAAATGGTCGATGCTGACTTGGCGATACAGAGGCGCATTAAAGGGCAACGTGATAGGCAGAGCAAGGAAAACCTACTCCACAGATGGTGCCATCAGCATTATCAAATCACAGAAGAGAAAATAATTGCCGAATGCAGGGAGCATTTGCATGACCCACAATTATTCTAGAGAGACATAATGAAATCTGATTTGAAAGACAGCCGTCCGAAAGACTACCTCTATTTCGAGATGCTTAAAGACCATCTTGGCGGGGGTTTGGGCAGAATCTTCAGTGGCAACTTGATATATCCCAGGCAGGCAGAATTCCATTTGCCTGGCGACGGCACACATCCTTGCAATTTTAACTGCTACTACTGCCAGGCCCGGAGACTCAAGAAGGATTTGGGCCATTGGGAAAAGGAAGTCTTGTCGCTTATCGATAAGCTCGGCGGGAAAATCCGATGGCTTATCTTCGGAGGCCAGTATACGGAACCACTTTTAAATCCGTATTTTCTGGATTTTGTCATCAAAACTAAAAAATGGGGTTCGCACTACGGGCTTCATACCAACGGCTCCCTTCTTAAAGAAGTCGCACATGATCTTGCCCGATTAGCCACATCGGCCAAAGACTTTATCACCTGCAGCCTAGACGCTGGATCCCCAGAAAGTCATGCGAAGGTCAAAAATCTCAAATCGAATGAATTCGATCACGTGATCGAAGGCTTGGAGATGTTGATGAAATTCAGGGGAGCCAAGTCATTCCCTGCTGTCAGAGTGACATATCTGATGAATAAGCAGAATGCAATTTCAGCGGAGATAAAAAACGCCGTAGCCATTATGAGGAGAATAAAGCCTGACACCTTCAGGTTTTCAATACCGTATGCTCACTACGGGGAGGATTTCTCTGCGGTCAAACGATACAGAAAATCAATCGAACTGAACTATGAGAAGGAGTATTTTAATTTAATCGCTCCCTATTTGTCGCAGAAACCAGAGAGGCCATTTATCTCCTGGTTACCTACGTGGTCTCAGGATGTGAATAGACTGACATTTGAGCGTTGCATCTATGGTTACTTTGCAGTTACTTTCGGAGCGGATGGCTGGTTGTATAGATGCCCCAGTATTGCGGCATCTGATTTTAAATCGTGCCGTTTAGGCAGAATAACGAGCGATCTTGGGCAATTCAAGCGGATGATTGCAAGGGGGCAGGATCCGGACTGGAAGCCGGCCGTTTGTTATAAACAGGGCGGAAGATGCAATCGGGTGGCAATTGAAATAAATGACACCTGGAGAAAGCATGATGCATAAGATTGCGTTGATAGGATTCGGGAACTGGGGGAAAATTCTTCTTCCTCATCTTCGAAAACGATTCGATATTGTCCATGTATATGGAAGGTCAATCGAACCCAAGGGGATATTCACCAACTGCCTGGATAAAGCCCTGGACAGCAGGGCGGAAGCCGTTGTGATAGCGACTTCTATTAACACGCATTTTGATATCGTGCGTGAAGCCCTATTGAGGAATAAGCACATATTCTGCGAAAAGCCACTGACGACAGTGCCTCAACAGACGAAAGAATTAATCGCCATTGCGGACTCGAAGAAGCTTCAGCTTGTCACAGACTATACATATACATTTTCCAAAAGATTGCTGGAAGTTCAAGCAGGGTTGGTTGCGGGCAATATCGGACGGCTTCACACAGTGCTGATGACATTGAGAAGAGATATCAGAGATAGAGAAGCAGGCGTTTATTGGATACTAGCTTCTCATCTGATGGCTATCTTGGGAATGTTTATCGATTTGTCCCGACTTAAATTCGAGAAGAAAGAATATGCTCTCGGCCAATGTGCCCATGTTTTGTTCAAAGGTGAGATAGAAGGAGCGTTATTCGTCGATATGGCGGCAGTGAACAAAAAAACAGAGGTCATCCTTCACTTCGATGAAGGGCGTTTGGAATTCGTTGATCTGGTGCAAGATGACAATCTGGGATATGCGTTGGAATATTTTGATGAGGTTCTCGATGGAAAAGTGAATAACGAAGCCAATTTAGCAATATCCTCTTCTGTCGCAGATGTTCTATGGGAATTACAAGGAAAAAGAATTCGGCATGATATTAAAGGAATAGAAAATGTCATTTGATAGCCTGATTATAAACCACATGGCAATATCTGGGCTGATTAAATACTTTTACTTCATGCACAACATACAAAATATAGTAAACTGGTTTCAATAATGAAAGGAATAATTTTAGCAGGCGGAACAGGTTCTAGAATGGGATTCTCTACGAAAGTGACTAACAAACATTTATTGTGCGTCTATGACAGGCCGATGATTTTCTTTCCGCTCTGGACGCTGAAGAAAATGGAAGTGAAGGAAATTCTCATAATTTCAGGCAAAGAGCATGTAGGTGACATGATAGGGCTTCTGGGTTCTGGTTCTGATTTCGGTGTTGATTTTACTTACCGCGTCCAGGACGGCGTCGGAGGAATCGCCGAGGCGCTTTATCTGGCAAAGGGTTTCGTCGGGGAGGGACATTTCGTGGCAATCCTCGGCGATAATTATTTCGAACATGACATTAAAATCGGCGAGATAGAGAAGGGCGAGGCCAGGATTTTCCTCACGGCCGTGAAAGAGCCAAAAAGATTTGGGGTGGTTGATGTCAAGAACAGAAAAGTCATGGGGATAGAGGAGAAGCCCAGTAAGCCTAAATCGAATTTCATAGCCGTTGGAATTTACATATACGACTGGAACGTTTTCCCGATAATAGAAGGCCTTGAAAAATCGGGCAGAGGTGAGCTTGAGATAACCGACGTCCATAACGAATACGTCCGAAAGGGAAGACTCGGATACTCCATGCTTCGGGGGTACTGGTCGGACATGGGAACGCCCCAATCACTTCTTGAGGCATCCAATTTCATAAAAACGAAAATGGAAGGAAAATGAGCTTTGACAGCCTGCTGATAAACCACATGCGAGTGGCTCAGGTCGCTTTTAGTACTTGGGGCGAGCCAACGAAAACGGCGGGGCCGGTGCTTCCTTGTCGTATCATGTACGACACCCGATTGATGAAAGACTACAAGGGCGAAGAGGTTCTAAGCGCCGCCAAGATATTCTGCAAGCCGGAGCATATTACATTTGAGCATGAAGATAAAATACAACTTGATATAGAGAGCTATGCACAAGACCATCCGATTATCATAATAAAGCAGCCACAGAATTCTGTACACATACATCACGCAGAGGTATGGTTAAAATAAAATGGCAAAGACAGGAATGACCTTTGACACGAAGGATTTCGACATAAAGTTCCCGCGAGTCTGCAATAAAGAGATTCCGGAGGCAGGAGCTAGAGCGGAATACAGAGTAGCGGGCATGGTCATACGGGATGCGATACTCGAAGAACCCAGAGCGCCTCATAGCAAGGGTGGTGGTACTTTGTGGCGTAGCCAGAAAATAGAGCAGCCAAGAATACTGAAGGGCGAAGTGACCATCGAGTTGGGGTTCGATGTCGAATATGCTGCAGCCGTCCATGAGATGCCAGCCAATACGAATTGGACTATGGTAGGCAGTGGGCCGAAGTTCCTGGAGGCGAAGCTCATAAAGAACAAAGAAAAATATATGGCTGAAATAGCACGAGGCATGCAAGGGCCAGGGGGATGGGGATGATAAAGGAGATAACTACCTTTATTGCACAGAGGAGTGTCGCTGTTGGCTGGGGCATTGTCCAGACTTGGACTATCGGCACGAATCTTTTCGCCGGTCATGTTCCTGTGAAGGTGGGAACTCCAGCCGTTGCTATACCCATACGCTATCTTGCTGTACTGGAAAATGCGGGAGGCGCCGTGCTGTCAGATGTCGGGGGAGTTGTTGCCAAGATACCACCATCAAAGCCAGGTAATCTGGATTACGACTGCGCATACTGGCCCAAGTATATCGAGAAGGCGGTGCAGTTGCTGAACAGGGCAAAGAGTTATTTTATCGCCCACCAGGACGCCGAGGAGCTTTACGAAGCGTTTAACAATACAGGCGGGTGGGAGCTACCCCAAGTGGCCCCAGCGAATCGGAAATATACGGCAATAGTGATTGACGCTTATGGCCCGCCGGCTCCAGTCGAAAATCCTGGAGCGAGCGGGTATTATACATTTTCAACGAATTACGTATGGAAAATAGAGGAGACCTCATGTTAGGTCTTAAAATAAAATCTTGAGAAAAGTTTTTTTTATTTTGTAATAGACAGAAAAGTTTAATATATTATATAGAAGGTTTGAAATCTGAGGACTGAGGCAAAAGCCTTAGCTTCTTGCGCTCAGGGCGCTCAGGATTAGCAAACGCTTTTTGCTGGTCTTGAGCGCCTTTTTTTTTGGCAAAAGGGACAAGACAGAAAAAGAAGAATGGAGATTTATATTTATGCCAAAAAATCTTTATGGAGGTAAATAAATGCCAAAACTACCGATTGGAGATGTAGGCCCCTGCGTGGTCATCTGGAATTATCTCAACACAGGTGAAGTAGATGGCACGACTCTACACATCGGCCCTTATTTGGGTACAGTTTCTTTGCGTGTGACTGATTCTGTAAGTGATGTGCAGGAGGAAGGCTATGGTGATGCACCTGTTGATGCGGTATTTGCCGGTACAGTATATGAACTTGATGTTCCTATGGCACGAAATACTCTTGAGCAATTAGACCATATGCTTACCTATGAAAGGGATGCTGCTGGTGCCTGGACAAGTTCTCTTAGTGGATATGGAAACAAAGTTCTTACGCTCAAGAACATGGCTGGCTGTGATATGTATCAGTATGCCAAGCAGATAGTCATAGCACCCATCTGCAATAATGCACCTAATCCCGATCCGAATTCTTGGACTCTGCTCTACAAGTGCCATCCTTACCGTGATTTCGAACTCGGATGGGACAGAAGTGGTCAGCGAATTCACATGGTCAAATTCAAGATATTCCCGAATCAAGACAGTGGTTTTTGCGGTCAGTACGGAACTGAGGGCATGGAATCTGGCTCTGCTGATATTACGGGAATCTGCTAATGGTGGAAGAAAAAAAACTGATCCTAAGCACGCAGAAGAG
>Ga0209977_10001037_pt1 | contig 11845 bp, 14 predicted proteins | sample SumtaG_2_FD_183113 | JGI IMG/M metagenome (GOLD analysis project Ga0209977, IMG submission 183113) | Deep subsurface microbial communities from Indian Ocean to uncover new lineages of life (NeLLi) - Sumatra_00607 metaG (SPAdes) (version 2) | ecosystem: Environmental > Aquatic > Marine > Oceanic... | reverse complement strand
ATTGATGTATAATTTCTGTAAGAAAATTAGATATTTTATATATTCCTTTTGGAGTAAGGCTTTGTGCATCAGCAGTTATTAACACTATATCTCTTAATTCATTTGGATCTTTCCAATATAAAATTTCAGCTTTAGGAGCAGATAATAAACTGTCATCCACAATTGCTCCAGCGGGATAATCATCAAAAATGATATCAATTAAATTCAAAGCGTTAAGTTGACCTATAAGAGAATCTAAAGCAAATTTTCCAACATCGGCAATCCCCGGCATTCCTAAAATACAAATGGGCCTTATAAAGTCTTTTCCATCCATATTTTCATGTTTTATAATTCTTATTCCTTCCATAACTTAAACCTTATTTATTAAAATACAGCTCTATTAATAGGGTGATTTTATCAGTTTAAAAACGATGTATTATCCTAGTAGACACAAGATTTACTGTAAAAGTAATATAATCATATTATCAAAAAATTAAATTTAGACTAAACTCTTATTCTCCTTAGTAACAAAGAACAATTGTTAGGATGTCTATAAATTATAAATGTAGAATGTGTGGTACTTGTTGTCATGAGGTTCCTGGAGATTACGTAAAAAGAATTCCTCTCTATCCGGATGAAGCCGACATTTTAATAGAAATCGCGAAGGAACGCGATATTGAATTTAAAATAATCGAAGATCTAGTGTTTCCGGATATTAAAAATGAAAAAATATTAGTGTTAACCTATCGAATAAGATTAGATAATGAAAATCAAGGATGCCCATTTTATAATGAACATAATGGTTGTAGGGTTCATGAAAATAAACCTTTAGCATGTCAAGCATATCCACTTGCACTGAAGCGTGTCGATGCTTTTAATTTTGAGATCTCAATTGATCCTCTATGCAATTTTGTAATTCAACATTATAGTGAATTAGAAAAAATGGATCTCGGACAATTGAAAGAAGTTTTTAAAGAAGAGTATCCAAAAGCCGAAAATTTTTACCATAAGAATAAGAAATTAATATTTAAAATAAAGAAATTAGAAGCGTTGAAAAAGATACTTATTCCATGTCAAATAAATTTAGAAGAATTTAATATATATTTACAAAAGTGGGAAAGAGAAGATATTTCAGTCTAATAATTAGAAAAAGGTTTTTATATTTCAAGTTTTAACTCTCTAACTAACGCTTTAAATTTATTATCTTCTGTTTTTACGGTCCTAAATTTATTTAAAGCTTCACTAATTATCTGGGCTAAAATATGCTTACAAAAATTATGATTTCTCTTTACAACAACATTCTTATAGAAATCTTGACATGAACAATACAATTTAGGAAAGATTAAATGCTCCTGATTTTCACCTTTCGCCACCCATACAACTCTATCTGAAGGTTTATATATATATTTAATAATGCCCCTTTTTAAAACATCAATTACATTTGTAGATCTACCAGGGAAAATTGTTTCTAAAAAGGATATGAATTCCTCATCGATCAGTTGCTTTTTCTTAGCTTTCCTAAAAACTTGAAACAATAAATCTTTGGACATTTTATTGATTTGTTTCTGTTAAATATATTATTATCCATAGGAAAAAAAAACATTTCTATTAAAATTGCAATTTTTAGGACTTTATATATTTGAAAAAAGAGTGAATTGTAATACGAATGAGAAAATTTGAATTGAATTATGTTAAAATTTTTTGAAACTAAAAATAAAAAACGTATTTGTTCGATATGTAATGAATATGTTGATTCCGATAAAATTCATGTAATTCTAGAAGTAAATACCGTACCACCAACTCTATTATTCTTTCATTTTCAACATTTTAAATGTTTCTTAGAAACATTAAACAATTATTTTGAAAATAAAAATGATAGAAAGATTGAGAAATTTGCAAAACAACCAATTTGTGAATTTGAACAAGAACTAAAAATGGCAATGGATCAGGGATTTGAAACAGATTTTGAAGATGATTTAAGCGAAGTACGAAATTTTTTAGTTTATAAAGATATAAAAAGAACTACGAAGACTGAATTCATTTGTAGCCTATCTAAAAATAACACAACTGTTGAAAAGTGTTTTAAGTGTGAAATGGGAAAATTAATTTTATGTAATAAATGTATATTTTTTTCTATAAAGCCGAAGACAAATAAATTTGAAATAAAAAAGAGAATATAATATGTCGGAAATTAAAAGTGAAAAAAAAGTAAAAAAGCGTGGGCATCGAAAAAAGAAATTCGGAGACGAAGAGAGCAAAGTAATTACCTTTCGAATAGCTAAAACCGTTTATGATAACAATAAAGAGGAAATTAGAGATAAGATTACCAAAGCTATTGAAACTGAAGTAGAGAAGAAAAAAGCAAAAAATTCAAAAGTTTGTTAATTATAATTTATAAATAAAAAGGATTTATAACTCTTTGAATAATATTTTATACCTTCCAACTAGATATTTTCCTTCAATCTCTGGCGCTGAATTTTATTTTCAAAGGATGGCAGAGCTATTGACAACAAAATATAATTACGGTATAGAGATATATACTTCTAATGCTATTGATTTTAAAGCTTTAAGAAATTCCTCAGGAAAAATATTAACTCCTGATAATAAATATTTTTATGAAGTAAATCGTTTGAAGGTTAACAGATTCCCAGTTAATTATAACATCTCAAATAAAGAGATTCTAAAAATTTTGAAAGTAATTCCCTCATATAATGCACTAAATCTCCACGATGATGTTCTTGAAAAGATTATTAGAAATGGCCCATATTTGGGTGATTTATTAGATTATTTATTAAAAAAGCAAGATTTAAATTACGATTTAATTCATACTACTTATTTTCCTTACTTTAATTGCGTTATTAGTTTAATTATTGGAACTTTGCTAAAGAAACCAACAATTTGCACTCCATTTTTTCATTTTTCGAATCCTCGATATACAGACTTGAAGGTAATTGATTTGTTAAAAAAATTTGATTTATTAATTGTATGTACAAATGTTGAGAAAGAATTTTTGGTTCAAAAATGCAAAATTCAACCAGGTCAAATCAAAGTTATTCCAATGGGTGTAGATTATACAAAATTTCAGAATTTTAATAAAAATACTTTATCTAATTTATCATTTAAGGAGAAATTTTTTAATAAAAATGAAAAGAAATACAAACTAATATTATTTTGTGGATATAAGAACTATGAAAAGGGAGCTCTTTCAATTCTGAAATCAATACCTTATATTCTTAAAAAAATAAAAAAAGTTTATTTTGCATTTATAGGACCCTCAACAGTTGCTTTTAATCGTGAACTATCTAAAATTAAAAAATTAGAAAAAGTAAAAATTATTAATTTTTCTCCTGAAAATTTAACAGGATATTTTGATAAAAAAAAATTAGCGGCATTTAAAGAAGCAGATATTTATTTAATGCCCAGTCGGAGTGACGCATTTGGAATATCATTTTTAGAGGCATGGTCTATGGGAAAACCAGTTATTGGAGCAAGAATTGGTGCGACTCCAGAAGTGATAAGAGAAAATATTGACGGATTGCTAGTTGAATTTGATAATCCTAAAGATATCGCTCAAAAAGTTATTTTTCTCCTTAAGAACAACAAATTAAGAAAAATTTATGGTTCAGCTGGACAATTAAAGGTATCTCAAAAATATACATGGGATATTGTTGCAAAAGAAACACATTATACATATCAAAATTTATTAACAAAATTTAGATGATTGTGCTATGAAAAATATCTCTGGAAATCCATTTCTAAAAAAAGAAAGCGGTAAAATTTTTATTGATAAAGTACCACTTGATGAAATCCTTAATAAATTTAAAACACCATTAATGATATTCTTAGAAAATAGAATTAGAGCCAATATAAGAACGTTTACTAATATATTTCGCTCTGAATTTGAAAATTTCCACTGTTTTTACTCATTTAAAGCTAATTATCTTTCAGAAATCTGTAAAATTGTACATTCTGAAGGAATTGGAGCAGAAATTATAGGATTACCCGAGTTGAAACTAGCATTAAAACTCGGTTTTCCTTCTAATAAAATAATTGTAGGCGGACCTTATTTATCAAAAGAATTAATCGAATCAAGTATAAAAAACAAGGTAAAAGAAGTTATAGTATATAACTTAAGCGATTTAAAAAAAATTAATTTAGTTGCAAAGAAATTCGACTATATCCAAGATATTTGCATCAGAGTTAATTCTCAGAAATATAATAGCAAATTAGGTATTAAATTGGATGAAAAAAAAGTGGTGATCTTTAAAGAAGCACTAAGAAATTATAAAAATGTCAATATTAAAACGATACTCTCACATTATAGCTCTCAAATGAACAATTTCAGACAATTCAGAGATAATATTAAAGCATTAACATACAATTTAAGACTTTTTTCAAGGGGGGGTATAAACATTGACAATATCAATCTTGGAGGGGGCTTTCCAGAGGCTACTGTTATGCCTTATAAACAATTAAAAATTATAGCTAACGAAATAAAATTGGAACTAAAAAGGTTAGAAATTAAGTATAACAATATATTTTTTGAACCTGGAAGGTATTTTATAGGAGACACTGGATTATTTATATCAAAAATTGTAAAAGTTAGCGAAAATCGATGGATATTTTTAAATATTGGAAATCATATATGCCCAAAATTTGCTAAATGTTCCTTAAGGTTTTATAATGCTTCTCAAATTAATGAACCACACAAGTTTAAAACTTCAATTGCTGGTATAATTCCAACTGATCAAGATGTTTTAGCAAAAGATTACTTTTTCACTGATAATTTAAACGAAGGAGATAAAGTATTAGTCACAAATACAGGGGCTTATTGTCTTACATTTTCAAACAGATTTCCATATTCCTTGCCAAAAATTCTTCTTATAAATGATAACGGTTATAAACAAATCTTTGATCCCAAAATCGATGGAGATTTTTCTATAAATTAATTTCAAATCTAAATTTAATCTTCTGGTTATATAATATTTCGATATTACATTAATTCTAATTTTTTCATTATGATTCTTTTTTCAAATTATAATAAAATTTGATGAATATGGAATCATTTATAAAAAATGCACGCAATAGAGAAATAATTCGACCACAGATAGACAAATTTGGTTATGCTAATATTAAAATAATTGGATGTGGTGGTGCCGGAAATAATACAATTAATAGACTAATGAAAATAGGAATAAAGGGAGCCAAATGCGTTGCTGTCAATACTGATTGTCAACATTTAGATAGTGTTGAATCACATATCAAAATATTAATTGGAAAGAATTTAACAAAAGGTCTGGGAGCAGGAGGAAATCCAGAAATAGGTAGAGCCGCAGCGGAAGAATCTCGAGAGGATTTAACTAAAATTTTAAGAGAATCAAACTTAGTCTTCATAACATGTGGAGAGGGTGGAGGGACAGGTACTGGAAGTGCTCCTATCATTGCTGAAATAGCAAAATTAGAAGGTGCAATCGTAGTAGGTGTAGTGACATTGCCATTTGATACTGAAATTGGACGTATTGATAAAGCCAAAATGGGGTTAAATCTATTAAAACGTTATGTAGATACTTTAGTTGTAATAGATAACAATCGATTACTACAAATCGCTCCGAATTTACCAATTATAGAAGCTTTCAGTGTAGCAGATGAAGTTCTAGCTACCATGGTTAAAGGTATCACAGAAACTATTTCTTTACCTTCTTTAATTAATTTGGATTTTGCCGATGTTAGAACTATTTTAAGTACAGGAGGTGTAGCAATTGTTGGTGTTGGTGAATCTAGTGGAAAAGAAAATAGAGTTGAGGAGGCTATTAATGATGCCCTAAATACTCCATTATTAGATGTAAGTATTGATGGTGCTAAAGGTGCTTTAATCCATATCTGTGGAGGAAATGATATGACATTAGCAGAAGCAAATTCAGTAGCTAAGAAAATTTCAGAAAAAATGGATATGAACAATTCAATGGTAATTTGGGGTGCTCGAGTTTCAGATGAATTTGATGGACTTTTAAGAGTTATGCTTTTAATAACTGGTATAAAATCTCCTCAAATTTTTGGTAATGGATATTCATTCAATCAAACTCTTTATAATTCTAAAATTAAAAAGTCTTCAAAGTTAGGGTTATCTGACGAGATTTTTAATATTGGGGAAATTGCCTTTGATTAAGTAATTTTTTAGTCTTCCTTTTTATAATTCTTTCTCGACTATCATATATGAATAATAAGTTTTCCCCAGAAATTCAAGCAGAAATAAATGATATTATAAGTAAAATTCAGAACTGGAAAAATTTTTTTAATTATAAAATCGAATTTTATTTTGATGGTTGGGCGATTTTCTTAAGAGAAAAAAATGCTTATCCTCGTTATATTACAATTTTTAAATCTTATAACATACGTACTTTTTCAATTAAAAGCTTTGAAGTTTATCTTAAAGATTTCCAAAAAGAAGAATTCAAAGAATTATATTTTATTGATAATATTAGCACTAAAAATGATTTATTAAAAGAATTAAAAGATATTATATATGGAAAAGATCTAATTCAAGAGGCTTCAAAACTTTACAATAATACATTCTTAAACTGAAAATTAAAATTCAGGTTTATACATTTCTCTGAATTGTTCTTTTTTCTTTTCATTATATTTATTTTCTAAAAATTTTAAAACTACATGATGGGGCATTCCATTAATTAACATACTTACTGCTTTTCTTGCAATCTGTAAGTTATCATAATCAGCGATAATAGAGATAGTTTTTCCATAAACTGAGATAAAACTTTCAGCAAATCTTTCAATTGCTTTTCGCATTTCTCCATTTCTTCCAATTATTCGTCCCTTTACACGTTTAATTCTTTTATCAGATTTTCCAACAACTTTCAATAAATTAAATATCTCAAGATCATAACTATCTTCTATTAATTTCATAGCTTTTATTGGATTAAAACCTCTATTTATCGCATTAACTATTTTTTGAGCTATAAAATCATTTAAAGGTAAATAATTCGGATGATCTGGGTTTGGTAATATCTCACAATTTCCTGATATACTATCTAAATTAATTTTAACTCCTAATTTATTTTCAATAGCTTTTTTTACTTCTCCTTCTCGACCAATTAAAACAGCAATTCTATTATTTCCAATTTTCATCTTATTGCTAAACAGTACAGATTTTTTTTATCTTTTATCTATCAATTATCTATCTTTATGACTTCATAATAAAAGTCTTTAGGATCTGGTGTTTCTATTCCTAATTTTTCAAAGTATTTAAAAATATTTTTTATATCTCTTACTAAATATACTTCTGCTTTTGGATGGTGAATAGATACCGCTTGAGAAATATCAATTATTACTGGTTTTTGATTGTGATATAAGATGTTAAACTCACTTAGATCTCCATGAACTAATTTAGCTTTCTGATATAACTCTTTTATAAAAGTTAATATTTCATTTATTAAAGATATAGGTTCCTTAGGTGATTTTATATCTTTTAAGAGAGGAGCGGGGATCGATCCAAACCCTATATATTCCATGATTAAAATATTATCTTTAATTCTTAAAGGATTTGGAACTTTTAAACCAACCTTATATGCTCGTTTAAGATTTTTATACTCTTTACTGGCCCACAAAAATATAACTTTTGAAATATTATGAGGAATTTTCTTAAATCTAGGATCTCCGATAATATAATTTCGCATCCATTTTGAAGTATTACTATCAATCTTATAGATTTTGAGAGCAACCTCTTTTCCATACAAATCATATGCTAAATAAATATTTGCCTCTTTTCCCGCTGAAATAATTCCTTCTACTCGTTCTAACGGTCCATTTCGTAATAATTTACTTAATGTAAAAATAGTCCTTTCATCAAAAACAGATTCTATTGCTGCTCTTTTTTTTGATTGATCTATCTTCTTAATTCTTTTAGTATCGATTTTTCTTCTTTGTATTTCATCGATATTTGTATCGAATTCTTTATCTGTTTCGATATCTAATATTTCATCATACTCTTCGGAAGTATCCTTGTTATTATCATCCAATAACTTTTCCTCTATGGATTTTTTTTAATTATTTTTTCATTAAAGAAATAAGAATAGCCTTTTATCAATTTAGTGTTATTGTCACTTCTAAGAACAACTTTATTTTTGGTAATATTTTCTACACTAAAATTTTGATCTTCAATGGTAATAATATCACCATTATTTACTGGTAAGAATTTTATCAACGCTTTAAATCTATAAAGGTTTTTACCTCTTTGAGAATCTCTCCCGACTAATTTTTTAGATCGTTTTAATAGAAAATTATATTTTGCCTTTAAAAACTTGATTAAATAATTCATTAATTCATTGGTACTAAGATATAAATCAACACCGTATTTTTGATCTTCTAAATTTGATATGTATTGCTTATGGTCTTTTTCAAACGTTCGTTCCACAAATTCGTTAACTTCATTTAAAACTTGTTTAATTAAATCGAATTGCTCTTCGTCTTTAACTCGTAATTGAAGAATAGACAAAAAATATGTTCCTCCTCTTAAATTCGAGCAATTTTTGCATAACTCATGATTTAAATTTAATTTTATTGTTTGTTCATGCTTTATATTATAATCCTTCTTTAAAATACCTTTAATTAATACTTCTAGTGAAGTTACTAAATCTTTTGAAGAATACATAAAACTCTCTTCATTTAAAGAGAATGTGAAATCAATATTATTTCTCTTTAAAAATGATTTTAATAAGAATCTTTGAAGCGCTTGTTCTATGATAGTAAATAACTCATTTTCTGTAGGTTCAATCCATACATCTTTTTTAGAGTAACTACCACAGTCAAGGCAGACATTTAATGCGAAATGATCAGGTAATTCGAATAAGGGATGTTCTTTTAAATAACACTCAAGACACATTCCAAAATGAGGATCTTCTTTTCCTAAATTTATTCCACATATCGCACAAAATCGATTAGGCATTAAAACATCATCTTTAAAGCCATAGGAATCCCATTTATGAATCTTATTCCTTCTTTTATTAGGAGTTTACAATTAATTGCTTCATTAATTATTTTTTCTCCAACAATATTGAAAAATGAGGCACATTTTAAAATCGAAATTGCTTCTTCTAGAGCTATTAACTTTCCTTCGAAGAATTGGTTAGAAATTTCAATTCTTAAATTTCCCTCTTTAAAAACTTGATTTAATAATTCTTCATCACAACAGGCTATTATTTCAAACTCTTCTTTAATATGTACTTTAAGGTATACTTTCATCAATTTATCGCTATTAATTTTTACTTATTTTTCTTTAATTTCTTCTCTAGCTCCACACGCAGTACATTTTAGATATAATTTTTTCCCTTCTCTTTGAATTTGAGTATCCGGTTTATTGCAAATACGGCATAAAACATACATTTTCGTATAATTTTCGATCAATTTATTTAGGACTTGATCTTTATATTGACCTTTTAAGAATAATTGTTGTCCTCTAACTTCACCCATAGTTCCTGCTTTTTTCAAGAAGACCCCTAGAAAATGTTTTCTGTCTCTATTAAGGGTGCTAATGATTTTGTTGAAATTTGTAATAAATGTATTCCTACTTTCAATACGAAGTTCTACTTTTGGAATTTCAAATCTAGATAATTTTCTTGCATTTTCTGGAATCTTTTCATAAGCTTTATCCAATAATTCATCGTAATTATTTATATCCATAATTATCATCCACATTTACTAGTTTTATAAATATGGAATCATCTATAAGAAAAATAGTTTTCCTTTATTATCAAAGAAATTAGCAATATAAATCAAAATTAAAATGCTTCAAAATTATCGTTATCAGATTCATAAATGCGTGATTCTAAGATCAAATCCTTAATCATATTTCTCAATTTATGATCGGGGATACCAACTTCTTTTTTCAATGTTTCAAAATTAATTCCATCTCCTCTTGCAGAATACTCTTCAACAATTAAATACACCTTTTCCTTTATTTCATCATGCTCAGAAGCAACACCTTCACTTTCAAATAGAGTATTAACATCTATTTCATCTGAGAAATCTTCAATGTTATTATTTATGTCATTAAATTCGGGAATTTCATGTATTTCACCATGTTTTATTTTATTAACTATTTCAGCATTCCTTAGTAAAATAAGATTAGGGTCATCCACTTTTCTCATAATTTCTATCCATAAAGAAATATAATCTCCATATTTTTTAACACTCCCCATAACTTCTACAATATCACCCTTATTAAATGTTTTAAACTTTTCTGGGATCATATTCCTAATCGTTGCTCTGATCATTCCAGTGCTATCATCTAAATCAAATCTTAAATTTGAATCAAGTTCTTCTGATAATCCCATATCTACTTCACTTGGCTGAATTAATTGTTCCCTTTTATTAATAATTGTTCCAATAATTCTAACACGCTTAACATGACCAAAAATTGTATAAAAAAATTTCTCACTTTCATCGTATCGCCCCTCAAAAATATGTTTAATCCAACATTGAACTGCGGGATTTCTCTTAAAACGTTTTATTCTTTCCATCTCATACCTTTCTCTTAATTTAATATTTAAAAATTAAATGGTTTTCAATATAGAAATATCTATTAAGCTAGTAATATTTATGATTCTCTTTTCTTAAATTATTTGTAATGTAAAAGTTTTTACCGAAAAGGATAATAAATGATAATGGTAGCGGGGGTTCGACTCTCAGCTTACTGGAGATCAGTAATTACTAGCTTTTGAACGAACGATCTCAGGGTTTCTCAATAAGAGGTGTATAAGTTCCATGACTTATGAGCCCTGCGGCATAAACCAGGCTAGCCCACCCCGCTATGTAAGTATTTATAGGGTTGATTCCTATGCAATTATACTAATTATATATATATCATTATAAACTAACAATTTAATCTTTTTCGATTTTTAATTAGCATGTATTCTTCTTATATAAAAGAATTCTGAATGCAACCAATAAGTTTAACTTCTAATGTAAATTAGATATAAAAAAAGAATATAACTGATGGATATTTATGCCTTTGTTTGATATAATTATAGATTTCATTTTAAATCCATGGTTCATATTGTCTTTATTATTTTGGGGTTTTGTATATCTCTTAAAATACTTGTTAAGGAATAAAAAAGACGCATACTATTTCTGGTTTCCATTTCTGGTAATGTTTAAAACTAGAAAATTAAATAAATTCATAATGAAAGTCTCAAGAAAAGCTCCTAAATCTTGGAAAATTTTCTGGACTATAGGGATATTCATTTCATTTGGTTTTACTATATATGCGCTTTATTTCTTTTTTACAAACTTTATCAATATGATTATTAGACCTAGTCCTGAACAAGCCATAGTTCTTCTTATTCCGGGGGTGACCATCTCCTTACCTTGGATGTCTTATTTAATCCTTCCATTATTGTTTATTGTAACTACACATGAACTTGCTCATGGAATTTCAGCTGGTGCTGATGGAGTGGATGTTAAATCTACTGGAGTTCTCGGAGCAGGACTTTTTTTTATTATCGGATTTGGGGCCTTTGTTGAAGTCGATGAAAGAGAGCTAAATTCTCAAAAATATCATAGAAATACGAGATTACGAATTGCAGCTGCAGGGACATATGTGAATGGAATTACGGCAGGAATTGCTTTTCTACTACTGTTAAGTTTTCCGCTCATTATCTCACCCTTTTACCGTCAAGTTAGCCAAGTTTATAGTGTAGTACCAGAAGTAGAAGGCGGAATTAATGAAGGAAATCTAGCAAAAAATGATGTTATTTTAGCAATTAAAAAGCAAGGTGCTGGAGATGAGGAATATGTATCGCTTAATAACGATGAGGGAAGAACTCTTTCAGATATCTTAAATAATCAAACTAGT
>Ga0209977_10001036_pt1 | contig 11845 bp, 8 predicted proteins | sample SumtaG_2_FD_183113 | JGI IMG/M metagenome (GOLD analysis project Ga0209977, IMG submission 183113) | Deep subsurface microbial communities from Indian Ocean to uncover new lineages of life (NeLLi) - Sumatra_00607 metaG (SPAdes) (version 2) | ecosystem: Environmental > Aquatic > Marine > Oceanic... | reverse complement strand
AAAAAATAAATAGAAAAAAAAAAAAATTGTTATTAATATTAATATTTTTAGAATTTGCGCTTTAATATTTTCCGCGTTTTTGTAATAATTGCTAGACTTACCATCGCGACAAGGGTAATTCCTACCATAAGTTCTGTTGGGAATCCTGGAATTAACGCTTCCGGTGCTGCTCCTCCAACCAATATAAAGTCAGGGTAAGGTAGCATCCAATTTGCACTATAAACTCTGTTGTTACCTAATTCCCACCTTGAACTAATTCCATCATATCCAACTGCGCTACAAACCCATATAGAGATGGCATCTTGGTATATATGATCTAGAATACTGTTATAATCGAGTCTTAGTTGCGTTTCATCTTGCTGGAAATACAAAGAGAAAACCAAAGCTCGCATGGAATCAACTGTTGGTACATAACCTGGATAACCCTGTGATATTGCGTAGTCTGAGGTAATAGTTTCCGGAGTTGTCAAATATGTCCAGAGATTCCAGGCTAGAGTGTGGTCAGTTGGATCCGTTATATTAAATGCTGGTGTATCATCCATATGCCATTCAAGCCATTTAAATAAAGTAGGTTCGGGGTAGACCATAGAATTCCAGCCAACATCTCTAAACCAACGATTAGAATTTAATTCAAAGTTGTTATACTCCGATAGAGTCATTGGTGAATTTGCATCTCGAATTACATTAATACCAATTTTTGACATGTATGTTTTGAAATTTTGGAATAAATGTGGCAACCAAGCCTGGTCCATAGCGGTGATATTAGCTATCGGATTATTAGCAGAAACGATAACCCATTTTGCATCATCATAGAGATCGGTGGATATGTTTAATCCGGCATTTTCAGCTCGATTCAGAGGATCATCTGTAAGCAGGTAATATCGGGCTTCTGTCAAGTTATAGAAAAATCCAGGTTGTGATTGACGAGGGAATGTTGGATAAAGATCATTAGTTAAATAATCGGTATATAATGCTTCTGAAAATGGACCTTGTTCTCGTACAGCTTCCCATCCTAAAACATCTGGGAGAATAAAATGGTCGTAGTTAAATGCAAAGCTCATCGCATAACGAAGGGTGTAATCTACCCAATTCGGATTAAAATACCAGTGGGCATAATTTTGCGTCGATCCAGGCCCAAGAAGAGTGAGCTCAGAATCCGCCTCGATCTGATCCCTCCAATCCAACCATCTATCTGTGCAATCGAATGTATCAAGTTCATGGGCAAGGACAGCCGTATACAATGCTGTATCAGTATCATAATATTTATATATAAAAATATCCATTGGTGGGTCAACAGGTCCATCCCGATTTGTAGCTTCCCAGTTTCCACCCCAATAATCTTCATTTTTATAAAGAACTAGGTATTTCTCGGCTTCATTGTACTCCTCCAGAGTAAAGGGTCCTGTCCCAATGCATAAATCAACAGCATCTGCACTGTCTATTAAGCCGTCATAAGTAGTAGGATGCAGAGGTCCCACCGCATATCCTGGACCACCGAGGTCCCAGAATTGCGTTGTTGAGTTCCATGTTCCCGTTGGATACATCATACCCATTACGTACAATCTCGAAGTTTTCATATGCTCCCATGCGGGTACATTCAAATTCATGGTTAATTTATATGGATCGTTCGGGTAGAGTGTGACGCTGTCAAAGACATTCGTATTTCTGTTACCCCCTGGAGCGTTACCACTAACATTAGCTGGCCTATAATATGCTCGGTAGAAGGGGGGGCCATATTCAGTAAAATCCATATTTCCCCATTCTTCATCATTCCAGACAGATCTACCAGCCCACTGATCTATATCAGCCGCCCAAGATAGAAGGGGGGCTGACCAATTAAGTTGGTCAGGTAATGCCCCAGGTCCATACATAGCTGTCATATTAGTCCCATCCCAACGTTCGGGTGGGTATCTGGACGTAGGTTTATTCCACCATAGTTCGGGAAATTGGGATGAATCGTTGTATGCTGCATTAGCAGGGTCCGCTAAGAGAGCCTCAATTTCATACCACCAGCTCTGAATAACAGCCATATAAATCCCCGAAGTCCACTCTCCATACCAGGATGTACCTACATCATTTTGCCTATCCCAATTCCATTTAACAACGCTAGCGTTTAATTCCATCCCGTTCGAGAACCTCACTCCTTGATGTAGAGTCAGGTTAATATGCAACCCACTCGCATCGGATTGTTCTGATTCTACAAGCCATGGAACTGAATAAGGTACAGTGGCTAAAGGATCATTATTTTCATAACGATAAAGCCCTTCAAATACAAGCTGAGTGAGGTCGTACTGAGTGCCGCCGGCTGCAGTTAAGGGATCTAAATTAATAATTTCTGTTCTTGTTCCGTAAATGAAGGTTATTGGTTCTTGACCTTGTACGGCAGGTATTACAAAGAAAGAATAGAATGGTGCTATCACAAATAAAGCGATTATTAGTATAGTTGTTTTTCTTTTCATCTTTTTCTCATTTTTTAAATTTTTTAGATTAGATTAAACACTTTTTTAGTGTTAAGGGTAATTTATGTTCTCAATATATTTAAGTCTTATTGGAAAAGATAAAATTATTAAGGAAAAAATGACTAGAGTTGGACTTTGAAAAATTCTAGCTTCAAGAAATTAATCACATTTTTATTAGGGATAACTCTTGGTCACCAACTTCTTCTTGCTTCTTTTTAGTATATCCATAAATAAATCCAATTATACTTCCCAAAATTAAGGCAAAAGGTATGAAATAAACAAAATAGACTCCTAAAATTACGATATCAAAACCATATAGAATTGTAAAAATAAACCATTCATAAAAACTTATCAAAAATGATGAGATGCTTGCTCCTATTATACCTACGATAATCCCTGTCTTTATAGGTAACTGATCTAGTTTACGATTTCTAAAAGTAAGAACTAGTGCAGAAATCGCTCCTATTGTATAGTAAATATCACCATACCAAATAAAGAATAATTCAGGAAAAATCAAAAATCCCCCAAAAGCAATAATTGTAAATAATAAAATACCCGAAATAATATTGTACTTCGCATATACTAAAAAAATTATAATTGAAACAATAGCAATAAAAGGTATTATACTCAAAGTTATTGCTACTGTAAATGGAATTGCCATACAAATGCACCCCCATATTTTTTATTTAAGAAATTAATCAGAATTATTCATATCCTCCTTTTATTCTTTTTAATGAATTCTTATTTAGAAAAAATATTTTTCACTATTTATTTTTATTTAATGTTAATAACTAAAGAATTATTGAATAATTATGATATTGTATTTATATTTACACAATTAAAAGATTTAAATTAGTGATAATACGAAAAGGTGAATTACGCTGGTTATAGAAACAAACATAACAAAAATGTTAGGCATTAAGCACCCGATAATTGCTGCCCCAATGGGTCCTTTTTATACAACTGATTTAACGATTGCGGTTTCGGAAGCAGGAGGTCTTGGAGTATTAAGCCATACAGGTTTAATTAGTGATATGCAAGCAAGAAGATTTCCTGTAGATATAATGAAGGAAAATATGCTTGAAGTAGTTGAACATACAGATAAGCCATTTGGTTTTAACATCAGAACTTCACGAACTGAAAGAAGTGATCTGGTTTGTAAAGAAATCCCAAAATTTATCATGGAAAATCCGAAAATAAAGGAGCAGTGTATATATGTCGTGACTAGTGCCGGTTCTTCAAGAATGTTGCCAGAAACTAAATCGTTTCAAAAATTGAAAGAAAGCGGTTCGAATATCAAGCATTTTCATGTGGCTCCTGCATTATGGCTTGCTGATAAATGCGTTAAGACGGGGGTAGATGGACTAGTGATTACTGGCGGTGAGGGGGGAGGACATCAATCCTACGAGAGAGTGAGTACATTAGTATTACTCCAGCAAGCTTTACAAAAATATCCTGATTATCCTGTAATAGCATGTGGTGGTTTCGCAACAGGTCGAAGTTTAGCAGCTGCATTAGCTATGGGTGCAGGTGCTGTTGTAATGGGTTCTCGTTTCATCGCATCTTATGAAAGTGAATTTCATGAAAAGTATAAAAATATTGTTCCTCCCGCCAAAGCGCAAGATACAGTTTTAACAACAGGTGCTCTAGGTTTAATTCGTTTATGGAAAAATGATTACTCATTACATCATGAGCTGGTGGCAAATAAAGAAGAAAAATTAGCTCAAGAGGCGGCATTGACCGCAGAAGCTGCACTTGAAGTGGGAATAAAATATGGATTAGCTTATCAAGGTAATATTAATGATGGCGCTGTTCCATTAGGACAAAGTATTGGGACTATTGACAGAATAGAACACGTAACTGATATTATAAATAAAGTAATGAAAGATGCTGAGAACAATATAAAAAACGCTTTTCAGTATATTAAATGAAAATTTCTTTTTTCTTTTTTGTCTTAATTTATTTCCATTGCTTTAATTGAAACAATAGCTTTTTCTTTAAAGTTAATAACTGAAGGATTCTAGAATAATTTGAATAAAGATATATATTTTCAAAAAACCAATTAATTTCTGAATAATAAAAAATCAATAGTCTATAGGTAGAAAATATGGTAAGTCAAGAAGAAAATATTAGTGATGAAGGAGTAAAAATTGTAAGGACTACTTCCGCTTTTGATTGTGGAGGTCGGTGTCTATTAAGATTCCATGTCAAAGATGGAAAGATTATAAGAGTAGAAGGTGATGATCACCCCGATCCAGATAAACAACTTCGTGCATGCTTAAGATGTAGATCAATTAGACAATATATCTATCACCCCGAGAGATTGAAATATCCATTAAAAAGGTCGGGTCCTAAGGGTTCGGGCAAATTTGAGCGAATTTCCTGGGATGAGGCTTATGATATAATAGTCGAGAAGCTAAAAGAAACAATAGAAAAATATGGAAATCAAAGTATTCTTTATATTACTGGTGGTGGATATTTTGGAGCATTACATGGTGCAGGTGTAGCTTATGCCAGATTACTTAATGCTCTTGGAGGATATTCAACATCATATGGGAATATTTCTTCCCAAGGTGCTATTTTTGGAACTCAAGCCTCATACGGCTTTGGTCAGATCTTTGTTGGTAATAGTCGCGAAGATTGGTTGAATTCTAAATTAATCATATGTTGGGGTTGGGATCCCGCACGCCAGATCTCTGGTACAAATACATTATGGTGGTTAATTAAAGCTAAAGAAAATGGTGCCAAAGTAATTGTTATTGACCCACGCTATTCAGATACAGCTTTAGTAGCAGCCGATCAATGGATTCCAATCATACCCGGAACAGATACAGCTATGATGGCAGCAATGGCTAACGTTATACTTCGAGAAAATTTGCAAGATCAAATGTTCCTTGATAAATATACTCATGGCTTTGATAAATATAGAGCATATGTCATGGGTGATGAGGATGGAATACCCAAAACTCCAGAATGGGCCGAAAAAATATGTGGAGTACCTGCTTCCACAATTGAGAATTTGGCACGAGAATATGCAACAACCAAACCTGCTGCACTGGAAGATTGCCAAGGTCCCGCTCGTTCAGCTATGGGTGGACAATACAATCGAGGAGCTATCACACTCTCAGCAATGACAGGAAATATTGGAAAACCAGGTGGAAGTGCCGGTGGCGGACTTCATGGGATTCCATATGGGCATATGTTCAGAGGAATAATGATTCCTCCAGGTGCAAATAAAGCATGGCCAAAAGGAAAATCTCTGAGAGGAAATATTAATCCCAGAGATCGGTTAGGTACTCGAGTTCATGTAAATAAGATCTTTGATGCAATTCTTAACGGTAAAGCAGGTGGATTTCCTATGGATGTTAAATTTGCCTGGTTTTGTGTGTGTGATTTCGTAAACCAGATAGGAAATGCAAATAAATCTGCAAAAGCAATGAGTCGAGAAGATTTGTTTACTGTTGTTCCAGAATTATGGCTAACACCTACTGCTCAATATGCTGATATTGTTCTTCCAGTAACTGGATTTTCAGCGAGAAGTGAACTTACAAGACCTTGGCCCTCAGGTCCTTATTTTGGGCATATGAATAAAGCAATTGACCCTATAGGTGAATGTAAAGATGATCTAACCATTGCAGAGGAATTAGCCGAAAAACTAGGTATTAAAAACTTTAAAAGAGAGGAACTTCTTGAACAGTATATGAAGAATCCACAACTTGCCGCCGCAAAACCATTAATAGATCAATATGATGATATTAATGATAAATGGCTTCGCTTACTCTCTTTAATGGCACAAGATGTTCGGGAAAATATTAAAGATTATGATAAATATAAAAAGGAAGCGATCCATAGAGTTGAACTTAAAGAACCCTATATCGCATTCAAAAAGAACATAGACGACTTTGAAAAAAATCCATTCGCAACACCTTCCGGGAAGATTGAAATCTTTTCTGATCAAGTTGCTAGCTGGAACAATCCAATCTGTCCGCCAATTGCAAAATATACACCCACTTGGGAGAATCGTGATGATCCACTTGCAGAAAAGTATCCACTGCAATTGATTTCACCCCATCCAAGGCAACGGGTGCATTCCGAACTATATAAAATCGAATGGCTCATGGAAGCAATACCTCATCGCATGTGGATAAATCCTGTTGATGCAAAACCTAGAGGTGTTAGAAACGGTGACATGTGTTTAGTCTTAAATGATCGAGGAACTGTCGCAATAGAAGCATTTGTGACAAAAAGAATTATTCCTGGAGTTGTTTGCATTTACGAAGGGGCATGGTATAATCCTGATGAGAAGGGAATCGACAGAGGTGCATGTGCCAATACACTCACTAAGGATGAAATGAGTGAAGGAGGCGCTGCTGCATTAAAGACATGTCTGGTTCAAGTTAAATTGGAGAAAGGAGGTGCCTAAATATGCAAGTAGGATTTCATTTTGACCAAACAAGGTGCGCAGGTTGTAATGCTTGCCGAGTGGCATGTAAAGATTGGCATGATCAACCGTCAGGTTCAGCATCATGGATGAGGATCAATTATTTTGAAGAAGGTCCATTTCCGAATGTTTTTGCTGGCTATCTTATCTCAAATTGTTATCATTGTGAAGAACCAGTATGTTCTTATATTTGTCCGAATGAAGCACTTAGTAAAAGAGAGAATGATGGAATTGTTGTGGTTGATAAAGATAAATGTAGAGAAGAAGTTCCATGCGGTATAATTTCAAAAGAAAAAATGGGTGCTAATTACTCATATGGTGAATCACAAGCACCATGTCAAATAGCATGTCCTGTTCATCTTCGTATCCCTGCGTATACTGCTCTGATAGCTAAAGGTAAGTTTAAAGAATCTTTAGATTTAATCAGACAGAGGATGCCCTTACCTTCAGTGTGTGGTCGCGTATGTCTTCATCCTTGCGAAGAAGTTTGTGCCCGGAAAGAAGTGGATCAGGCCATTGCAATAGAAGCGTTAAAAGGATTTGTAGCAGATAATGATTCTGAAGATCCACCAAAAACCATAACGCAAACTCAGTCAGAAAAAGTAGCGATAATTGGCTCTGGTCCTGCAGGTTTAGCAGCAGCTTACGACCTAATTAGATTGGGTTATGGTGTTACCATTTTTGAAGCATTGGCCAGTGCTGGAGGAATGCTAGCTGTAGGAATTCCAGACTATAGGTTACCACGAGATATACTCAATAGGGATATTGACTATATTAAGGCACTTGGGGTTGATATCAAAACAAATACTTCAATAGAATTAAATCAAGGGTTAGATGATCTTTTAAAACAGGGCTATGGCGCAGTATTAGTCGCAATTGGTGCTCATAAGGGGAAGAAACTTAATATCCCCGGAGCAGATCTAGACAACGTTTTAGTAGGAACTTCATTTATGCGAGATGTTAATCTTGGGAAAGAAGTTAAACTCGGTAACAAAGTATTAGTCATTGGTGGTGGAAATGTTGCTATGGATTGTGCGCGAACTGCCCTTCGTCTTGGTGCTACAGATGTAGGTGTATCATGTTTAGAATGTTGTGATGATATGCCAGCAGATGTATATGAAGTTGATCAAGCTCGTGAAGAAGGAATCCAGATCTATGATTCTCGTTCTTTTACAAAAATCTTGAGTAATGGTGGAAAAGTAGAGGGGGTAGGTTGTCTTGAGATTACAGGATGTACATTTGATGATGATGGAGAAGCCCATTTTGATGTAGTAAGTGATGAAGAACATACTTTAGAGGCTGATACAGTTATTTTTGCCATTGGTCAGGTTCCTGATGTTAGTAATTCTACCATGATAAAGATCAGTAAAATGGGCACTATTGCGGCAGACCCTGAAACTTTGATGCTTGAACGTGAAGGATTATTTGTTGCTGGAGATTGCTTTAGTGGTGTAGCAAGTATTATTGATGCTATAGCAGGAGGACAAAAATCTGCATCAAAAATTCATAGGTATCTTCAAGGTGATTTACTTAGAGTTATACCAAGTGTAGAAATCGCAGCATCCGAAATAAAAATTGATATTCCTCCTGGTACAGAGGAGAAAAAACGTCAACCCATACCACTTCTATCAGCATCCGAGAGAGTTTCTAATTTCAAGGAGGTCACTTTAGGCTTAAGTGAGGAGGCAGCTATAGCTGAAGCTGAGAGGTGTCTTAATTGCGCAGGTCACTTATGTAAAGATGTGTGTCCCTATTCTGCACCTCAATTTATCGAGGAAGAAAAAACAAGGATGCAAAAATGTAATTATTGTGTGGATCGGATTGATATTGGAAAACAACCAATTTGTGTTGAGGCCTGCTATGCACGAGCTTTAGATTCTGGATCATTGGAGGAATTGAAGACAAAATATGGGGATATTCGAGAATCACCAGGTTTTTCATACTCAATCAGTTCAAAACCAGCAATAGTTTTTAAACCAAAGAAGAAATAAGCAAAACAAATCTTTTTATTTTTTTTTTCTATTCTTTATATTATCAAATTTTTAAAAATTTAAAGGAGTCTTTAGATATGGATGACAAAATCGAAATTAATGGTTTTTGTGACGAAAAATTTTCAGAAGTAAAAGAAGCATTTGCTAAAAATTTTGAAATAGATGGAGATATTGGTGCTAGTTTTGCTGCTACTCTAAATGGGAAGTTTGTAGTTGATATATGGGGTGGATATGCTGACGAAGCTAAATCTAGACCATGGGAAGAAAACACAATAGTAAATGTATATTCAACAACTAAAGTGATGACAATAATTTGTGCACTCATGTTAGTCGATCGCGGACAACTCGATCTTGATGCACCTGTAGCCAAATACTGGCCAGAATTTGCCCAAAATGGAAAAGAGAATATCTTAGTTAGACAAATTTTTAGCCACACTTCTGGCTTAGCCGGATGGGAAGAGAAAATAAGAGCTGAAGACCTCTACAATTGGGACAAAGCCGTAAATCTACTTGCTGGTCAAAAACCGTGGTGGGAACCAGGAACAAAGAGTGGATATCATGCAATAACACATGGGTATCTTTTAGGGGAGTTAGTTAGACGTATTACTGGTAAATCCTTAGGTACTTTTTTTAAAGAAGAAGTATCTGGACCGCTTAATGCTGATTTTCATATTGGTTTTGGAGAAGAACACGATAGTAGAGTAGCTGATTTAATCCCCCCTGATGTACCTCAAAAAGGTGATCCGGGGTATGTAGAAGTGGATCCTAATTCTATATATAGTCGTGTTTTTTCTAATCCACTTTTAACAACAGAAGAGACAAAAACGCGAGAATGACGTGCTGCCGAAATTCCCGCTGCTGGAGGGCATGGAAATGCAAGATCAGTAGCTAGAGTTGCATCAGCAATAGCATGTGGTGGTGAAGTAGATGACGTCCGACTATTAAAAATGGAAACTATCAAAAAAGCGATGGAAGAGCAAAGTTACATGCAAGATCTTGTTATGCTAATGCCCATTCGGTTTGGTGTGGGTTTTGGACTTCCTAGTAAGGAAATTCCTTTTCCAAGCCCTAATACCGTATATTGGGGTGGAGCAGGGGGAAGTGTAATCGTGATGGACTTGGATAATAAACTTAGTTTCTCCTATGTAATGAATCAGATGAAATTTACAACGACAGGTGATACCCGATCCGCAAGATTAATAATGGCTCTGTATGCTGGGTTGAGTAAATAGGTTTGATCCAAAATCTCTAAATTTTTTTTTTCTAATTCTTTTCTATAACTTTTCAGTATGTAGTTTAATACTTCCAGACTAGTAAAAAGAGTAAAAAAAATTGATTTTTAATTATTGATTTTGAGTTTTGGTATAAATTAAAGAGCCTCAACCACGGTGGCAATTCCTACACCAAAACCGCCACACATTAATTGCACGCCATATCTTTTATTGTTGTTTTTTAAGTAGTGTACCATCTCACCAAAATAGATTACACCACTTGCTCCAATAGGGTGGCCAATAGCAATTGCACCCCCAGTAGGATTAACGCGAGGATCATCAAATTCATATCCAAAATCTTTGGAAAATGCCAAGCATGGGCTTGCGAAAGCTTCATTAGGTTCTATAACATCCATATCATCTATTGTGAGATCTGCTCTATCCAAAGCCTTTTTCATAGCGGGAATTGGTGCCAAAAGCATGATAATAGGATCACCACCTGCCACTGCTGTTGAAAGTATTCTAGCCATTGGTTTTATCCCTAGCTCATCTGCTTTTTCCCGAGACATTAATAGAGTTGCGGCTGCTCCATCGACTATTTGTGAAGAATTTCCTGCAGTTGTTTTCCCACCTTTTTCAGGAGACCTGAAGACAGGTTTTAAACTACTAATCATTTCCCAACCTTTTTCAGGATTGTCTAGATATACTTCTCGTACTGTTTGATCTTTTGTAATGGTAACTTCTTCTATTATTTGTTTTCCAGATTCATCTTTAATTTGGTGCATGTTTTCATCTGTGTGTCTCTTTTCAAATGTGACTGGAACCACTCGTTTGAAATACTCTTCTTCATTACGCATTGCTTTGGTGGCTTTTTGATGACTCCAAGCACCAAATTGATCTAAATCTTTTCGGGTAAAACCATATCTATCATTAATCATCTCTGAAGAAACACCTTGACCTACTATACTTCTCAAGGGTTCATTAGCCCATCCTGGGGACATTATCATCGGATATTTCTTAATCTGTCTGGTAATTTGCAAATCTGAACCCATCGCATAATGCGTCATTGACTCAACTCCAGCTGCTAGACAAATATCACCGTCACCAACTCTAATTGCGTTAGCAGCAGTATTAATAGCTTGAAGCCCAGCATTACAATATCTATTAACAGTAGCGCCTGCTATTTCATCAGGTAATCCTGCTAGCATTATTGCAATTCTTGCGATATTACCACCTTGTTCTCCGAATTGTGATAGGCAACCCACCTGTAAATCCTCAATTTCTTTAGGATCAAAATCTGGATATTTTTCTTTTGTCCTATCTACCACCGACCTTAAAACTGTAACAAGTAGATCCTGAGCTGAACACTCTCTAAACGAACCACCAAGTTTCTTCATCTGAGCACGCCCTGATTTTCCAATTGGGGTTCGAACGGCATCAACCACTACACATTCTTTTAATTCTTTCATTTTTCATCACTCTATTATTGGATTTTCTTTTATTATTAAATTTTCTTGCATACCTAATATTATTTCTTCGGCCTCAGTCATTGTACTCTGAATTAACTCATGAACTGTTAGAATCGAGTGAATTCTACCTGTAACGACACCCGCGTTCATAAGACTTGCATTTTCGTCCTCATCAACCAATTTTCTGAATCCTCGTTCTTCTAGGATACGTATTTCATCTGTTGAAGGACAAGGTTTGCCTCGATAAAGATCTGAAGCTCCTTTAATTGTTTCA
>Ga0209977_10001035_pt1 | contig 11850 bp, 10 predicted proteins | sample SumtaG_2_FD_183113 | JGI IMG/M metagenome (GOLD analysis project Ga0209977, IMG submission 183113) | Deep subsurface microbial communities from Indian Ocean to uncover new lineages of life (NeLLi) - Sumatra_00607 metaG (SPAdes) (version 2) | ecosystem: Environmental > Aquatic > Marine > Oceanic... | reverse complement strand
GTAAATACAGATCGTATAAAAAAGCAGTGGTTCACAACGTTTGCTTGGTTCTGGGTAAAGATAAGAAGGATCCTCTGGTGAGAAAAACTGCCCTTGGTGTTTACCGTAATTTTGCTAAATATCTACGAGAGTTTCTTTGGCTACCTGGATTAGATCAAAACAGATGTTTTGGCATGGTTACGCCTCTTGGGGTCGAAAATCTCGATTGTGCTCTCTCAGAAAAAAAAGGGGTGATACTATTGTCAATCCATTTTGGTAATTGGGAATGGGGTGGGCTCAGCTTAGCTCTCTCCGGATATAAGGTAAATTTTCTGGTAAGGTCCCACGAGAACAAGCGCACAGATAGGCTCTTTAACCACATACGTGAAAAAAAGAGGATAAAAGTTATTCCCTTGACTGAATTAAAAGAGGGAATAAAAGTTTTACAAAGAAATGAGATTCTGGCCATACTTGCTGATGAAAATTTAGAGCAGACAATGAAAGCAAAACTTTTTAGTCAGGAGGTTGATATCCCCTCAGGACCATTCAGATTGGCTCGAAGGACCAAGGCTGTGATTACCCCTGCTTTTATCGTCAGGAACAGATGGGATGGGAGACAAAGGGGAATTGTTGAGGCTCCTTTAGAGGTAAAAAAAGGTGAGAGTGAGGAAAAGGATCTACAAGAAGCCGTAAACAGTTTTATTCAAATTGTAGAGGACTATCTTCGTTACTATCCTGACCACTGGCTTCTCTTGGAACCTAAGGGAGAATTCAAGAAATGAAAGTTCTGCTTTTGTATATATCGGCTGTTTCTGGCCATAGGCAGGCTGCGGAAGCCGTTAAACAGGCTTTTATGAAATTTTATCCAGAAGTGGAAGTACGGGGAGAGAACCTGTTTCAGTACGGAAATCGTCTCTTAAGGGCCTTATTGGATAGTCTCTATTATGCCATAATTACTCTCGCACCCTGGTTTTGGGATTTTATTTGGGATAGCCAAGAAGTATACTGGTCAACCTATGCTTTAAGGAATTTTTTATATCGCACAAATTACCTACGATTATACCGAGAGGTCATTCTTCCTTTTGATCCTCAAGCTGTCATATGTACTCATAGCATAGCCTGCGCTCTTTCTTCTATCATAAAGAAAAAGAAGTGTTTAGATTATTTGTTGGCTGCTGTTCCTACCGACTTTTGTCTTCATCCTTACTGGTTCTATAACGAGGTTGATGTATATTTCTTGCCTCACGAGACATTAAAGGAAAATCTAGTAGAAAGGGGAATCCCTCTAAATAAGATCCGAATTACTGGCATTCCTATTTCTCCTAATATCTCTAGATCTAAAAGTAGGAAAAACTTAAAGGAAAAATGGGGGATAAAAGAGGATCTGTTCACTGTCCTTTTGATGGGAGGAGGACAGGGAATGGGATCGCTCAAGGAGATTGTGCTTGGTTTAGCCAGCTCACATCTTCCTATTCAACTTCTAGTAGTGACGGGAATAAATCGGAGATTAAGAAATAAATTTCGAAGGATGCAATCTAAGTTGGACTTACCTTTAAAAGTTTTTGGATACACGCGAGAAGTCGATGAGTTAATGGAAATATCAGACCTACTAATTAGTAAGCCAGGAGGACTCACTACTGCAGAAGCTCTGGCCAAACGTTTACCCTTGGGAATTGTCGATTCTCTGGCCGGACAGGAAAGGAGAAACAAGGAACTTCTTTTAGAAAAGGGACTTGCTTTTGAATTAAAGAATAAGGAGGATATAGTTGGCTTAATTGGCCATCTTTTGAACGACTCTTCTTATCTGAAGGAATGGCAGAGGCATATAAAAGACTTTGCCTGCCCGCAATCTGCACAACAAATCGCTCAAAAAGTAATGAGTTTGGTAAAAGAAAAATGAACTCGGACTATTTTACTATACCTACTAAAGACACCCGTTATGCCTACACCACGGGAAGAATAAGAGGTTTGGAAGTTCGTCTTTTAAGAGAGGCTGATTTTTCTCGAATGAAACAAGCCGGTGGAGTAGGAGAAATTTTGCAAATCCTGGGTAAACTTTTCCCCTATTCTGAGTCAATGAAGAAAGTTCAAAAAGAGGAGGACTTTGAGGTAGGACTAGAAGAAGAGTCAAGAAGGACTTATGCAGAGCTACGAAGCTTTTGTCCTGAGCCAGATCTGACAGACTTATTTTGGCTGGAGAATGATTTCCACAACCTAAAAATCTTGCTAAAGATACACTTCCAGGAAAAATTATCCCAGGCAGTTTCATTATCTGCACCCCCGGCTTTATCTCAAGCAGGAACACAAGCTGTGGAAACCCTTAAAGAGGCAATAGAAAAAGAGAATTTTGCTGTTCTTTCCTCTGAGGTCGCAAATCTACTAGAGGAAATTTTTCCCTTAATAGAAGGAAACTCTCACCCACAGTTTTTGGACAATCTTTTAGATAAACGCCTCTTTCAATGGCTGCTTTCAAAGGTTAAAGAATACTCTGATCCCTTTCTTAGGAAACTGATCCAACTCCAGATTGATAGTTTCAACATAAAGACATTTTTCAGAATTCAATTCTTGGGTAAAGAAAGAGAATTACTGAAAGATTTTTTGATGGAGGGAGGAGGTTTGGATAAAGATTATTTACTCAGATTAGCCTATCAACCAAAGGAATCGCAAATCCTGGAGTTTCCGGGTGGGGAGTTCAGAGAGGCAGTGGCGGCAGCTTTTGAGGAGTGGGACAAAAAACGGTCTTTTTTTGGTCTGGGTAGATACTTGGACAAGCTCATTTTAAAACACACTGGGCGGGGCATTTACATAACTTTTGGAAGAGAACCTTTGGTTAATTATATATTTCTTAAAAAACGGGAGCTAAAACGCCTCAGAGTAATCTTGCGGGAAAAGTTAGCCGGAGTATCTACCGAGAGAGCGGCCGAACAAATAATCGGCTCGAGCTAGGTTGTCAGTAACGTGCTCTATAATTCGGGCATCTGGTGACATTGGGACGATCACGGTCATTGCAGCTGCGGTAATCATGTACACAACTGTCACATAGATATGAATTACCTCCTAAAAAGTTGGTTATTTTTACTACAAACTTCCGCCAGAGGGTTTTGCTGGTCATATTATTTCCTCATGCGTATCTGGAAGTTGTCCGAAATCAGCAAAGCTGATTTCTCTAACTCTGTCATATTGTCTATATTTGTCAAAGATATCTCGGGACTCTTCCCCTCGATAGGCGTATAAATCTGTTGAATACTAATATTTTTCTGGTACTATCAAGTGAATCGGAGTTTGGAAGGTGACTTTATGTCCAAGATAGCAATCATTGCTGATAAACAAACCTGTCTTCCTTTTTCCGGGATAGGGATAAATGCTGTTATTTGCCAGATTTCCGAAGAGGCGGGAAGGATTATTCGTAAGCTATCTGAGGAAGGTCATCAGGTCATTTTTATCTCTGAATCCTTAGCTGCTGACTGCCTGGAAGTGATCGAAGAGATTAGTGAACAAAAAACTTCCCTGACCATCACGATAGTCCCGGATTTTACGAGAGAGTTTTCTGGAGTGGCCGAGAAAAGACTAAAAAATCTGATAAAGAAAGCAGTAGGTATGGAGTTACCTGAGTGAAGACAAGAGTATCTCGGGACTCTTTCCCTCGATACGGGTATAAACCTTCTAAATAGTTTCTTGGTGCTATCAAGGTCTTTAAATAAAGGTGAAATTGTTTGAATAAAAAAGAGGTGGTAGCTATATTCAAGGAAAAGAGGGCTTTGCTAGAAGGCCATTTTGAACTTTCCTCAGGTTTACACAGCGCAAAATATCTTCAAGCTGCCTTGGTCCTTCAATATCCTTGGTTAGCTACCAGGTTATGTACGTATTTAGCCCAATTTTTTATGAATAAAGGTGTTCAGGTAGTCATAAGTCCAGCTCTGGGAGGAATTGTGGTAGGTCAAAAGGTAGCTGAAGCGTTGGAAGCACGGGCTATCTTTGCTGAGAAAAATAAGGGAAAATTCATCTTGCGAAGAGGATTTAGAATAAATCCAGAAGAAAAGGTATTGGTAGTGGAGGATGTGATTACTACGGGTGGCTCGGTCAAGGAGATTGTAAAGGTGGTAGAGGAAAGTGAAGGAGAAGTCGTGGGGGCGGGGTGTTTAATTAACCGAAGCTGCAATAAAATAGCCTTTATGACTAAAAGAAAGATCAAAATTCAGCCAAAGAGTCTGTTAAGTTTGAAAATAAAGACTTATTCTCCAGCTAGATGTCCTTTATGTAAAAAAGAAGTATCGTTAATTAGACCGGGTAGCGAAAGTATTAGGCAGCCAAAGTGAAGAAAGAACTCGTGTACAGAGAGCTAATTACACCAAGGGATCTATTTTCTTTTCAAGTAGAGATTAAGGAAAGTAATCTTTTCGTTTTAGCTAGCAGGAAACTACCCAAACAGACCGAAGAGGCATTGGTCTGGTGTCGGAAGGATATAGAACAGTATATCTATCGAAATCCCATCTTCAGAACTACCTTCAAGCCTTTTCCACTTGAAGAGGGGATGCCACCTATTGTGAGGACTATGGCTGAGGCAGGCCGTGAGGCCGGAGTAGGGCCAATGGCTGCGGTAGCCGGGGCGATAGCGGGGTTTGTGGGGAAGGAACTTTTGAACTATTGTGATCAGGTGATAGTAGAAAATGGGGGGGACATATTCATGAAAGTGAAGAGAAGAAGAATAGTAGGAATCTATGCTGGAGATTCACCGCTTTCAAAAAGAATCGCCCTCCAGATTGAACCTCAGGACACTCCTTTAGGTATCTGCTGTTCGGCGGGGACTTTTGGTCGCTCCCAGAGCTTGGGAGTAGCAGATGCAGTAATTATTCTTTCCCCTTTCACTGCTTTAGCCGATGCAGTTGCTACCGCCGTAGGTAATCTGGTAAAAGATGAGGCAGGCATCCAAAAAGGCCTGGAATTTGTTCGGAAGATACCCTTTATCCGGGGCGGGGTAATCGTAAAGGAGAAAAAAATGGGAGCATGGGGCAGACTGAGAATATTGAGAGGAGTTCACTAGATGTATGATTATTTAAAGCAGATGTGGTCTTCGATTAGGGCAAAAATGAGTAGGATGAGTAGGAAAAGAATCATTTTTGGTGTCTTATTGGTAGCTGCGGTAATTGCTTGCTTGGCAGCAGTATTTACTTTCCAGGCTCACGTTAACAAAATCGCACAGAAAAATTTTCGACTAGCCATTTCTTACTATCAACAGGCTCAAAATAGCGAAAAAAAAGAAGAGAGGTTTGACAGATTAAAAAAGGCAAAGGCCTCCTATGAAGATATTCTATCCAATTTTTGGGTTAAGAATAAAAAAGAGGTTCTCTTCTATTTGGGTAATTGCCTTTATTCTTTAGGAGAATACGAGAAAGCTACCAAGGTTTTAAAGAAATTCGAGAATAAATATGCAGATGACTATTTTACGCCCTGGGTCCTCGTAAAGTTAGCCTCTAGCTATGAGCAATCCAGGAATTATAAGGAGGCTATCAAGAGTTACCAGAAATTCCTGGAGAAATATCCTGAAAGTTCACTAGCTCCCCAGGTTCTTCTGGGATTAGCTAGGTGCCAGCAGTTGCAAGGAGACAAGGATAAGGCGCTAAGAACCTATGAAGAACTTCTCTCTCGCTATCCTTTATCAGAGAAAAGAAGTATGGCAGAAGCACAGATTCAGCGAATAAAAACTGAGAAATCTCGCTAGGTTGACAAATTGCCTTTTGTCCCTAAAATCAGGCAATAAAATCTTAGGTAAAAAGAGGAGCAAATGGTTTCTGACAAAAGGAGAAAAAAATCCAAAATTGCCAGACACAAAAGGAAAAAAAGACATCGGGCCGATCGACACAAAAATAAGTGAGGCTCAGTACTGACCGTCGGGGCATATTTATTAAACAGATTTATTTCGAGGTATAGGAATTTCAATAATTTTTCTGAATTGTTATCAAGTAAACCTCGGCAGATCAGATATCAGAAAAAAAGAGGGGAGCAGGCTCTCTCATGCCCTGAGCGAAGCGAGAGTCGGCTTTGCCGATCGAGCCGTCGAGGGGGGCATTCCGAAGGAATCGGCGAAGCCCTATTTCCCCCCTTGAGTATTTTGTATTGAATCTCTTTTCTTTAACTGGGTAGCAGGTTTCCCTCAAATTGGGATGAGGAGCCAATTGATTATGAGGATACCACGACAGAAAGGAAGGTTCTCTGGGAAAAAGAGAGATGGCTAAATTAATTAATAAGAATGTGCGGGCCCGTTTTGCTCCTAGTCCTACGGGAAGACTGCATGTTGGGGGAGCAAGGACGGCTCTCTTTAATTGGTTGTTCGCCAGACAAAGTGGGGGCAAATTTATCCTCCGTATCGAGGATACTGATATTGTCCGTTCCACCAAAGATTTTTCTCAATCCGTGATTAAAGATGTCCAATGGCTCGGATTAGGCTGGGACGAAGGACCCGGTATTGGTGGAAATTACGGCCCTTATTTTCAGTCCCAGAGAATCGAGATCTATAAAAACTATGCTTCGGCGCTTTTAAAAAAAAGAAAGGCATATTTCTGTTATTGTACTCTTGAGGAACTCGAACAACGCAAGAAGAAAATGCACGAAAAAGGTATGCTTCCTAAGTATAATTGCCGTTGTCGAAACTTAACACTTGGTGAGAGAAAAGAATTTGAACGTGAGGGAAGGTCTCCCACCATAAGATTCAGAGTATCCGGGGAAGGCGCTATCTACGTGGAGGATCTGTTAAGGGGTAAGGTGAGCTTTGAGACTAAAATGCTGGGTGATTTCATCATATTAAAGTCCAATGGAACACCCACTTTCAATTTTGCTAATGTAATTGATGATGCTCTGATGAAAATAACCCATGTAATAAGGGGTGACGACCATCTTTCTAATACTCCTCGACAGGTGCTACTTTACGAGGCTTTGAGTTTTAAGATTCCGCAATACGCTCATATACCGATGATTTTAGGTAGAGATGGGACCAAGTTAAGCAAAAGACACGGTACAACTTCCATCGCTGATTATAGAGAAAAAGGGTACCTTCCCTGGACCATGATAAATTACTTGGCTCTTTTAGGGTGGTCTACCCAAGAGAGTCAACAGTTCTTTAACCAGGAGGAGCTCATCCGAAGTTTCAGTCTGGAAAGAGTGGGAAAGAGTGCAACTGTCTTTGATCCCAGGAAACTTGAATGGATGAACGGAGAATATATCAGAAAGTTGAAACCGAACCAGCTGGTAGACCTTTTGATTCCTTATCTTAGAAGAGAAAACTGGGTAACAAAAAGGATAGATCCTCTTACCCGGAAAAAAATCTTAAAAGTGACAGAGCTTGAACAAGAAAGAGTTAAGGTTCTGTCTCAAATCACTAATCTGGCTGACTTTTTTTTTAAATCCGATTTTGAATATGATCGAACTTCGGTAGAGAAAAGACTGAAAAAGGATTATGTTCCTCCTCTACTGAAAAAGATGAGGAAAAGAATTGCGGGTCTTTCCCTTTTCAACGAGAAAAATCTAGAAAGACTGATTCGAGATTTAGCCAGTGAGTTTTCTCTTTCCCCAGGAGAGGCATTTCACCCTCTTAGGGTTGCCTTGACTGGAAAGATGAAGGGACCAGGTTTATTTGAACTGGCAGTATTGTTAGGAAAAAATGAGGTTCTAAGGAGGATCGATAGAGCGGTAGAGATGTTGAAAAAACAGCGAAATAAGGGTGGGGGATCGGCTAGTGGTAGGCCACGAGACTCTGGATCTCGCAGCGGAGGTTCGAATCCTCCTCCCCCAGCCAATTTTTTCGGAAGACAATAGAAGCTATGAAAACTCCGAGTACTGGAGGACACTGCAGCAAAAAGAAAAATAGGAAGGAAAACACGAATATGACGATAGTCGATTCTATTCGCCCTCCCGACTTTATCCGAAATATTGTCAGGGAAGACGTAAGGGCAAATAAAAACGATGGTCGAGTCGTGACCCGATTCCCACCAGAACCGAACGGTTATTTGCATATTGGACACGCCAAGTCCATTTGCATTAATTTTGGTATCGCCCTCGAAAACGAAGGTGGTATTTATCATTTGCGCTTCGATGATACCAATCCAAGCAAGGAAGACATTGAATACATTGAATCCATCAAATCAGACATTCGATGGCTGGGATTTGATTGGGGCAAGCATCTTTACTACGCATCTGACTACTTTGGGAAGCTATACCAGTACGCTGTGCAGTTAATTAAAGATGGGAAGGCGTACGTTTGCAGCTTGAGCACAGAGGAAATCAGAGGGTACCGCGGCACCTTGACTGAACCTGGCAAGAACAGTCTGTATCGAACTCGTTCCCTCGAGGAAAACTTGGACTTGTTCGAGCGGATGCGGGTAGGAGAATTCGAGGATGGCTCTCACGTGCTTCGAGCAAAAATTGATATGACCTCTCCAAATTTGAATATGCGGGATCCTGTCCTCTATCGCATTCGACATGAATCGCATCACAGAACTCACGACAAATGGTGCATTTATCCTACGTACGATTTTGCCCATTGTCTCTCGGATTCCATCGAAGGCATCACACATTCCATTTGTACGCTGGAATTTGAGAATAATCGCCCGTTGTACGACTGGATACTTAACGAATTGAACGTTGATTGTCATCCACAGCAAATCGAGTTCGCTCGTCTTAATCTCAGTTACACCGTTATGAGTAAAAGAAAGCTTCTGGAGTTGGTAGAACAAGGACATGTGAGCGGATGGGACGATCCAAGGATGCCTACAATATCGGGTTTGCGCAGACGCGGCTACACACCAGAGGCGATCCGTAACTTTTGTGAACGTATTGGAGTAGCTAAGAGTAATAGCATCGTCGATATCGCACTGCTCGAGCACTGCATCCGCGAAGATTTGAACCTGCGGGCCCCGAGGGTTATGGCGGTGCTATATCCACTTCGGGTGGTCATAGACAATTATCCAGAAGGCCGAGTAGAAGAGTTAGATGCCCAGAATAATCCGGAGGATCCAGGTATGGGAACGCGGAAGATTCCTTTTTCACGTGTAGTGTACATTGAACAAGATGATTTTCGTGAAAATCCACCGAAAAAGTTTTTCCGTTTGGCCCCGGGTTGTGAGGTACGGCTAAAACACGCATATTATATCAAATGTGTACGGGTGGTTAAGGATGAGGGAACCGGAAAAGTGATCGAGCTACACTGCAGGTATGATCCAGCAACACGAGGTGGCTGGTCCTCAGATGGGCGCAAGGTGAGGGGAACGCTACACTGGGTTTCGGCGGCTCACGCTCTCGAAGCTGAAGTGCGCCTCTACGATCATCTCTTTATAAAAGCAAACCCATACGATGTAAAGGATGGTTCTGATTTCAAAACTAATCTAAATCCAAATTCGTTGGAGAAGCTTGCTTCGTGCCGGGTGGAACCAAGTCTAGCCGGTGCAAGGCCGGGAAGTAGGTACCAGTTCTTAAGACAGGGCTATTTCTGCGTCGATTCCGTTGATTCACGCGATGGAGCACTAGTATTTAATCGGACAGCATCCCTGCGTGATTCATGGGCCAAGATCGAGAAGGCGCAAGAAAGGGGGTCCTTTTCACCAACCATCCCACGAAGTCTACATTCTTGACGGGGGATGTTACGAGGAGCACTCAGTTATGAGGACCAGGTATGACGTTTTTGGGATTGGATCTCCATTGATGGATCTTCTGGTAGAAGCCAAGGACCACGATTTGAAGCAACTTGGGCTGACGAAGGGCTGCTTCCATTCGATTAGCGAGGAAGACTCCCAAAGACTCCTCTCTCGGATACCGCCAGAAGCAGTGACCATGTGTGCGGGAGGAAGTGCCGCGAATACACTATACGGAGTAGCGATGCTTGGCGGAAATGTCATTTTTTGTGGGAGAGTAGGCAGTGATTCTCGTGGCGAGAGTTATCAGCAAGAGATGTTAGCAGGCGGAGTGAATGCACGGCTCGCTAGGTCACGAGGACTCACTGGCCAAGCGATAACCTTAGTGACTCCAGACGGGGAGAGGACGTTTGCCGTTCACCTAGGCGCAGCATTGGACCTGGAAGAACAGGACATTGTTCTTGAGGAACTTCAGCAGAGCAGAATACTGCATGTTGAGGGATATCTCCTTGAGGATCGCCGGCTGAAGAAGACCGCGCTGTACGCAATGCAGTTTGCCAAGGAGCATGGGGTGAGGATCAGTATCGACCTGGGTGACCCAGGCGTAGTGCGGAGGAATAAGATTGCTATTGCCGAAATACTTGAGAAATACGGAGATCTCGTGTTTGCAAACGAGGAGGAAGCTAAAGAACTGGTTGGTCTGGACGCTCGGGAGGCGCTCCAGAGCATCGCCGAACTGGTCGAAATAGCGGTGATCAAGGTCGGCACAAACGGTTCCTACATAAGGGATCGCAATGGCACCTACGAGATTCCGGGCTATGAGGCAAAGGTGATAGATACCACTGGGGCAGGGGATATGTTTGCGGCAGGCGTGCTTTATGGAATATGCTGCGAGTGCAATCTGGCAATCTCGGGTCGTATTGGCAGTTACTTTGCAGCAAGAGTTGTTGAAAGACTCGGAGCACGGGTAGCTCGCATTGACCGAGCTGAGCTCCAGCGCCTCATGACTAAAGGTCGCTCTCTCCTTTCTTCTCCGGATAGCGTGCCCAGGTAGAGAAAGCCTTTGGTGGAGTGGTAAAGTTCACTGGCATTGCAAGAGCGCGGAACCTTGACTTTTCATAGTAGACCTATTATACTGCGGCCATCTGGTAAGCCTGAGGAGGTCCTTTGTAACTAGGTTGTGATCGCCTTCCTCCAAAATACATGCAGATAGACCGAAATAGCCCCTCCAAGGCAAAAAGTCGAAACTCTTTGCAAGTGCTCCTCTTGGACGGAAGAATAGGGTGGAAGGCCAGAGGGGTAAGTCTCGGGGTGAGATGCAAATTCTTGCCCAGCCACATGTTACTGTGTGAATCTTTGGAGCCATAAGGCCTGGCGCCATCGTCTAGGGGTTAGGACAGATGGTTCTCAGCCATCAGACCGGGGTTCGAATCCCCGTGGCGCTACTAATTTTATTTAATATAAGGGGATTGGATATGAAGACCTATATACCTAAAGCGGCAGAGATTGAAAAAAAGTGGTATTTGGTGGATGCAAACGATAAGATTCTGGGAAGACTGGCCACTGAGATAGCTAAAGTTTTATCCGGCAAAAATAAACCAATCTATACACCCCATCTGGATGTGGGTGATTTTGTAGTGGTAATAAACGCAGGGAAAGTAAAAGTAACCGGCGGTAAGGAGCAAAAAAAGATCTATTATCATTATTCTGGATATCCAGGAGGGATGAAGGAGAGAACTTACCAGCAAGTTCTGGAGAAAAGACCAGAAGTGATTATTCGCCATGCCGTAAGAGGAATGCTCCCCAAAAGTAAACTGGGTAGGAAAATGTTCAAAAAACTTAAGGTCTATCCAGGAGAAAAACATCCGCATCAAGCTCAACAGCCTGAGAGATTGGAACTATAAGACGATCATGTCACTAAGAGAAAAGATAGCAGAAGCTAAAAAGTTCATTGAGAGTCGAAGCAAGGTTAAACCTAAAATAGGGATAATTATAGGCACAGGATTAGGAACTTTAGCCAAGGAGATAGAGATTAAAGCGATAGTTCCCTATGGTGATATTCCTCATTTTGCTGTCTCTACCGCTCCTGGTCATGAGGGAAATCTAATCCTGGGCAAACTCAGTGGCAAAATGATAATGGCCATGCAGGGAAGATTTCACCTATATGAGGGCTATTCCCTCGAGGAGATTACTTTTCCCATCCGGATAATGAAGGAAATGGGAGTAGAGCTTTTGATCGAATCTAATGTTG
>Ga0209977_10001034_pt1 | contig 11850 bp, 10 predicted proteins | sample SumtaG_2_FD_183113 | JGI IMG/M metagenome (GOLD analysis project Ga0209977, IMG submission 183113) | Deep subsurface microbial communities from Indian Ocean to uncover new lineages of life (NeLLi) - Sumatra_00607 metaG (SPAdes) (version 2) | ecosystem: Environmental > Aquatic > Marine > Oceanic... | reverse complement strand
CTTGATGAAACTAGCTTGCCCTCACCAGAAAGACTTTGCCTGCTCGGATGCGGTCGGACTGGTCTGCCTGGCAAACTGTTCGTCAGGCAGATTATTCAAACGGCTTTAAAAAAAGGAATTAATTTACTTTACGTTAACGTCCTTATCATCAATTTTTTTTATGTCATCTTCCACTTCGTCAACCTCGTCCTTAACGCCCTTTAAACCTTTTTTGAATTCCACAACCCCTTTACCGATAGACCTCATAGTACCGGGGAGTCTTTTACCAAATATCAGTAAAGCAATAATTAATACAATTATCCATTCCCATCCACCAGGAATACCAAACATTTTAAGTACCTCCATTTATCACTTTAAAACAACTACGTATCACCTTTGAACTTAATCTATTTTCCACCGCATGTCAAACGATTTTCTCAACAATCATCATGCTACGTTAGTAAGGCCCTGAAAGCTATGAAACCTCCCCCTTAGGTCCCCTTTTGACACCCGTCCGAACGGCTTGGCCGGGCGGGAAGGGGGATTCAGGGAGATTGTGTAAACTTTCCGATAATGAACTCTGGATTCTCCGCAAAACGGCTTGATCTGGTCTGCCTTTCTGGAGGCGTCATTATCCGCCCTGGCTGGAATTCAATTTGTTTATATAGAAATGGTTAGTAGGGGTGTAATAAATAATGGTTAAGTGTTTTACAAGAAGGCTTTAAGTGGATTTGAGTATTATCTTTCCCGATCTACTACGTAATCTCCTAATTCTAAGAGGGCTGTTTTTGAAGCTGTATCCGGAATGATGGATAGTTCATCCTGTGCTTTTTTTACCAATTGCCTTGCGCTTTCGTATGCGTAGTCTATAGCCTCATGTTCTACAAGCATGTCAGTTATCGTCGCTTTCGTATCTTTACTATTGTTCTGGAAGATGAGTTCCAGAGCGCTTTCTTTACGATCTGTCGGCAGTGTATTCACTAATCTAATAAAAGGTAATGTCAGTTTTCCGCTCTGGGTATCTAAATTTATTGGTTTTCCCATTTCCTCCTCTTTACCCATAACATCCAGACAATCATCTATTATTTGAAATGCCATTCCAACCTTCGAACCATAGTTTGTAAGCGCCTCAGTCTGTTTTTTATTTGCCCCGGAGGAAATAGCCCCTAACTTACAACTGGCGGCACATAGAGAAGCAGTTTTACGTTCTATAATACTATAATACTCAGATTCCGTTATCTTGCGATCATAGCATCTTAAGAGCTGAACCATTTCACCTTCACACAATATATTTATGGTTTGAGACATTATTAAGGTTGCCATTTGAGAGTCCAGAGCAGATAGTATGGTATAAGCCCTTGAAAAGAGATAATCACCAAACAGGATGGAAATCTTCCTTCCCCACTTTGAGTTCATAGTCTCGACATGACGTCTAACTACTGCTTCGTCAATAATATCATCGTGAACAAGGGTTGCCGTATGTATAAGCTCTACAACTATCGCCAGGTCAATATGTTGCGGCATTAAGCTGCCTGAACATTGACCTGATAGTAACAGCAATGCAGGACGAAATCTTTTACCCTTTATCTTGCTGATATGAAATATCAAATCCGCAAGATGCTTATCTTCTGATGATATATCACTGTAAATCCGATCTTCTACCGTTCCTAACTGTTCCTGAATAGGCTCCAGGATGGCCTCTATTCCCATCTAAATTAATAGCCTCCAATCACTTCTCTAAGCTGCAAACGTATTTTAAGAGCGTAGTATATTATCAAGAACCAAAAAAAATGTCAATTAAGTTTTATTCTTCCTTTCTCATGATCCTTGATATGTTTACTTCTCTGCGAAAGTGTTCAACTATGTCGCCGAAGGTACAATTCTCAACACTTACATCTTTTTTAAACGGTATAGTCCCGAGAATTGGAACGGAAGAATATTTTTCTATTTCGCTGGCAAAATCTTTACCATCCTTCAACATATTAATAACTATACCCTTTACCCGAAGATTCCTGCTTTTGGCACATTCTACAGTCAATAATGTGTGGTTTATAGTCCCAAGACTATGTTTACTGGCTACTACGAGCGCCAGATCCATCTTTAAGGCCATGTCGGCAACAAGAAGTTTGTCATCAACAGGAACCATAAGGCCGCCAATGCCTTCGATAACAATAAATTCATGTTTTCCTTTAAGCTCCTCAAATGCTTTCCACACTTTGTCCAGATCTATAGTGGTACCACTTTCCGCTGCAGCCATTGTTGGCGCCAATGCGGGCTTCAGACGGATGGGATTTACAAGCTCATCTTCATCTGTACTACCGATTATTTCCTTTAGATACCTGGCATCTTCGGAGACAAGTTTCCCCTCAATTTCCCTGGCACCTGTAGATATAGGCTTCATAACGCCTACATCCATGCCCTGTGCCTTTATTGCAGCAGCTATTGCACCTGCAACAACCGTCTTGCCTACGCCTGTATCACTTCCTGTTACAAACACACCTCTTTCCATAAATCAGCTCCCATCAGTAACAAATTTTATTGATTCGTATATGATGTCCATCATCTTATTCAGTTGATAAATATCGATGCTTAAAGGAGGTATGACAACTATAATATTATCTAACGGCCTGATAATCAAACCACGTTGTCTGGCTTCATAACAGACCCGGATTCCAATCTTTTCATCCAAAGAATAAGGCTCCTTCGTTTCCTTATTCTTAACCAGTTCTATACCGGCAATGAGACCGCATTGTCTTATGTCGCCTACTGCGTTCAGATTTCTAAATTCTTCAAGCCGCTTTTGTAAAGTCTTGATCTTTGGATGGAGCCCTTCAATAACCCTGTCATTCTCAAATATATCAAGATTTGCAAGGGCCGCTGAACAGGCTAATTGGTTGCCAGTATATGTATGGCCATGAAAAAATGTTTTCATCTCATTATGTTCACCAATAAATGCATTATATATTTCCTCTGTGGTTAGTGTGGCTGCTAGAGGCATGTAACCTCCGTTTATGCCTTTGGAAAGAGCCATAATATCAGGAGTTACATCTTCATGTTGACATGCAAACATCTTTCCTGTACGGCCAAAGCCGACCATTATTTCATCTGCAATAAAAAGGACGTTATATTTTTTGCATAACTCCTTTGCGGAGGACAAGTAACCTTTAGGATGAACAATCATTCCTCCGGCGCCCTGAACAAATGGTTCCATAACCATGGCAGCGATAGAATCGCTATTTTTTGATATAATGTCTTCCAGGTCTGACAGACATTCAAATGAACATGTTGCCTTAACTTTATCACATGGACATCTATAACAAAATGGCGCCGGTGCAAACATGGAATCAAACAAGAGCGGCTCAAAAATACTATGAAATTCATCCATACCGCCTACGCTAACGGCCCCTAAAGTATCCCCGTGATATCCATATTGCAATGCTACAAAATTTTTCTTTTTTTTGTAACCCTTGTGTTGCCAGTATTGAAATGCCATCTTTATGGCAACCTCAATGGCCGTAGAACCGTTATCAGAATAAAATACTTTGGTAAGCCCGGCAGGAGTCATTTCAACCAGTCTCTTTGCCAACACAATCGCAGGTATATTTGAAAAACCAAGCAAGGTTGTATGGGCAACTTTATTGAGTTGATTATTTATGGCGTCATCAATCTCTTTTCTTCGATGGCCATGTATATTACACCACATTGAAGAAATGCCATCGATATACTCATTACCATCAACATCCCTTAATATAACGCCTTCCCCATTTTCCATAATCAACGGATCTGCATTAACATAGTCCTTCATCTGCGTAAAAGGATGCCACAGGTATTCTTTATCCCAGGAAGCTAATTGTTCTTTTGTAATTTCCTTATCTGTTTCTTCCGGAACATCCACAGCCCCTGCCTTAACAGATGTTGTGTTGGTCGCTGAGCAAATTATATTATTCATATCTTCATTCATATCCTAAATCCAACTTATCTCCCTTTTTTAAATTTAAAACATCCCCGGCACTGCCGTGACTTACTGATATTTCTAAATATCCGGAACTTCCAAGAATCGCTACTACATCTCCCACTCCAACATCTGCATAAGAATTACTAATTTTATTAAGCTTTCTCCTGCCCACAACAATCACCAGATTTTCAGATTTTTCTCTCAACCTGCCAATCATGTCTCTATTAATATTAGTAATAAGATTACCAAAGCCATCTACATATATAATTTCTCCTTTTAACACACCGCCGGGCGAACGAATAGGTTTGGGCAAATCAATCTCCTTTATCTTGCTTACCCTCTTACCCAAATCCTTATAACTAAACCCCTTAGACAAATGTGCTGCAGTGGGAGCAAAGATATCTCTCCCGTGAAATGTATCACTAATTTCCGGTAAGAATAATTTTTTGTTGCTAATCTCCCTTATGGATGGAGATTCCTCCCTGGCAGCAATAAAGGAAAGAACTCCATTGTCAGGCGCAATAAATAAATAGTCTTTTGTTTTCAAGCAAAGGACTTTTCTATTGCTTCCTACTCCCGGGTCAACAACAACAACATGGATTGTTCCCTTAGGAAAATATGCATAAGAACTGTAAAGTACGTAAGCCGCTTGAAAAATATCCTGGGACTCTATATTATTACTAATGTCAATTATCTTCACTGATGGATTGATTTTTGTAATTACACCTTTCACCACGCCCACATATCCATCTTGTAAACCAAAATCAGTAATAAGTGTTATTACGGGTTGTATTTTTGACATGTAACAACTTTTTAACTAAAATTCAAAAGGCTATCCAAAAGCTCCAACAATAGGAATCCTGGAACCACATTCCGTACAGACTCCGTTTTTTACTTCGAATGTCTTAACACAAAAGCCAGCTCTTTCTACTAACATTTTTCCACAACCATAGCAATAAGTATTTTCCCACTTATGCCCGGGGATGTTTCCCGTATAAACAAATTTAAGGCCTTCTTCAGTACCTGTTTTTCTTGCTATTTCCAAAGTAGAAATTGGCGTTGGCGGTACATGCGACAACTCAAGATACGGATAAAACCTGCTCAAATGCCATGGTGTCTCGTCTCCAAGATTCTGCACTATCCATCGAGCAATTCCGCGTAGTTCTTCAGTATCATCATTATAACCGGGTACTACGTTAGTTATAATCTCCACATGCATGTTCCACTTTGATTTCGCTCTAATTGTTGCATCCAAAATTGGTTTTATGTCCTTTATATTTGCAACGTCCTTATAGAAACAGTGTCTGGAGTCCTGAAGTTCTGCACTAACTTTCATTTCAGTGTCTGAAGCTTCTTTTGTTTTGTAACCATCAAACCCTTTTATGTCGACTCTATATGCATCTAAATAAGGTCCAATTGCATCCAATGCTTCCGGTTCTACATATCCGTTTGTCACAAAAACGGTGTATAGTCCATTTTCTTTTGCCAGTTTTGCACCGTCAATGGCATACTCCATCCATATAGTCGGCTCATTATAAGTCCACGAAATCCCCTTGCATTTGTTTTCCAGCGTAAGAGTTATCAGGTCTTCCGGAGAGAGATATGATGTGCCTCTGTCACTATCATCAATGTTGGAATGTGCTATCTGCCAATTCTGGCAATGGCGACAGCGCATATTACAACCAAGAGAACCTATTGAATAAGTGTAACTACCCGGGTAAAAATGGTATAAAGGTTTCTTCTCTATTGCATCAGCACACGCTGATGTAACCTCCCCGTAAATCATAGAATACAATTTACCATCAATATTCTTCCTTACCCCACAGTAACCTAATTTGCCATTTGCGATTACGCATTTATGAGGACACAGATAGCAGCTTACTTTGGTTTCGTTTTTTGAATGATAAAATAATGCTTCATGTTTCATTCTGATTTACTCCCTGCTTTTTGTTTTCTTACACCAGAAGTCTATACCCTCCCATAGTCATCTTCCAGACGAACAATGTCATCTTCTCCGAAATATTCACCGAGTTGTATCTCTATAAACGTTAATTGCTTGTTGCCATTGTTAGCTATACGGTGCGCTGCCTCCTGAGGTATATCTACTGTTTCTCCTTTAACGAGAATGATTTCTTTACCATCCAGTGTTACTACAGCCTTTCCTTCAACTACCATCCAGTGTTCTTTTCTCCTGGAGTGTTTCTGATAACTCAATCTTTTTCCTGATAACACAGTTATTCTTTTTACCTTATAATTAGGTTCGTCCAATAATACCTCCCATTTACCCCATGGAGGACTTGCTTCTTTCACATACGGCTTCTGTATATGCATTATCCAATATCTCTTCTAAGTATTCTTTGTTTTTATTTAAGCAAATTTATTTTTGATTATAAATCAAAGCATATTTAGCCGCAATCAAAAATAACAAAATAAGCGTCTATGTCCTTTTGGGACGCCATAATGAAGAAAATATGAGTTATATTTAAAAGGAAGTAAGAAAAGAAGCCGTCAATACATTGATGGTAGAGGTTGGCAAATGATAAAATCCTGTGTGTTACATTTCTACTAGAGATGATGTTTCTTTTTCGGTATCAACGTAACGCTTGCTGATAGCAATAAACTCATCTTCGGATGAAATAAATGCATCCACTATGTCCGGATCGAAATTCTTCCCGCTGCCACTGAGTATAATCTCCCGGCTCTCAGAATGAGAAAAAGCATCTTTATAAACACGCTTGGAAATATGCGCATCATAGACATCTCCCAGTGCAAGGATTCTCCCGGCCAACGGAATATTCTCCCCAGCGAGTCCATACGGATACCCATTGCCATCCCACCACTCATGATGGCTTTCAGCGATTTCAATACCAACGTGCACAAAATCATTTCCTGGATTCTGCTGGTCTACTTCCCTTAGCGTTTTGCCACCTATAATAGTATGAGTTTTCATGATGGCAAATTCTTCTTTCGTCAGCTTGTCTATCTTTAGAAGTATTTTATCCGGAATACCTACTTTACCAATGTCGTGAAGCGGTGAGGCAGCGTAAATATTCCTGATAAAGTCTTCGTCGATTACGGACGTATACTTAGGAAGCAACCGAAGCTTCTCACTGATGACTTTGCTGTATTCGCATATCCTTTGAAGATGCTCTCCTGTTTCCAAGTTACGCGATGCAGCAAGTTTTGCCAATGCAAAGATTGTCGCTTGTTGTGCAACAGTAATTTGCTGTACCTGCTTACGAACGCGTTCCTCCAGTTTCAGATTATAGTCCCCAATCTGTTTGAGGTAGTCGTCTTTCTGGTCACGTAATCGTTTTTTCTCCAAGCATGCACCAATTCTTGCCTTGAGTAACATAGGATCAAATGGTTTGAACAGATAATCGTCTGCACCCTTTTCAATGCACTGCACAACACTTTCTACCTCATAGACGGCTGAGATCATGATAGCCGGGATGTTACGCAGGGAACTATCACTTTTCATATGATTCAATACTTTGTATCCGTCCATTTCCGGCATGATAATATCTAGCAGAACAAGGTCAGGAGGCTGCTTTTCCATCTGGGTTATTGCAGAAAGTCCGTTCTCTGCAAGAAGTGGGACATATCCAAGAGCCGTAATCAAGGCGTGAAGGACATCACGATTTATCTCGTTGTCATCAGCAACGAGGATCGTGGCTGTATCTTTTACTGTTTTTTGTTTCTTATTCATTTTCGTAACTTTTTATTATGATACCCGCAGCAACAAATAGCAAGTAGAATTAGGAACAGCAAGGATATGCATTATTTTTTCAAAAACTATTCTTTTCTATCTTGTGTATAATTGTGCGAGAGGCATCCGCCTGCCTGTTCCAAATGCCTTCGTAGTAACCTTGAGTCCCGGAGCGGCCTGTTTCCTTTTATACTCGTTCTTATCAACCTTTTTAATAATATCCCGAACAAGCGATTCATCATATCCAAGAGCTATAATATCATTTACATCCTTAGATTCTTCAACATAAGCCTTTAATATACCGTCCAGAATATCATATGGCGGTAATGAATCCTGATCCTTTTGATTCGGTCTTAACTCGGCTGTTGGAGGTTTTTCAATAGTACTTTTGGGAATTATTTCCCTTCTGTGGTTAATGTATCCGGCCAGATCATAGATCATCGTCTTTGGAATGTCCGATACCACTGCCAGGCCACCACACATGTCACCATATAAAGTGCAGTAACCAACAGCGAGTTCCGACTTATTTCCAGTTGTTAACACCAGGTATCCATACTTATTTGAAATGGCCATCAATATCTTACCTCTTATCCTTGCCTGTAAGTTCTCTTCCGTAACATCAAATGGAAGTCCCGCAAATATTCCACTCAGAGTCTTCATATATGCGTTGTAAATAGACTTTATTGGTATAACCTTGCAATCAATTCCAAGTTTCCCGGCAAGTTTTTTTGAATCTTCTATACTACCCTTAGACGAGAAGCTTGACGGCATCGTAACACCAAGTACCTTATCCTTGCCAAGCGCCTTGGCAGCAATCACAGCCGTCACAGCAGAATCTATCCCACCGCTGAGGCCGATTACGGCCTTTTTGAATCCACACTTTTTAACATAGTCTCGCGTGCCCAAGATCAAAGCCTTGTATACTGAGTCAATTTCATTTTCGCTAACAACGATTTGACTCCTCCTTCTAACCGACGTCAATTTGTCTTCCACTACACTTACGTCACAATCTCTGAACTCAACCGTCAGCAAGTCTTCTTCAAAGGCTGAGGCTTCGCCTACAATGACTCCTTTTTTATTAATAACCAGGCTGTTACCATCGAAAACTAAATCATCATTACCACCAACTTGATTCACATAGACAAGCGGAACATTGTGCCTTTTTGCATGATCCGTCAGCATTTTCAGTCTTACACTCTGTTTGCCAATAGTAAAAGGTGAAGCTGAAATATTTATAATAATTTCAGCTCCTTGATTTATCATACTTTTTACGGGGTCTTTATGGTAAATAGTTCTCGGCCATATTACATCAGCTCCCCATGTATCCTCACAAATTGAGATGCCGAATCTTTTACCGGATATTTCCGCTACCGAAATGCTGTGAGTCGGTTCAAAGTATCTATCCTCATCAAACACATCATACGTAGGCAGCAGAGATTTATAATGTTTAGATACAATCTTTTTGTTACGTATGTATGCCGCTGCATTATATAGGGGCTTGCCGCGCTTGGACAAATTCCTGTCGACAAACCCCACAATAACAGAAATACCAACTGCGCTATTTTTTACCTCTTCCAGTGCCTTTAGATTACTATCTACAAATCCGGAGATTTCCAATAAGTCCCTTGGAGGATAACCCACGATGCACATCTCCGGGAATACAACCAAATCAGCTTTCCTATTCTTAGCTATGTCTATGAACCGACATATCTTCCTTACGTTCTGCTTAAACGCACCGACAGTCGGATTTATCTGAGCCAAACATATCTTCATAAATTAGTCCCTTGAATTCAGTATCACGTTGTTCGGTTAAGTCGCTGGAAACGGCTAATGTCTATTGTTGATCGTAAAAATACGAAGCATCTAGTTTCGAGTCATGCCCTAGGCAAATTTGCCGTGGCTAACATTAATGCTTCCCTTTGTCTTGTATCTAATTCGGCTTAATCTTCTACTAACTGTTACCGGATACGATGCCTTACAATCCAATCTCTTAAATCTGTCCGGAAGCAAAGATACATTTCTTTTTGCAGCCTTCTGTACCTCCTGAATAGTTGGGGTCTTATACACGACCTTTCCTTTCTTTATAACAGGCAACAAAAGGCCTGCAGCATCAAACACTTCATCGGGCAGGCCTATTATATCCTTGTTAAATTTTCCGTCATTATCGTAAATACGGTAAACCTGCTTTTTGGCCGGATAAGTGGCCTTCTTTTCGCTAAATTTCATTTTCGGTATCAATCTTCCTTCTTTTTCCTGCTCTACCAACTTATAAATACCACCAAGCGCCGGTGCGTCCTTTGAGGTGACCATCTCCGTGCCTACTCCAAAGGAGTCTACAGGTGCACCTTTACGAAGCATCTCAGAGATTTTATACTCGTTTAAATCACCACTTGCCACAATCTTAACATGTTTAAGACCTGCATCGTCCAAAACTTTTCGTACCCTTTTGCTTAAAAGCGTAATATTACCACTATCCAATCTGACACCTTTCAGTCTCTTCCCGATCTTCGTTGCCAGCCGTGCACCGATAACGGTGTCATAAGTATCAATTAAGAGGATTGTGTCGTTGGGAAATATCTTGCGAAAATCTTTATAAGATTCATATTCGTCATCGTAAGCCATGACCCATGAGTGAGCCACAGTACCGACAGCTGGTATCCCTAATTCGTAGGCTGCGAGAACATTAGAAGTGCCAACACAACCTCCAATAAAACACGCCCTTGCAGCCAGCACCCCTGCCTGTGGGCCATGTGCTCGTCTTGTGCCAAAATCAATTACGTCTTTACCCTTAGCGGCATGTACAACCCTTGACGCCTTAGTGGCAACAAGTGTTTGATAATTTATTGCTGACAAAAGGTACGTTTCGATTATTTGTGCCTCAATCATGGGAGCCGTTACTCTTAGAATAGGCTCATTTGCAAAAACAACCGTACCTTCAGGAACAGCATACAGGTCTCCACTAAAGTGAAGGTTGCGGAGGTAATCAAAAAATTCTTTGCTTACGTTTTTGAAAATAGGGAGATTCTTTAAGTATTTCAAATACCTTCCTGTAAATCTTAGATTTTTAAGATAGTGAACAGCCTGTTCCAACCCTGCCGTAATCAGGTATGAACGATTTTCAGGTAACTTCCTGACAAACAATTCAAAAGTTGATGTATGATTCCTCTTACAATCAAAATAACCGGCAGCCATTGTCAACTGATAAAAGTCTGTGGCAATGCACACATTCTCATCATTTAAGAAAAGAGGCTTTGATTGTACAGTACGTATGTTAGATCTCAATTATAGTTTTTCCTTATACTTAACGATTGAAAAGGAACTGGTTTTATATCTTATTGTAAAAACTTTGTAAACCCCGTTTTTCAAAAGGTTCATGTTATAGAAACAAGGCATATTAGTATATGTGATGTCATGAGAAAACACATCCTGTAAATTTTTTACCGGGTAAATATCAAAAACCGACGGTTTTTAATCTTGACAGTCGTATATACATTGTTTACTTTCTAATTTAAGTTCTTTAATATGTTAAATAATGTGCAAGGAAAAACCGCTATACTAGTCAAGACCCAAAAAAAGATAAGTGGGAAGGAATTCTTTATGTCTTATTCAAAAATATTTCTAAGCTTTTTAATTATACTAAACATTTCGTTATTGATTACAGGATGTTCCTCCAATAAAAGAAAAACCACGGGAAGAGAACAGTTCTTTTTACATGAAAAAGGGGTTTCAGAACATGGCAAGAAAACAGTCATAGACAGGATATATCAGCTTGATCCGGGAGACAAAGAGTTTGAGGTCTCGGACAGGTTTAAGACCAATCCTCCCAGAAAAATTGCAATATTACCATTTGACAATTTAGTAGGTGGCAATTATATCTTGAATGAAATTCCTATCCCAAGATTTAGCAAAGAAAAGGGAGAAAAATGGAACTGGACTTATGCAAATAGATTGAGAAGGTTTTTCTTTGGACACCTTGCAGCCCGAGAATTTCAAGATATAGAGTTGATGTATATAAATAAAACGCTACAAAAACTTCAAATTCTTACTCCTAATGATTTAGAAGCTGTACCACCTCAAGAGCTTGGCAGGATACTTGGAGCAGATGCGCTAATCTATGGCAAGGTTACTGACTATAAAAATTCTTATTACGCACTTTTTGCCCAGATCAGGATTGGCTTGCGAATAAGATGCGTTTCCACAGAAGATG
>Ga0209977_10001032_pt1 | contig 11852 bp, 8 predicted proteins | sample SumtaG_2_FD_183113 | JGI IMG/M metagenome (GOLD analysis project Ga0209977, IMG submission 183113) | Deep subsurface microbial communities from Indian Ocean to uncover new lineages of life (NeLLi) - Sumatra_00607 metaG (SPAdes) (version 2) | ecosystem: Environmental > Aquatic > Marine > Oceanic... | reverse complement strand
TTTGTCCCTTTTATTCAGGCTATGAAGAAGAGCCATGGTAATAAAAAAGATTTTGGTTTGGAATTCTCATATTTTGGATTGTACAGAAGTTTGGTACTGGGGATCGACGATGAACCTGAATCTGAAAAAAAAGATACAGATGATTCTGAAGATAAATCAAATCTAGAGAAAAATTACAGAGCTAGGTGCACCATTCAATGATGAAAAAATAAAAAGACAAGAGAGTATGTGTGGAATTGCCGGTTTTTGTAACTTATCCAGTTCAAATTTTTTTGTTGATAGCCAGTTGCTTTACAAAATGCAGCAAACAATTGTGCATCGTGGCCCTGATGGATATCGTATGTGGACTTCAGATAAACAACAAATTGGGATTGTTCACAGAAGATTAAGCATCGTAGATCTTTCCGATTCTGGTTTTCAGCCAATGATAGATGACGATGTTGTTGTATGCTGTAACGGTGAAATTTATAATCATCAAAATCTCAAGCATGAGCTTGAATCATACGGCCATATTTACAAATCAGGTTCAGATACTGAAACAATCATGCATGCTTACAAGCAATGGGGTATTAAATGCCTAGAAAGGCTTGAAGGCATGTTTTTTATTCTGATTTTTGATAGGAAAAAAAACGAACTTTATCTTGTTCGTGATAGGATTGGTATTAAGCCGGTCTATTTTTCTTTGCAAGGGAACATTGCAAGCTTTGCTTCAGAGATAAAAGCATTGTGGCCATTGCCATGGATTACAAAACAGATAAAAAGTTTGGCAGTGTACCATTATCTTACCTATTTGGTAGCGCCTGCACCAATGACGCTGTACGAAGGTATCTATAAACTACCTCCTGGTTTTTATCTTAAAATTGATGCTCATAAAAATGTTCAATTCAAACAATGGTATAACTTGCTGGATCAAAAGATTTGTTACACACAAAAAGAAATGAAGGATGAATCTTTTTGCATAGAGCGCATTCGTCATTTGTTACGAGCTTCGATTAAAAAGCGAATGATGTCGGATGTTCCCTTTGGTGTTTTTTTGTCCGGAGGAATAGATTCAAGTTTAAATGTTGCATTAATGTCCGAATTTACAGATAAGGTGAAAACTTTTAATGTCTCGTTTTCCGATGGACCTGAATATAGCGAAACAACGTGGGCACGCAAAGTTGCAAAACAGTTTAATACTGATCATCATGAGCTTGTGATTTCAGAAAAAGAGGCATTTCAGTTTTTCCAAAATATGGTGCATCACCAAGATGAGCCGATTGGCGATTGTGTTTGTGTTCCGCTGTATTACGTTTCAAAATTATTAAAAGATTCTGGGGTGACCGTAGTACAAGTCGGTGAAGGAGCAGACGAACTGTTTTGTGGATATAGCTTGTATGCACGCTATCTTGATTCTTCTCGTTCGTTACTGTTTTCACAAAAACATCTTCCAGGTTTTATAAAAAAAATTGGTGCTGTCAGCTTTGCAAAACTATTTCCAAAAAGATTTGATAAGCAAGAACTTCTTAATAATTGGGCGAATGACAAAGCACTGTTTTGGGGCGGCGCGATTGTGTTTCCTGAAGTATTAAAGCGCGAATTGCAGCTTGTACATGCAGCAGAACAGAGTGATCCCGTTATCGAACAAATATATGCTGGGTTTGGACAATCTTATGATAGCTACAATATTGTTAACTATCATCTTAAAAACCTTAAGAAAAAAAAACATGATGCTGATTTTTTGCAAACAATGATCTATTTAGAATTGATGCAACGGTTGCCTGAATTGCTTTTGATGAGGGTTGATAAAATGACCATGGCAACATCTGTTGAAGGGCGCGTTCCATTTTTGGATCATCATATTGTTGAGTTTGCTCTACAGATTCCAAGTCATTTGAAATATAAAAACGGTGTTACAAAATATATTCTTAAAAAAGCCTGTGAAGGTATTTTGCCACATGATGTGATTTACAGAAAAAAGATGGGATTTGCTGCACCAACAACTCGCTGGTTCAAAACGGGTTCTTATTTTAAAGATTATTTATCACAGTTATTGGTGAGCAAGCGGTCGGAGTGGGAGCCGTTTTTGAATATTGATGCATTGCAGGATATGGTGAAAAAAAATAGTATAGGTTCGTATGATTATGCGTACCATTTATGGGCAGTACAAAACTTGATGGGATTCGATGCGCGGTAACAAAAAAACAATTTTCTATCTCCGAACTGATTTGGATGTACGGAATTTAAAAGCGGGCGGTTCTGTTGCACATACCGTTGGTGTGATCAAAGGATTTTTTGATAATGGTCACGAGATCATATGCGCTTCATCGGCAATGATCAATATTTTGAAAAATATAAAGTTTAAAGCATTTCGTGAGCTTGCCACCCCAAAGATTTTTGCACGCGCGGGGTTCAGGATGAACTGTTTTATCTCCAATTTCTTTTTTGTTATTCAAACATTTTTTTTTGTAAGAAAAAACAATATCGATGCGGTGTATCAGCGATACAGTTTATTAAATTTTGTTGGATTGATTATCTCTCGGATAAAAAGGGTTCCATTTATTTTGGAATTTAACGGATCCGAGGTTTGGATTGATAAAAATTGGCAGGGCAAAGGATTTGTGAGAATACGTTTTTTAATTCGTTGGGTTGAGAATCTAAATATAAAAAGAGCGGATTATATTGTTGTTGTTTCACAAGCGCTTAAAGATATGTTGGTTGAGCAGGGAACATTGGAAGAAAAAATTTTAGTTAACCCAAATGGTGTTGATACCAATCAGTTTGATCCCGCTCGTTTGGAATCTGCACGTGAACGTGTGAGGAAAGAGCTTGGATTACAAAATAAATTTGTGTTTGGCTTTATCGGTTCATTTTCCATCTGGCATGGTATTGAAACGATTGCAGCGATGATTCCCGAGGTTGTAAAAAAAAGTCCACACACACATTTTTTATTAATTGGTTCAGGCCCCCTTTTTTTGTTTTTACAAAGAGAACTTACAAAAAATAAAATCGGTTCGGAGTTTGTAACGTTGCTTGGAACAGTTACACAATCTAATGCAAAAAACTATTTATCGGCATGTGATGCTTTTTTATCTCCAACTAATGTTAATAGCGATGGTTCCCGTTTTTTTGGTTCACCTACCAAAATGTTTGAATATATGAGTTTGGGAAAACCGATTATTGCATCAGATTTGGAACAGCTTTCTGAACTTTTGTTTCCCGCGGTTCACAGTACATCTGAAGAAATAAAAGAAACGTACAAAGATAAGGTTGGTTTTTTAGTGCGACCTGGCGATGTGCAAGGGTTTGTTGATGTTGCGTGTCATATTGCCAGCATGGACAAGCATGTCTGTACAGAGATTGGAAATAACGCACGCAACAAGGCGATACAACAGTATTCATGGAAGGATCATACAAAAAAAATAATCATCAAGGTATGGAAAACCTGATATTATTCAGATTTTTTTCCCAAAAAGAAGTTGTATCCAAATTTAATAATAAAGTGGCTAGCAGATGCGAGCATTGTTGCAATAACACATCCGGTTATTCCAAAATGTGGGACGAGTATTAAATTAAGTGATAGGTTGAGCATTGAGGGTACAATAAAAGATGCAGCTTGAAAGGCTATCTTTTTTTTAAAAACAATAAATATGTTAGCAAAACGTTCTCCAAGCAAAAATATATATCCCATCAAAATCATCCAAATATATTTAATTGCTGGCTGATAGCGAAGCGGCAGGATATAATACAAAATTGGTTTACAGACAACATATCCAACGGAAATAATAATCCCCAATCCAATCATGCTTGAGACCATCATTTTTCTGTTCCACCGTTCAACTGAAAGCAGATCATCTTTATGCTCTGAAAATTTTTTCATAACTGCCGGGATGTACGCACGTTCCATTGGAATAAGAATAAGAATCTGAAAAAGTTGTCCAAAAACACTTGCAAGAGAATAGATTCCAACGTCATGTATAGTGGCGTAGTGTGCAAGAACCCATCGATCGGATGAGTCAAATATCCAAGAACACAGTGCTCCAGGAACAAAAGGGAGTCCATATTTGAGGTATCCCTTATATTTTTTTAAAGCATTTTTGATTTTTATGTACTGATGACATGAGGTTTGAAAGTAAGAGCGCATGCCGATTAGACATACAATGATAAGTCCAATTACCTGCCCAGCAATAATGCTTACGGCTCCCCACTTGAACCAAACGAGAAACGTAATATTTAAAGCGATGGTAAAAAGAGCTACGGATGTTTGTATGATGGTCATCTTCAAAATTTCTGCGCGGTAGGTCAAGAGCTGGTAAAAAAACTCCACAAAAAAGTAAAGATAACTGTGTACTAAGGACAAAACGACAATGATTGTTGGTGCTTGGTTTGCAAAGACGGCGGTTTTAATAATGGATGGATACACTACAAGAAAAACAATAAATGGTGTTGCTACAAGCATGTATAAAGAGATCATTCCGTTGATCAGAATTTTTCGAGCAATGGTATTGCAGTGAAAATATTCAATGGTAAATGCTCGTCGCATACCGAGAGAAATAAAAGCAGCAACAATACCAACAAAACTATTGGAAAGAGCGATGATGCCGTAATCGCTTGGATTCAAAATCTTCATAGTGATAGGTGCTAAAAGAATGCCAATACTGCGCATGAGAAAAGAGCCAAATGAAGAGATGAGAAAGTTTTTTACAATTGGCGACTGAAAAAAAGATTTAATTTTTTTTTGAATATACATGTTATTTTTCTCTTTATTTTTTTAGAGTATACTCAGCTTTAAGTTAAAAAAAGAGGAATTTCATAATGAACAAAAACAAAGAAGCTCTAAAGCGTAAGGTTTATGATTATTGGAACAAAAAAAGTTGCGGAACAGATGTTGCAAATCAAAAAAAGTTTTCTAAACAATATTTTGAACAGATAGAATCTTTCAGATACAAAGCAGAACCAGAAATACATTCATTTGCTCAATTTACTCGATACCGCGACAAAAAACTCCTAGAAGTTGGTGTGGGAGCGGGGACAGATTTTTTGCAGTGGGTAAGAGCCGGGACAAAAGCTTACGGAATAGACTTAACGAAGGAAGCAATTGATAATACAACGCAACGTTTGAAAATATATAACCTAAAGGCAGAAGAACTACGAGTTTCGGATGCAGAAAACCTTCCATATGAAGATAATTTTTTTGATATTGTTTATTCATGGGGCGTAATTCATCATTCTCCTAATATGGAAAGATGTTTACAAGAAATTATTCGTGTTGCAAAACATGGTGGTACAATAAAGTTGATGATATACAATCGCAGGTCTCTTTTTGCTTTTTACAGATATTTATTTGCTGGAGCTTTTAAGGGAAAACCATTTCAGAGCATTTCAACATTTCTTTTTAACAATCAAGAGAGTCCCGGAACAAAGGCATATACTTTTAAAGAAATAAAGAAAATGTTGTCTATCTATCCTGTTTCTATAAAACAGCTAAAGGCGAGTGTTAATAGGCGAGATCTTCCCTACGACAAATCTTGGAAAATTCGTTGGTTTGCTTACATCGCGGCTTGTATTTTCGGATGGAACTCTGTTGGTTGGTTCATGACGATTGAATTAAGGAAAAGTTAATAAGAGAATTGTGAAAAAAATTACTCATGACAAAGAATTAAACCACACCTATTCTCATAACATACAAAACAAAAAGATTGTTATTTTCGGTCCATATCCTCCTCCGCTTGGAGGTGTTGCCATCCATGTGCGGCGTGTTATAAAAAAGCTACGAAGGCAAAATAATATTGTTTCTGTTTTTGATACAACGGCCCGGCATCGATGGCGGTTTTGGATATATTTGGCAAAACTGTTTTGTTTTATTTTTTGTAAGCGACCGGATAGTGTGTATTATCATACAATCTATTTAGAAAACAGCTTACCAGAGTTGCAGTTTCTATTTTTTTTGAGAAAAATATTCAGATTTGACGTTGTATTGATTGAGCACGATTGTTGTCATTTGTATATTCGAGATGATACGTTTAAAAAAGCAATGCAATGCTTTTTGCATCAAGCAAAACAGGTTGTTTTTATTGGTGATACAACGTATGAATCATATTTGCATAACAGACTTACCGCTCCATGTTTTTCTGTAGAGTCTGCATTTTTACCTCCTGACCTATCTCGCGAATCAGAGATAATAAAAACCTATCCCAAAAAAATCTTTGAATTTATTGATACTGCACAACCTCTGATTGTTGCAAATGCTTTTCAGTTAACAATTGTTGAAGGCAAAGACTTGTATGGTTTCGATATGTGTATTCATCTTTTGCATTATCTGAAAAAACAGTATCCACAAATAAAATTGGTATTTGCACTTGCGAAGATTGGTGATCAAACGTATTTTCAAACGTTATGTTCAATGATAGAGCAAAAAAAGCTTAAAAAGCAGGTTTTTTTTCTGACAGGACAAAAAGAGTTGTGGCCATTGTTGAAGTATGCAGATCTGTTTGTGCGTCCAACATTGAGTGACAGTTTTGGTATTAGTGTTGCTGAAGCATTGCTTTTAGGTATTCCTGCTGTTGCAAGTGATGTGTGCATACGCCAAAAAGGAACGGTGCTTTTTGAAACAGGAAATCAGAAAGATTTTTTCAGCAAAGTGGAAGATGTGTTAGGTTTTTCTTACCAAAAGCAAATTATAAACCAACTTAATTCCAAAAAAACTTTCAGATGAAAGTATCGTTACAACAACGCAGCCGGTAATTGCAAAATAATGCTTCGTAGCAGGAATGCATCAATTGTAAAAAACAAAAAAGCTTTTTACAATTGGTGAGAAGAAATGTTTTCTTTTTTTTGAAACAGGCATTGTTCATTGACTTTTCTTTATTTATTGGCAACTTTGATAAAAAAGTGTTTTGGTAAAAAAATAATTTATAGGTGATTGTAATATGGATTTCAAAAAAAATCTTTTCATTGTTTTTGTGCTGCTCAGTTGTGCATCGATGCAGGGGATGGATTCAAAAGAAATAAATGAAAAAATAGAAAGTTTCGGTAGGAAATTTTACCTAACATGGAAAAAAAAGAAGTTTGAAATCACTAAAAAGGTAGTAAAAGAAACAGAAAAACTTAAAGATTTGTTTGAAAATTTTGGAGTTTTAGTCGAAGAAGACGACTGCAATAAAGTCTTTGATAAAGACGGGAACTTTATTTTTAATATGAAAGATATAGCTGAAAATATTAATCTTCCAAATAGAGATAAACTTGTTGATGAAATGGCTGGAAATGACGTCAAAAATTTTGCGGAGCTTTTGGGTAACCCAGAAGAATTCAACTTTATAGGCCCCCAAGACTTTGTGGTCCTTTGTACTTTGTCATTCTATTTAAATAATAAAAAAGCTTTGAAAGTGTGTTACAAAGATTTTCAAGATGATATGAAAGATGAAAAGTTGCTTGGATTTTTAGAGGGCAAAGGTGATTCTTTGTCGTACGTCATAGGTGGAAATGTTATACCAAACGATTTTTTTATGGAGGCTTGGAGGCGGTATGCGAAGGAAAATTCGCATCGCTTGAAAAAGCCGTATTTTAAAAAAATTGAGATATCAGATAAGTTTTTAATTTTTGCCGTTTCTGGAATTAACATTATTGAATGGAATGAAGAATCTTCAAAAATTCGCGGTATTACCATGCGTAGGGATATATTTTCTGATGAAAAATTTTACGGAGAATTTTCTTTGCCTGTTTTATATACTGGTCCTGTTTTATATACTGGTGATGTCAGCAGATACATAGATAAAAAAAAAATTTCAGAAAAAAAATATAATGAGTATCTTTCAGGGCTTCAGGAAAAATGTTCAAAAATAAGTGGAGTTGCTGAAGGAAAAGTAGCTTGCAGTTCGACACAGCGTTATTTTATTAGCTTTAAAGACAATATTTTAAAATTACATTCTTTTGATAAGGCAAAGACTGTTTTTGCTGAACATAAAACAGAAAAAGATATAGAAGCTGTTTCTTTTTCTCCTGATGGAACAAAACTTGTTTTAATTGAAGACGCAGGTTGCGCCAAAGGTGGCTCTGGAAGTCATATTCGAACTCGCTTGATCCATCTCAATGTTGAAAAAGATGATTTTGACTACAAAAATGATTTTGCAGAAAATGTGGTTGTTAGGGGGCTTCAATTATACAAACAAAAAAATAAAAAACTTTTCATGTATAACCCATATAGCAAACGAATGAAGTTGCTATCTAGGGGGATGGTGGATCAGCTATTTAAAGCCAAACTTTTGAGAAAGCCTAATCGTGAAGAAACACAAAAAATGAGACAAGAAGAGAGAAAAATGTATAACGCAAAAATTGAAGAGCTAATTAAAATATTCAAAGGATTTAAGGCTGCAGCTGAAGCTTATTATAAGAAGTTCAGAAGTAAGGACTTCCATGATTATAAAAAGCTAATCAATATGATATCCGATCTGATGCAAAAAGTTAAAGAGTCTAGTTTGGAAGTCGATAAGATTATTAAAGGCATTGATCCAAGGGACAAGACAACAAAAGATTATTTAGAATTCATTTCCGTGCACGAATCAAAGTTAGAAGAACTTATAGAAAAACTTGAGATGTTTAAGGAAAATGTGATTGAGGCTTTAAATTATAGTATTAAACAAGAGGAAGCAAAAATAAAAAGGGCAGAAGAAAAAATAAAAAGGGCAGAGAAGTTTTCTGAAGGCATCTAAAAACTCTATCAGCTTCTGATTAAAAGGGCGGCTTTAAACGGGCCGCTCTTTTTTTTGGGTGTTAGGTGCTCTATTGATTTTTCTAATAACAATTCAGTGTGACTGAAAAAGATGTCAAAACAAAAACAATTTTGAAAAGGGGAATGGTTGTGAAATTTAAAAGTTTTTTTTGTATGGTCCTTGTGCTGCTCAGTTGTACATCGATGCAGGGGATTAAGTTTTATTTAAAGTGGGGCAAAAAGAAGTTTGAAATTACTAAAAAGGTAGTAGAAGAAACAAAAAAATTTAAAGATTTGTTTGAAAATTTTGGAGATTTAGACAAAGAAAATGACGACTACAATAAAGTTTTTGATAAAGACGGCAACTTTATTTTTAATATGAAAGATATAGCTGAAAAGATTAAGCTTCCAAATGGAGATAAACTTGTTGATGAAATGGCTAGAAATGACGTCAAAAATCTTGCAAAGCTTTTGGGTAACCCAGAAGGATCCTTTATGAGGCGCCAAGACCATGTAGTTCTTGATAATCTTTTATTCTATTTAAATAATAAAAAAGCTTTGAAAGTGTGTTACAAAGATTTTCAAGATCGTATGACAGATAAAGAGTTGCTTGTATTTTTAGAAGGCAAGAGTGGCTTTTTGTCGTATGTCATAGGTGAAAATGTTATTCCAAACGATTTTTTTATGGGGGTTTGGAGGCGGTATGCGAAAGAAAATTTGCATCGTTTGAAAAAGCCGTATTTTAAGAAAATTGAGATATCAGATAAGTTTTTATTTCTTTATAATAAAATAAACATTGTTGAATGGAATAAAGAATCTTCAGAGGTTCGCTGTATTATCCAATATGAGGATATGTTTGGTGTTGGAAAAACTTACAAAGAATTATCTTTGCCTGTTTTATATACAGGGGATGATATAAAAGACATAGATACAAAAAAAATTTCAGAAAAAAAATATAATGAGGATCTTTCAAAGCTTCAGGAAAAATGTTCAAAAATAAGTGGAGTTGTTAAAGGAAGGGTAGCTTGCAGCCCGACACAGCGTTATTTTATTAGCTTTAAAGGCAACATTTTAAAACTACATTCTTTTGATCAGGTAAAGACTTTTCTGGCTAATTATAAAACAGAAAAAGATATAGAAGCTGTTTCTATTTCTCCGAATGGAACAAAGCTTGTTTTAATTGAAGAATTAAAGAGTTTTAATGACCACTTTCATAGACTTAGATCTCGCTTGATCCATCTCAATGTTGAAAAAGATGATTTTCTCTACAAAAATGATTTTGCAGAAAATGTGGTTGTTAGGGGACTTCGATTATACAAAGAGAAAAATAAAAAACCTTTTGTATATTATCCATATAGCAAACGAATTAAGTTGCTATCTAAGGAGATGGTGGAGCAGCTACTTGAAGTTAAGCTTCTGAGAAAATCTAATCGTGAAGAAATAAGAAAAAGAAAAGAAAGAAAAAAGAAAAAGGGCAGAGAAGTTTTCTGAAGGCATCTAAAAACTCTATCAGTTTCTGATTAAAAGGGCGGCCTTAAGCGGGCCGTTCTTTTTTTTTGGTGTCAGGTGCTCTATTGATTTTTCTAATCACAATTCAGTATGACTGAAAAAGATGTCATAACAAAAATAATTTTAAAAAGGGGAATGGTTGTGAAATTTAAAAGTTTTTTTTGTATGGTTCTTGTGCTGCTCAGTTGTACATCGATGCAGGGCATCATTAAGTTTTATTTAAAGTGGGGTAAAAACAAGTTTGAAATTACTGAAAAGGCAGTAGAAGAAACAAAAAAATTGAAAGATTTATTTGAAGATTTATTTGGGAATTTAGGCAAAGAAAGTGAAGACTTCAAAGGTTTTGATAAAGACGGCAACTTTATTTTTAATATGAAAAATATAGCTGAAAAGATTATTCTTCCAAATGGAGAGAAACTTGTAGATAAAATTATTGAAAATGACGTCAAAAAACTTGCAGTGTTTTTGGGTAAACCAGAAGAATTCAATTTTATAGAGTCCCAAGACTATGTGGTCCTTTGTAATCTTTCACTCTATTTAAACAATGAACAAGCTTTGAAAGTGTGTTACAAAAATTTTCAAGATCGTATGACAGATAAAGAGTTGCTTGGATTTTTAGAAGGCAAAGGTGATTTTTTGTCGTATGTCATAGGTGAAAATGTTATTCCAAATGATTTTCTTATGAAGATTTGGAGGTGGTATGATAAAGAAATTACAAGGATGTATTTTTTGCAAAAACCGTATATAAAATATTCAAAAGAAATTTTATTTTCATATGAATTAGGTAAATCAAAAAATTTTCAACAAAAGTTTGAATCAGAAAGGCAAAAAGTATGTTGGAAGAAAAATTCTGATGAGGAATTCATATTTTTAAAAAAAGAATTTTTATTGAAAAAACATTTTATCGATAATAGGGGAGAAGATTTTGGATATGATAAATCCTTTATATCAAAAGACTCTAATAAAAATTTTACTTGTGAAAACACGTATAAAAAGGGTGAGTTTTTTAGTTGTGGGCCTTATAAAGAAGATTTTTGCAAGGTAATTATTGATGGTTCAGATGTCTATTTGACTTTTCTTTTAAATAAAAAAGATATAATTTTTACCAAAAAATTCAATTTGAAATTTGAGAGTGTCGTTAAAAGTTGTTTTGCTTCTCCAAGCGGAACAAAGCTTTTTGTTTTTTCTATTTATAGATATGATGATTTTGAGAAAGTGGCCAATATTTCTGCTTTATATATCGAATTGAACGTTGCGTCTATCCACTACGGCAATGATTTTGCAGAAAATGTGGTTGTTAGGGGACTTCGATTATACAAAAAACCTTTTGTATATAACCCATATAACAAACGAATGAAGTTGCTATCTAAGGAGATGGTGAAACAGCTATTTGAAGCTAAGCTTCTGAAAAAACCTAATCGTGAAGAAACACAAAAAATGAAAATAGAAAAAAAATTGGCGATATCTAAAAACTCTATCAGTTTCTGATTAAAGGGGCGGCCTTAAACGGGCCGTTCTTTTTTTTGGGTATCAGGTGCTCTATTGATTTTTCTAATCACAATTCAGTATGACTGAAAAAGATGTCATAACAAAAATAATTTTAAAAAGGGGAATGGTTGTGAAATTTAAAAGTTTTTTTTGTATGGTTCTTGTGCTG
>Ga0209977_10001031_pt1 | contig 11856 bp, 11 predicted proteins | sample SumtaG_2_FD_183113 | JGI IMG/M metagenome (GOLD analysis project Ga0209977, IMG submission 183113) | Deep subsurface microbial communities from Indian Ocean to uncover new lineages of life (NeLLi) - Sumatra_00607 metaG (SPAdes) (version 2) | ecosystem: Environmental > Aquatic > Marine > Oceanic... | reverse complement strand
AATTAGCATAAAAATAAATAAAAAAAATAAGATTTATAATTTAATTTTAGAGATTGTTAATTAATAAAAAAATATTAAAAATTTAGTAAATATGACGATAGATAAGCGCGAAATAAATGAATTTAAACTAGTTATTGCTGGTTTAGACAATGCCGGAAAAAGTAGTGCGTTAATTGCTTTAAGAAAAAAATATAACTTTTATGAACGGGTGAAAAATCTAAAGCCTACAATAAAAATAGATTATAGTTCTTTTAAATTCCTAGAAACCTATCGAATTAATCTCTGGGATATGGGTGGTCAGAAGAAATTCAGAAAAATATACGTAAGTAATCCCATATATTTTACTGAAACAAATTATATTTATTATCTTATAGATATTCAGGATGAAATCAAATTCGAAGAATCTGTAAAATATCTTCATGATTTGTTAGATATTTATAGAGATTTAGATTATTCCAACGAAGTGATAATATGTTTCAATAAATATGATCCAAAATTTAAAAATAGTGAAGATTTTTTTGATCGAGCAGAAATGATTAAAAATTTAATTGTATCCCAAAATAAAGATATGAAATTTAAATTCTTTGACACATCTTACTACGACATTTCATCAATTTCGAAAGCAATTTCTTATTCTTTGGATAAATTTTTAAATTTAGAAGTAATTGATATAGGATTAAGTAAAATTGTTAATCAGTTTAGTTGTAGTTATGTAATTTTATACACCGCATCAGGACTTATCATATCTGATCATTACATGGATGTTATGGATATAAGAGCTTTTGAAGAGAAAATTAGTAATAGAATTAACGAAGATCTTGAATTTTTTCAGAGATTAAAAGACGAAGATGTTAAAATAGACGATAGAGTAGCGTTGTCCGAGGATAGAACGGAATATGTAAAAAGGTATTCAATAATCTCTGGAAATATAGAAAATACATTTTATATAGGAATAAGTGCTCCAACAAGTAAAATTAATGAAATCAAGATAGAATTAGAAAAATTTCGTAAGGTCCTACTATCTACTTTCATGTAGGTTATAAGAAGATATTATAACTTTATCTTATTTCAAATAAACCCTTTTTTTACTCCTTTTTAATTTTTAATTTGTTAGGGTTGTAGAATGATAGAGCGACAGCCCGTACAGTTGTTAATAGGCATTTAAATCTCCCCCCTATTCCTAATTTTTTTATACTTTCTAATTCAATGCTTACAAATAAACAAAACATTTTTCTAAAGTATGGGGTTACTTCATATATGGCGCTACAAAAAATAACTGCTAAAAAAATAATTGAGAAAAAAAAAAGCGGGGAAAAAATAGTAACTATTACATCTTATGATTATTCATTTGCCAAAATCGTTGATGATTGCGGAATTGACTTAATTCTCGTAGGTGATTCTCTTTCCATGGTAGTGCTTGGGTATAAGAATACATTATCAGTTACGATGGACGAAATGATTCACCATACTAAAGCAGTGGCACGTGGAGTTTCGAATGCTATGATAGTTGCGGATATGCCTTTTTTATCGTACAAGATTGATGTTATAGAAGCTGTGAAAAACGCTGGAAGATTTATTCAAGAGGGTGGCGCTGAAGCCGTCAAAGTTGAGGGTGGGACAAAGATTTGTCCTACGATAAAAGCAATTATTGATGCAGATATACAAGTGATGGGGCATATTGGGCTTACTCCTCAAGCTATATATGAATTTGGGGGTTTCTTAGTTCAAGGAAAAACAGTAGAAGCCGCAAAAAAGTTAATAATTGATGCTAAAAATTTAGAAAAAACGGGTGTTTTTTCTATAGTGTTAGAGAGCATTCCTTGGCAAATTGCCAAATTAATAACAAAAACTGTGAATGTCCCTACTATTGGTATTGGTGCGGGGTCTTATTGTGATGGTCAAATCTTAGTTATAAATGATATGTTAGGGCTTTTTACTGACTTTAAGCCAAAATTTCTCAAATACTTTGCTGATATTGGAAACTCAGTCCGAAATGCTTTAGAGAGTTATAAAAATGAGGTAGAAAAGGGATTATACCCCGATAAAGAACATTCTTACGACTTTCCGCAGCAAGACTTGGATGAGATTAATAAATGGTTTGAAAGCGTTGAAATCGAGGAAGAATCCAATAAAATACAGGAATAATTATCTAGTTTTTAGGTGAAGACCTAAATTTTTATGTTTAGAATCTTACATCTAATAAATCCTTATTCAGATCAATCTATTAACCAACACTAATTCTATAGTAAATTTAACTGAATATTTGAAATTTTTCCAAAAGTATAATTAATTAAATTTTTATTAATTATAATAATACACTGAAATTTGATTAATGACAATAGGATAAAAAAATAATTATTAATTACAGTTATGGTAGACTGATATGGTTGAAGAGTATGATTATCTTTTTAAATCAATTGTGGTAGGAGATGGGAATGTTGGTAAAACTGCTCTAACTCTTCGATTTTCAAAGGGTTTCTTTACAGAAGATTACAAGATGACGATTGGAGTTGATTTCCATGTCAAAACAATAGCAATTGAGACGGCGGAAGGGCTTATTAAATGTAAACTTCAACTTTGGGACACAGGCGGTCAAGAACGTTTTAGTTCCATAAGACCAATGTATTATAGAGGTTCGTTAGGAACAGTATTAGTTTTTGATCTTGCTAATTCTGAAAGTTTTGAACATTTACCTCAATGGATTGAAGAAGTTAGAGCTAATATCAAAGCCGACATCCCTATATTACTTGTTGGGAATAAGAGTGATTTGATTGATCAAAGAGCAGTTTCAATTGAAGAAATTAGTAATTTTACAAGAGATTTTAACTTGTATTATATGGAGACTTCAGCTAAAACAGGTGATGGAGTTGGAGATTGTTTTTATATTCTTGCTTGTCTAATGATAGGACAAGGTGTACCTGAACAATTTATCGCCAATGCAACTGTCTTTACACCAGGAGACATCCCCTCACCTCCTCCTAGCGAAACTCCTTCTGAACCTACAGACGCGTATTTAGCACCACCCGTTCCTGAGCCAATACAATCTTTTGAAACCGAACCTGAAATTGAATTTGAGGCCCCCCCCGTTCCCGAACCCACCTCCATAAAATCGACAGAACAAATGTCATCCTTCGAACCAGAACCAGAGGTTGAATATGAGGCCCCCCCCGTTCCCGAACCTGTTCCAACATTTGAACCTCAACCAGAACCAGAAATATCAATGCCCGAACCTGAATTTGAATTTAAAACGCCTGATGAAATTTTGCTTCAAAAAGCTGAGAAATCAGAACCTGAAATACTTCCTTCAATATTTCCAGGATCCTCAACTGTTGAAAGTGAAGTTTATAAACCCCAAACAATACCATTTTCATCAAATATTCCAGTACCGGCAACTCCACCCAAGGAATTTCAAACAATTAAACCTGAAAAATCGGAAGTAGGTTCTTCAACTGAGACACCATTTCGCGTAATTAAAAGAGAGGAACCACCCAAACCTAAACCTGCTTCTATGACATTTGAGCCTACTCCGGAACCAAAAGCAGAACCAACAAGCGTAACTCCACTTTTTCAAACCTCACTGACTCAACCCTCTTCATCAGAATCACTAATCGATTATATGCCTCAAACTATTTTATCTAAAAAAGAAATGAAAAAACTTGCTAAAGAGAAAAAGAAACAAGAAAAAGAAAAGAAAAACCTCGAAGCTCGGGAAAAACAAGAAAAATTACTTGAGGATATGAAAAAATTAAAGAAAGGAAAGAAGGAAAAGCAAGAAAAACAAATTGAACATAAAACTTCAAAATCAATCCCTCCCACTCCTCCTTTAGACACGACACCTGAAGCAAGTTCACTATTTCAAACACTCACTCAAAAATTTGAAGAAAATTCTTTTGATCAAAGTACTCCCTTCATACCATTTAGTGCAACCAAAAAATCTGAAGAAGAAGAAAAATCTAAACTGAGAATAATCCCTAATGTTGCGGATATTGAAAGCGAACCTAGTAAGTTTACAGCAATTACTTCCACCCAAACTGTTCAAGAAGATAAAAAAGAGCCAAAATCTAAAGATCTCTTAGTTTGTGAACAATGTGGGGCAATTTTATCTTCTGATTATGCGTTTTGTAATAAGTGTGGTAGTAAATTGTAATTTTTATTTAATTTTAAAATAATATTCTAAAGATTCTTACCACAGATGGGGCATGTGCTCCATATTTTTTTGATTTTAGAATTACAATGAGGACATATTTTTAAATCTGGATCAATTTTAGTTTGAAGTTTTCCAAAGATAGTAATATTATCTTCAACGCTATATTCTTTTGGATGCTGAGATGGTTGCATACTAGGTTTATTAATAAAAATTTGAGAGATTCCAGTTGAATTGTCAATCTTTTCCTTTTTTGAATTTGCTTTCGATTCTAATTTAGGTTTAAAATATTCAGGTTGTGGTTTCGGTGGTTTTTGGACTAAACCATTTGTGATTTGTGTTTTCGATATGGTGAAATCTTCTAAAACCTCGTCATATTCATTTACAGCTTTATTTAGTAGTTTCTTCGCATGATTTACGATTTTTCCTTTAGAAATTTGTTGATCTTTTTCTAAATCTTCGATAGGTACGCCAACTTTATAATGAAAATAATTACCCTCATTATTTTCAATAATTTGCTCACCATGAATTAATATAACTTCAATGTAATAAATAATATTAGATCCAACAGGAACATCAGTGATTTCTGCTATAAAAAAGTCCAATTGGTTCTCCATTTCCATTTGATACCAAGATCGGCCTTGGTCAGCGCTAAAAATTAATTTAACTCTCTCTAATGTATTATTAAAATCTTCTTCCGTTATTTTAACAATAATTTTTATTGTTTTCTTTAGCGCCTCCTTTGCACCAGTAGTCTTTTCTGCTTCTACAGAATCCCAAGCAGCACCACATTTAGGGCAATTCGTAAACCAATTTGGGTATTCAAACTTACATTTAGTACAAGTTTTAGTAAAATATCTTGTTGTCTTTATTCCAAGTGATTTTTTTTTTTCTTTTCCCATTCCTATTTCATTTCTTAAGAGAGATTAAACCCTAATAAATCTATATAAATTATTAAATTACTTTTTGGTTTATAAATATATTTCTGATGGATATTATAAAATTTTTATTTAACTAAACTTATTATAAATTTAGTTTTTTTACTACTTTTTCTAAATCAGAAGTAAAATTAGATATATGATCTCTTTTTACATGTGGCATTAGTACAACTCTAATTAAATTAAAATCTACAAATTTACCTAACATCCACTTGTTATTACGTAATGCTTCATCAATTTCACATATACTTTCTCCATTCTCTGTTGTTATTCCTACTATATTCATAACGGGGTTAGCAGCTAATTTTATCCCATTAATTTCAGATATCATTTTTACTAAATATTTAGTATTATCCATACATTTTTTTACTATCTCAACAAAACCGTTAATACCTAAAGCTCTCAATATTACCCAAAATGCGATAATTGGACCTCCTGGTCTAGTTCCAACGATATGAAAGTGCTTAAAATTTCCCCCTGCTAAATAAGGAATTTCAAAACCAGTTTTTTGTAGTATAGACGCATCTTTAACAAAAAATCCCCCAGAAGGTATTACACCTAAACCCATTTTATGGGGATCCGCTGTAATTGAACTTACAGGCTTAACTGAGAAATCCCATGGAGGAACTTTATATTTTAGTTTTTTTAGAAATGGTAACACAAATCCACCAAAAGCAGCATCAATGTGATAGAAAATATTCTCTCCTTCGATAATTTTACCCATATCTTCGATTGGGTCAATTAAACCTAACGAGGTTGTACCTGCAATTCCAACAACGCCACAAGTATTTTTATTGATAAGAGATTCGAAATGGTTTAAATCTAATTCAAAATTATCTCTTAATTGTACCTTCCTAAGTCTAATATCCAACATATCGGCTGCTTTATCGAAGGAAATATGAGCTGAAGCCGAAACTACAACTTCGGGATTTTTTATTTCAGGCCGTAATTTTTTAGCAATCCTCATGGCAATTAAATTAGATTCTGAACCTCCAGTAGTAAATGTTCCGATTATATCTTTATTTCCAAATAACTCACCAATTTCAAGTACTAATTCATCTTCTAACGCTGCAGTCCCTAAAAACAATCCGGGATCTCCTAAATTTTTAGAAATATATTTAATATAAATTTTCTTAGCGAAATCTAAAGGTTCTGTGCACATGGACCCTAAGATTAAGCCTGAATCGTACGAAAGATCTTTCTCTAACTTTTTCTCAAGTAATTTGAGTATTTCTTGTTTCTCTAATCCTTCTTTTAGCATCTTTTTATTATAAATTAATAGTTGTTATTATCATTACCCATGTTTTAAAAAAATAAAACGCATAAAAGGATTAAAATTTTTCAAATTGAAACTGTTTTTTCAATAAAATTGTTTAAAAATTTGTGATCTTTTTTTAATTACAAAAACCTCTTTGAATCTCTTTTTGTATATTTTTCAATAACTTTGGCTAATTCCGAATTCATATTTACTTTGTAATAATTAGCAACACAGATTGTCGCAAAAATGACATCTGCGAGCTCTTCACCAATATTTAATTTTGCGTCGTCAGACTTCTTTGGTTTGAACCCTTCAAGATGGTTGATTTCTTTTGCTAATTCTCCTACTTCTTCTATAATTGCACTGAGCATAGAAAGAGGGGGCCAATAACCACCGTGATTGAGAATCCATTCGTCAATTTGTTGTTGAAATTCTTTAAGTGATAATTTTTTGTTCATATATTAAGTAAGATTCAAAAATATTTAAGAAATTAAAAAAGAAGAATTATTTAAATAAATTTTCTCGTTTTCTTGCTTCCCATTCCGCTCTTTTTCCTAAATTATATCTATTTACTTCACTGTAATATCCCGTAACTCTCGAATATACTTTCACATCTTCAGAATAACATTGAGGGCATGTAAATTGACTTCCTCGATACATCTTACGACAAGATGGACAATATATAAAATCTGTAGTATATGCAAAATATGCAGTATTTGTATTAAGACAAATATTTTTTGTGAGTTCCCAAAGAGCCTGAATATCTGGTTTTTGTTCCCCTAACCAAATATGTGTAATTACTCCTCCATTTACAATAGGATGATAATCTCCCTGTTTTCGAATTCTTTCAGATAACGGTATATCTGCATCATACCGAAAATGATCTGAATTTGTATAATACGCAGATTTACCTGATGACTGAGGTATGGCTTTCTTTGGAAAATGTTTCAAATCTAATTTAGCAAAGCGCCCAGAACTGGATTCTGAGGGTTGTTCCCAAAGTGAATAGGAAACTCCATCTCTTTCAGTCATTGTATTACACTTAGTAACCATATATTCTAATATTTTTTTCCCAAGGTTATATGCCGTATCATTTTCATGCAATTCAAAGCCGGTCATACTTTTTACGGCTTCATTCAAACCAGTAAAACCTATTGAAAGATTTTGATCTCGCAATTTAAAAATTGGATTTCCATTAATTTTGCCACTACATAAGGGTAAATGCCCTGTTTTTAATCGCCTTTCCATTAAATCCCATTTTTTCTTTAGGATTCTAGCTGAAAGCTCCATTTTTTCACCCAAAATCCTAATATAATCGTCTTCATTGTTGGATATATATGCATATCTAGGTAAATTTAGACTAACGCTTTGAAGTGAGCCAATGGTAACATAATTTTCCCATATGTTAACATTTTTCCTTTTTTCAGGATCTACAATACATTGACTTATAATTTGATTGCCACTTAGAAATTTTCTACAGCATTGACTATGAATTTCGTCAGGCATCCAATCTGGGCACATATTTAGAAAATATGGAGTCCCCATCGTAGCTACTTCTTCCATTATTTTAATGTAAGATGGTTCAAATTCCTTAAGCCACTCTTTTTTTATTTTTACTTCATGTTTCGGAAATGCAAATAGTTTTCCGTTATAATCTCCTTGTATATAAACTTCTGTTAAAGCATCAAAAAGTTTAAGACATTCTTCTCTATAATCTCCATATGTACCAATATTTTTTCCATGAGGGCCAATAGCCGGAATATTTAATAAACCCTCTGGAACCGTAGGAGTGCAAGAAATCGATGTAAACGGTACTTGACCGCCTCTTGCTGCAAAAATTTGATTTGTTTCGAATATTAAACACTGCATTGATTGCTCAATTTCTTTTTGAGAAAGCCCTCGTACATAAGGAGCAAGAAAAGTGGTAATATAATCGTAACCTTGCCCTCCTGAAAATTCTCCTTGAATAATCCCTAACCATTTTGCTAAGTGTGTAACTGCCACTCGCAAACTTCCTGCAGGACCAGATTTGCTACAATGTGCCCAACTATCGACAGGGGGAAGTCCATGCTCAAGAATCATACGAGGGTCCCATTCTTGGCAGAACGGGCGTAAATCAAAATACCTGAGCATATGTACATGAATATCTCCATAAAGATGAGCATGAGCTTCTTCTGAATCTAAGATCCTTAGAAGAGCATACTCATCTGAGATACGGTTAGCTGCCCAGTGGTGAATACTCTCCGGATTCATATCTTGATTAGCATTTTCATTCACGCCCTTCTCTAAAATTGCTTCGTAGTCCATCAACGGCATACCTATTCTGGTATATAGCTTTCGTTCATCTTCAAAATGTTGTTCAGATAATATTGAACAGACTATTTCCCTAATGTGCGGACCAGAAAGAAACATTATGCCGGAGGATATAATTCTTCTAACTGCTAATTCAGTAATGCTATCAGCGACTTTATCGTTTAACCCTGTTTCTTTAACAATACTCTGTTTTATTTTTAAAGGATCAAAAGGGACTACATCACCTTCAGTTCGGGAAACTCTTGGTAATAAATTTTTTAAAAAACCACTTCTTAAACCTTTATTAACTTCAGTTGTTTCAGATTTTGGAATCAAGACCATAGTAATCCATCAGAAATTTTAATTTATAATATTCTAATAAGAGATAAAGGTATACTATCAGGTTAAAAACTAAATGTTTTTGTCGGCACTATGAACTGAAACAATACCCTTAATAATTATTTGTTATCGTTTATATTTTACCTCTTTTGATATAAAAATGTATTATTTTTTCCAATTTAAACTTAATTTATTAACTCTTGATTTGAAATTTAAAACACCAGTTAATTAAACCGCAGAAAACTCCATACTCTTTCAGAAAAATTCGAAAGAACCGTATTTAATCTCGTTATTTTATCCTTACATAAATTAATGTCGTCTTTACTGATTTTGTAATTTTCAATTGAGTATATAAAATTTAAAAATTAAAGACTATGAGTATATTTAAATAAAAAATCGATGAAATCAAATTAAAAGTGCTATTTAGATGAGAAAAAAACTCGTAAGCAAAAATTCTGTTGATTCAGTAGAAATTTTACACGGAATATATAGAAAAACTTTAGCCTATAACAAGAATATGATGTTATGCCATTTTAATCTAATTAAGGGCTCACAAATTCCCTTACATTCACATAAAGAACATCAAATTGGATATGTGTTAAAGGGCAAATTAAAATTTATTACTGAAAATGGAGAATTTATAGCAAAAGAAGGAGATAGTTATGTTTTTGATTCTAACGAAAAACACGGGGCGATAATATTAGAAGATACGGATGTTATAGATGTATTTAGTCCAGCAAGAGAAGATTATAAATAAATATAGTTGGCAATCGAAATGTAATAAAAAACGATTACCATTGGTAAGCAGCTACAGCAATAATAGTAATTATGCCAAGTAGAAATTCGCCCATTAACCAATCAAAGTACAATTTCTTCTTTTGATCTCTATTTTTTTTAATTCTTGTAGCTAATCCAAAATTAATTGCAGAATTAGTCCCGAAAAAAATCATTAATACAAATGTTGGTGCATTTAATTCTAATTCAATTAACCCTAATACAGAATCGAAAATAAAAAACGCCCCCATTAATGAAATTAGAGCAATTAAAAATATCCAACCTGAAAATTGTATAATTTTTTCGAATTTTACTTCTTCTTCGGATAAGCCTCCATGTAGCCCAGTAGGTTTTTTCTTTACTTTTGACATATCATTCTTACCAATTTGTTTATAAAATAGTGAATGGTTTATGATTCTTAATTCTTTTTTTTTGCTCATTTTATGTGATAGTAAATTAAGGTCTATTTTTCAGAAATAAAATAGCTTTTGCTATATCTCCTTCACTATCAATTAATGCTGCGTTCGCCTCTTCTTTATTGACATTTGCTTGAGCTGCTACTAGCATAATATCATTTTCAGTAATAATTGGTTTTGTTTCAGATTCTTCAACAAGTTCCGTAGTCTCAACATCTTCCTTTTCTCCAATTAAAATGTCCCCTGGAGAATACTCTTGTGCTTCACCAATTATTTGATAGATTTCTTGTCCCATTTGCTTCATTAAAACAACTTCTGGTTGATCAATTATGAGCGTTTTTTCTACTCCTTCTATTATTACTCTAGTAGCATTAATTTGATCCATTTCAACTCCTTGCTGTTGCATTCGGCGACGCATTTGTCTTGAAGCAAATTGTTGCCCTTCTCTCTTTTTTTTTGCTTGAGGGCGCTTAGGTTTGCTGTTTTCTCTTTTTTGCATCTCTTTTGGTAATTTTACCATTTTTTTTTCAATAACTCCTAACTATATATTATTAAAATTTATTTAGGCTTATAATTTTGATTTATCGATTCCTTTCCGAACTTTTATTGCGATTCCAGTTTTAAAACTTCGAACATAAGGAATGGGGATCGCTAGTTTTCCAATTGCTAAAAGGTTATTCTTTTGATTAACAACAATAATCTCATCTAAAGGTCTTAAATTATCATCTATATCCAAAACATGTTTACAAAATACGTTACGACCTTTTCTAATAAAGTCAGATATATCATTCAACACGACTGCTCTCAATCTCGGTGTTGAAATGTTTTTAATTATTTTATTAGCTGCGAATAAACTTAATGTAAAGAATCCATTAGTTGGTCGCAAATTTAGCAAAAGTTTCTCATCGTAATATATATGCTTTATTTTATCCGTCTTTTTAGAAAACTCAATATGGATCTTATTATCATTTTCAAATAGAATATTTGTTACTGTTTGTCCAAATTGGTAATCAGAAATAGCCTTTACTTTTCTTAAAGCAAAGAATAGTTTGTTTTCCATATTAAGTTACTGCAACTATTTACATAAAAATAAAGTTATAAATATTTAATATGTTTGTAAAAAGGAAGATTAAGAGTATAACTTAGATTCAATAGCTTTATCTTTCATTTTATTCATAACTTTATTTATTGCTTCAATAAAATCGTCTTTAACAATTGCTTCAGCTTCTTTTCTTATTGCAAACATTCCAGCTTCAGTGCAGATTGCTTTTATGTCTGCACCCGTCGCTCCTTCAGTTAACTCAACCAACTTTTTAAAGTTTAATACTCCATCAATTCTTAAATTTCTTGTATGAATTTTAAAGATTGAAGTTCTAGCTTCCCCATTTGGCATTGGAAAATCAATCATTCTGTCAAATCTACCTGGTCTTAATAAAGCCGGATCTAAAATGTCAATTCTATTTGTTGCGCCAATTATTTTTACATCTCCTCTTTCTTCAAATCCATCTAATTCACTTAATAATTGCATTAAAGTCCTTTGTACTTCTCTATCGCCAGATGTAGCAATCTTTAATCTTTGAGACCCGATAGCATCTAATTCATCTATAAATAATATAGTGGGGGCTTTTTGTTTTGCTAAATTAAATATCTCTCTGACCAAACGAGCACCTTCACCAATAAACTTTTGAACTAACT
>Ga0209977_10001028_pt1 | contig 11864 bp, 19 predicted proteins | sample SumtaG_2_FD_183113 | JGI IMG/M metagenome (GOLD analysis project Ga0209977, IMG submission 183113) | Deep subsurface microbial communities from Indian Ocean to uncover new lineages of life (NeLLi) - Sumatra_00607 metaG (SPAdes) (version 2) | ecosystem: Environmental > Aquatic > Marine > Oceanic... | reverse complement strand
CAATCGCTTCAGGGAACGGTCAACCCCCATTTGTTCGTAAACCAGGAAGAAGTATTCCTGGCGTTCGTCGGCCCGAAGCGCGTTCCAGGGGCGGACCTTCTTCTTATGGGACTTCTTCGCCGGTTGATTCATGCGTACCCCCCAGGTTCGCCCATAAGCGGTCCGCGTTTACCCTTGACGGCCGCCCGACAATGCTTACAGATAACGGCCTTCTTCACGGCTTCCGCCCAATCCAGGGCCGCGTCCAGGGCTTCCTTTGCCGCTGGTCCGTTCAACCCCTGGGCTTCGCCGATTCGTTCGATTGTTTCCACGTCAACGGATACCCAATCGCAAAGGCGAATTGGGTATCCGTACGGTTGTCGGTAGATATGGGCCCGATTCCTCTTCTGACCGCCCTGGCGGCCGATAATGTCGCCGCCCGCCTTCGGCCGCTGTGCTTCCGCGACCGCCGCCTTTGCTTCCTGGTCGGATACGCTGGTCGGCGTGGAATGAAGCTTCGGTTTCCTTCTGAATAACCGTGTAAACCAGTTCATTGTGTCTTTCCCCCTTTCGCGGCTTCGGCCGCCAATTCCATTTCAAGCGTTCGCATTGATACGCCAGGCTTCGGAACATAGATTAGCGGCTTCCCGTCTTTGCCGCCGACGGCTTCCGGTTCCCCCGTCTTCAGGTGATTCATAATGAAGATTACGTCGGCGATTAGCTTTCTGTGTACGTCGCAAGCGTTCGGTTGCCCTTCTTCCTGGAAGAACGTATGTCCGCAACCAGGGAAGCCGCATTTGCCCCGCGGCCGGTACTTCTTCGCCAGGTTCGCCATTTGTCGGCGTTGCTTCCGATTCATTTCGGGCGACCCTGGTCCGTTGTCACTCATGGCAAAGCCCCCTTCCTTTCAAAGACGTGCCAAACGACGGGCCCCGTTTGAACGGTCCCGATATAGTCCAGGTCCGCGGGGTCTTCTTCAATCGGCTTCCCCGTCCCGTAGATTCTGAACATTCGGCGAACCTTCCGACTTTCGTCCGTGTTACTCATAGCCCAAAGGCAAACGGTTTCCGACATCTGGCGAAAAGCGGGGATTCCCTGTGGTCCAGCAAAGACTTCCCTAACGACCTGGGGCTGGACCGCCAGGATTCGGGAACCCTGAGGCATTTCGATTTCACGAAGCGCGCCAGTATCCAGTTTCGGTAATTCGTACTTCAGAATCGTAATCATTCTAGCCCCTCACGAATTCGTTCGGATTTTCTATGGTCTATCGCCCAACTGTGAGCATTGCCTATCTTGCTATAGTTGCGGTGCCAGTGTTGGCATAGCTGACACCAATAGCCCGACTTTTGGTTTTTCATTTTTTGACCTTCTTTCCCTGGCCGTCACGCTTCCACGGGAAGCCCCCCAGGACGTCGCGCTTGCGGACCAGCGGAATCGCGCCAGGTACCCCGCGGCAAACAGGGCAAACGGGAACGTCGTTGGACCAGTCCTTTTCGACCCCGTCCACGACTTCCATTCGGGCCATGCCTTGTCCGCATTGTGAACAAACGATAATATCCATGTTTCGATTCCCCCTTTCGGTTACTTGATAAGGACCCCCTTCTGTATCCCTTCAGGGCGGCCGATATGCCGCGCCGGGTCCTTTTTGATATAGTAATTCGCCCCCAGGCGGTCCAGAAGCTTGACGGCGTCCTGGGCGAACTTCGGCCAGTCAATCCCCCTGACCTGGTCCTGGAATTCCCGCGGAAGCTTATTCGTATAATTCAGGATCCCGACCTTGAAGATGTCAACGAATTTGGCCGTCGCTTCAATCAGGGCCAGCGATTCCGCGGGGTCAATGACTGGTTCCAGGGATACCCAGGTCATAATCCCGCGTTCGTGCGCGTCGTCCAGGGACTTCATTCGGTCAATCGGAAGGGCCGCCCCTGGTTCCCAGGTCCGCGACCGCTTCGGGTCCATGAAGGTCAAGGTCACGCCGAAAAGGTCGGCGTTCGTCAGAAGGTCGAAGTCCCTGGTCGCGCGGAATCCCCCCTTCGTCAGTATCGCCACGGACAACACTTCAGCTTGTAATATCTGAATGGCCCGCCTGGTAATCTTCAGTTCTTCTTCCAGGGGTTGATACGGGTCCGTCACGAACGATAATAGAATATGGCGGGCTTCGCTTCCTGGAAGGCGGGCGGCGTCCTTTTGAAGTTGGCGAAGGACCCCGTCGCGGGCCCGCGCTTTCCCGAAGAATTCCTTCGGGTCCTTATGGGTCACGTCCGCCCCGTAGCAATAAACGCAAGCGTGGTCGCAACCCGTGTATAAATTGGCCGCCAGTTCGAAGTATTCACGGGCGCGGCCGCTGGTTTCGTAGATTACTTTCATTGACTTTGTCCCCCTTTCAATATGCGTTCAAGTTCCGCCTGGGCCTGGTCCGCCCGTCCGACGGCTTCTTCCAGGGTCAGGACCCGAACCTTTTTGACGATAACGTCGGCCTTGTTCCAGCGGGCTTTCCAGCGGGCTTTCCGGCAAGCTTCGTCCAGGTCGTACGCTTCAACCACGGCCCCCCCCGCTGGCCTTCTTATGTCCTAGCCAAAAGATACAGATTCGCTTTTCCATGTTATCGCCCCTTCCCCGACCGCGATTGATAACAAGCTTCGTGATAATAAGCGGTCGTTGGGTATGATTCCCCGCAATTCGATACACGGACCGTCGCCTTGATTGCGCGATCGCCGACGCGAATGGTCTTGTCCGCCTGGCGGCATTTGTGGCAAGGGTGTTCGGCGGTCGCTGTGATTAGTAAAGCGTTCAATTCGACCCCCCAACCGCCAGGGCTTCCAGGAAGCGAAGCCCGCCGTGGTAAACCCCGATTGCGATTGCGTCGTACTCATGGTCGGTCAGGTCGTCAGGGATCGCGGGAAAGCGGTACCGGATATTGTTCTTCGTGATTTCCTTCGGCGCGGCAACGGCCCCGACGACGGCGTTCTTCCAGGTCGCGGGATTATAAGCGGCCAGGGGAAGATTAACCCCCTTCGCCCATTCCTGGATTGACCGGAAGACTATCTGAAGACCGGCGATATTCCGGTTCCGGTTCTTCCCATGCCAGGCGAACTTCACGTCTTCGATTGCGACTTCCTGGGCGCCATATTGCGACACGCGCCGCGACAATTCGCCGATAATGAAAGGAAAGCGTTCGGCATACGGAATCTTCCTGGTATCAACCTTTCCCCAGGCGACAAGGCCCTGGTCCTGGAACACGGCCCAACCCGTGAACGTCGTCGAAGGGTCAATCGCAATGAACCTTGTCATTTCGCCTTCCCCTTCCCGCGCCAGCTTTCGCCGGTTATCACGGCCGACCGGCCGTCCTTCACGCGGTCCAGAATCCGTTCGCTGAAGTCCAGCTTGTTCGCCGTCATTATCAGCGGCAAGGCTTCGCGGTATCGGTAATCAACCAGGGCGTCCAGTTGGGCGTTCCGCCAGTTCGTCGGGTTATGCGCCCCCAGGTCGTCCAGGATAAGAAGGTCGCAAGTCTTCACGCGGGCCCAAAGCCGCGCGTACGCCTTCCCGTCTTCCAGGTTGCTTTGAAGGTCGTTCAATAGGTCTTCGACCTGGTTATAATAGACGGTATATCCGTCTTCCAGATAGTCCCAGGCGGCGGCGAATGCCAGGTGTGACTTGCCCGTCCCTGGGACGCCAACCAGTAGGATCAGCGGCGGACTGACCTTTCCCGCCAGGAAGTCGCGGACCGCGGCCAGGGCTTTCGCGTTATCGGCGGTTTCCTGGAAGTTGGCCAGGCGGCGTTCCTTGCGGGTCCAGGGCGGAACCCCCGACCTGGCCAGGTTACTTGATAGTCGGTTTTGGTATAGCATTTCGCGGCGCTTATCTTCGGTCATCATTTGTTCAACCCCTTCTTTTCGGCCGCGGCGACCAGGTCCTTTTCGGTCGGAAGGAAGCTTGCCTGACGTGGGCGTTCAAGCTTCCCCATGTCTTCGTTGACCCATACCATTGACACGAATTCGCCCCTGGCGCGGACCTTATTCTTCCACGCGGCTAGTATTTCGTCTTCACTATAACCACGCGCCTTCATTCGGTCAATCGCCCGCGCTTCCTTCCCGTAATTCGGAATCGGGTCTTTGTCCGTCTTTTCAGGGTACCCGAATTCCTTCTGAATAGCCGCGAATATAGGGCGGGAATGTAGCTTTGGGGCGCGCTTCTTTTTTGAAGAAGAAGGTACCTCTTCTTCAGGGGTATTCTTTAAGGGGTATTCTTTAGGGTTCTTCTTTGTCACTCGTCGGCGGGTACCGATTGCGGTTCCTTTCGATACCGATTGCGGTATCCGTTTGACATTGTTATCGGTTCCGTTGGATACCGATTGCCTGTATTTACGTTCATTTTCGGACCAAATGTTCAACAAATGGATAATGTGTCGCGGGTGTCCTTCGAACGCTTCCAGTTTTACTTCAATAATCTTCGCTTCGATAAGTTCCCGCTTTGCCTTGACGACTGTCTTTGGACTGAATTGGCAATGTTTGGCCAGTTGGTCTTGTGTCTTCCAGCAGAGCCCGTCTTCGCCAGCGACCCTTTTCAAGTGAAGGTATAGTGTCTTCGCCTGGGCGGAAATGCCGCTATCGTCAACTAAATGTGGAATCATTGAAAAGAAGTTGACGGGGGCATTGTCGGTAATGCCGTGGTTATCTTCCATATAACCGCGCCCCCTTCCTGGAATTACAGCGGCGGCATGACGGGACCAGGTTATCTAATTCGTCGGTTCCGCCTTTCGCCTTCGGTATTACATGGTCAATAGAAAAGGTTTCCCAGGGCTTCAGCGGGTTACGGCAATAGTAGCAATGGCCGTTCGTTTTGTTCCAAACGGCTTGCTTTGTAGCACTCGAAAAGCTATTAGACGATTCGGGTCGGGCTTCAATCGGCGGACGCTTTTTGAAGATAATACCTTTGTCCCAAACGACTTCGTCAATCAACAAAGGGGTCACTTCATTCAATCGGTACTTGAATCCGCAAGCTTCACCGACGGGCCCGCGTAGCCATTTTGTTCGGGCCCCCATTCGTTATTTGCCCCCTTCGCCTTCTTCCTTGCCTTCTTCGTCAAACGAACCGACTTCAATCGCCCGAATCAGTTTGTACCCGTCGGCCGACGGTTCCAGTTTTTCCAGGGCGGCCATTGCTTCGAACGGTCCCTTGACGCCGTCGGGAAGAATCTTCAGGACGCCCGCCATGACCGCTTCGGTCGGGTTCTTCCCGCGGCCCGCGATTGTGTGGACTTCCCCTGAACCGTCTTCGCCGACGTAATCAATGGCCACGCCGAACGGGTCCTTTTCTTCGGGGAAGAAGGCTATGTGGTTGAAGGCGACGGCGTGAATCTTGACGGCCGCGGGTACCTGGTCCCCCGCTTCAGCGGTTGCTTCATGGGACTTGCCAGTCTTCTTCCCCTGGGGAAGGGCCTTCGCCGCCTGGATTATCTCGACCTTCCCCGCCTTGTGGTCGAACTTGAAGTCCATTGCCGATTGCGGGGTCCCGATTGTGGCGTACAATGCCCCGTGTGGTTGCTTCAGAAGATTGACCAGGCGGAAGATTTCGTACTGGTCAACCCTGGAAGTGAACTGGACCTTGATTAGAAGGTTCCCGTCGCTGTCGAACGCCAGGGCTTGCTTCAGGTCGGCGATTGACGGGAAGGTGATTTCGACCTTCAGCGGTTGGACCGCTTCGGCCTTCGGCGTCTTCGTGGTTTTGGGTTCGGGCTTTTCTGTGGACTTGTCAGTCTTTGCCATTGCGATAATTCCCCCTTTCGTAAATCAAAAAGAAGCGACCCGCATTTTTGATTTACGGGTCGCGCTTGATTGTTGCGCCGTCGAAGAATCGTGTCAGAAGGTTGTTCAGGAAGGCGGGTACCGAATTGAACCCGCGCTTCGTGGCTTCCAGGTGTAAGTTGTGGTCAACCGTCTTCAGGATTCGCCAGTTCCGAACGACCTTCGCGGGGTCAACCTTCCCCTTTTTATGTGCTGTCGTTGTCATGTTACCCCCCTTTCGTTTTCCAGATTGTAACGCCATTGTGTCGGCAATGTCAAGCCCCGTTTATCAAAACGGAAGGTCAGGTTGTTTCGCCTTCGTCGCGCTTAATTCCTGGGCGGTCTTCCAGGCCGCTTCCAGGTCCGCGATTTCCGACGGGTCCTTGACGCTTACCGCGACGCAAAGTTCGTCCTTCGAAACGGGCGGCTTCAGTTTCAATGACCTGGTCAGAAGGTCGCCGACGTGTTTTATCGGGTCCGTTACCGGCGGCGCGTCCTTCGATACCTTTTCGGTCTTTGAACCCGCCTGTGACTTATCCTGGGCCCGCTGGTCAGGCTTTGGCGCCGGTACCTGGGTCTTCGGTTGCGCCAGGTAATTGTCCAGGCCCTTTTCGACGACTTGCCAGTATTTCCCTTCAAGCCGCTTGAAGGTTTCGACGTCAATCCCGACGCCTTCCATGCTGGCCCCCTGGACCACGGCCAGGACAATCGCGCCGACCTGGGCGGCCATTGTTTGACCTTCGATTGACCGGCGCTTCACGCCTTCCAGGACCAGGGCGTCTTCCAGGGACCGCCCTTTCCAACCGCCCCCGCCGCCGCCCGCCTTCTGTGATACCGGCTTCCCGTCAACGTAAACCTGGTTGATATTTCGGTCGGGTCCGTACTCTGAATCGGGGCGTTCCCGTTCTTCAATGTCGCAAAGGAAGCGGGCCCCGACTTCAAGCTTCAGAATGTATTCCTTCAGGTCCGCATTGAAGACGGTATATTTCCAGGCTTTCCCGCGACCAGGGTCCTTTTCGTCAAGGGAAAGGTTCTTCGCGTTCAGGGTAACAAGGGTCTTCCCCGCGGTCCCGTACCCCTTTTCGGCGGCGGCCTGGGCGACTTCAAGTTGCTGTTTCGGGAATATACTTCCTTGCGCCATGTCACTTCACCCCCGTTGATATAGTCTTCACAATGGAACGGTACGCCCGACAACGCCCGTTCGTACAGCGAATCGCGTCCTGGTATCGGTTCAGGGCGGTTCGCTTCAGGGGCTTTTCACACGACGGGCACGTCCCGAAGTCTTCTTCCGCCTGGAACCGTTTCGGGTCCGGCCGTTTCGGAAGGTCCGTCCGGATAACCTTGACTTCCGGTTCCACTTCTTCCGTTGGGCCGCCTTCCCTTTCGACCATTTCCTTGACAATTAGGACCAGGGTACCCGCCTTTTCTTCGGCCGTTGGTTCAGCGTCAGGACCGAACCGCCGGTCAGCTTCTTCCCTGATTTCGTCGGCCCTTGCGTTCAACGTTGACCGGCCTATGTCGTCAAGGCGGGATAATGCCAGGTCAAAAGCGTTCGGTTCGGCTTTGTCGTCGCCTTCATGGGCCACGGCGGGAACCCCGTCGCATTGGTCCTTCGGGCAATCACGGAAACAATCGGGATAATTCCCCAGGTGTTCAATATCGCAAACGCGGGCTTCCCCTTCAGCGGCCGCTTCCTGGACGGTCGGCATTTTGGAAACGTTGACGAAGGCGGGGCACTCGATAACGCGGTCGGCTTCCGGCCCCGTCAGGGTTTCGTCCTGGTCGGAAGCGAACTTCGGCTTGCCTTCGCATTCCCCGAATTCGTACGCGCAATCGTCGCAAAGGTTCACGGGTTGCGCGTCCTGGTCCGCGGGCTTTTCTTCGGGCTTCGGTACCTTGACCGTCTTCACGGTCTTTGACTTTGGTTTTTGCTGTTTGGACTTGTCTTCCTTTTCGTTACTCATTGATTGATACCCCCTTTTTATTTCGATTCGATTACCTGGTCCGCATTGTGACGACGTGGTCGTCGTAGAATTCGACGCCTGGAATCGGGCGTTCGCCCTTCGTTGACCTGGCATGACTATTCAGAAGCGATTCATTCGGAAGTTTGTATTCGTCCGGAAGAAGCGCGAAGTCAACGACTTTGGCCTTCCAGTTGGTCCGTCCCCCCAGGGTCCCCAGGTCAGTTCGGGTCCGTTCGGGTACCGGCGGCGGGGCCTGGGCGGTTCCTAGTTCCTGGGTATGTTCGCCGGTTCCAGATAAGGCCGCTTCTTCTTTGGCCAGGCGAAGCTTTTCGTCTTCGATACGTTGCGCTTCGGCCGCCTTGCGGCGTTGTTCAGTCCCGAAGTCGTTTACCTGGCCCCTGGTCAATCGGTCGGCTTCCATTACGGGGAACATAATGTCCCCGAATGCCTGGTTGACCAGGTCCAGCTTTGCCTTGAACGGTTCGACGATTTCCGTCTTCCTGGCGAACATGGCCTTCTTACATACGGCGATAATGGCCAGGTCGTTCGTCGCGGGCTTCAGGTCTTCGTTCGTGGATATGACGCGGTCCTTCGCGACCCTATGAAGGGAAGCGGCTTCCTGGTATAACTGAAGCAATTCAGGGACGGGCTTCCCGACCTGGGTTTCAATCGTTACCAGGGCGGTCGGCGTGGTCCCTTCTTCCTGGACGGGTTCGGGTTCCGCTTCTTCAAAGATAGGTTCTTCTGTGCTAACCAGGGGCGGTTGAAGGGCGGACCCTGTGTCTTCCACTTTGCCGACAATCGTTACGGCCTGGGTCGTTTGGTCCGTCAGCTTCGACCCCGCGGGAATGGTTTTGACCTTGTCCCTGAAGGCGGCGATTTCGGATTCGGGAACGTCAATCGCTGTGACGATTGCCGCCTGGACGCGGTTATAAACGGGTACCTGGACCTTGTCGCCGACGGCCAGCGGTTCCGCCGTGAAGTAAGAATAATCCCGTCCCTTCGCTGGAATCCCCGAACTGTCAACGTACTGGACCTTGACGATAAGACGCGGGACTTCCTTCCCCGCGACGGCTTCTTCAGCTTCCTTGATTCGCTTCGCTATGCTTTCGGGCGAATTGACTTCGGCTCCGGCCGCCTGGCGTTCCGCGATACATTGCGGACAACCTTTGGTCAGTTCGAATTCCCCATGCTTACACTTTCCCATTGTCATTTTGTCTTCCTTCCTTTCGGTTATTTGGGGACCCAGGATTCCCCAGGCCCCCATTGTAACGCCTATGTATTGCCCTTGTCAAGTCCGTTTTCATGCTTCCCCCCTTTCGATATTTGATACCCGCGAACCAGGGAAGGCCCCAGGAATTACGCCCTGGGGTCGCTGGTTATGGTTCTATTGATACTTGTCCCTCAGTTCTTCGAATAGCTTCCGAAGTTCTTCCCGTTCCTTGATTTCCTGGTCCTTCAGTTCGTCCCAGGCGTCCCAATCTGTGACTTGCCCTTCGACGGCTTCCTGGACCAGGCGAACCAGTTCGTCGGGCTCGATTGCGTCGAGTTCCCAACATTCGTCCCCGTACTGGTCCATGTATCCCGCCGCCCTGGAATCGGTAATCTTCGTCGGGTTCGGAATCAGGTTGTATTCCTGGACCTGGTCGAAGGTAAGCGCAATCCGCTTGACTTCGATTACCTGGCCCCGCGCTGAATAGGCATTGAAGCGCGTTTGAAGGTCCCTGGTCATATCCAGGCCCGACGGGTCATGGTCGGTCAAGTGAAGAACGACGACCCGTTCGGCGTCTTCGTGGTTATTGCGGAACCGGCGGACCGCGTCGCGGATATAGGAAAAGGAAGAATATCCCCTGGACGGGGCGACGATTGTATTCATGTCTTCGACGGCCCCCGCGATTACCTGGGAAAGCGCGTCCTTTTCAACCCAGGCTTCGCAATAGGTTTCCTGGGTTGTCCAGAAGCGGCGGAAGAATCGGCTTTTCGTGGTATAGATTATCGCGTCCAGGAAGTCGTTTGGCGTATCAAAGGCGCGGTCTTCAATGGACCGTGTCCGGTCGTTGATACGCCGTTCGTCCACTTCGCCCGCTTCCCTGGCCTTGACCAGTTGGGCCGAAAGCCCGTTGTACGCGGACCGGCGGTTCGGGATAAGGCCCTTCGCGACAAGCCGGTAATAGATTTGTCGAAGGGTCAGCGGGATTGAATACTGGCCGATTATCTGGTTGACGGCGGCGACGGTTGCTTCGTACTTCATTTCGCCCCCTTCAACGCGCCTTCCAGGACCTTCTTCATGGCGTCCCGAATCGGCTTGACCTTTTCGTTCCGGCGCTTTTCGACCAGGCGTTTCAATTCCGCGTACCGCTGAAGGACGACAACGTTCTTCGCGCGTTCCAGTTTCAAGGCTTCTTCGCGGGCTTTCCGCCTGGCGGCTTCGGTCCGGTCGTAATTCTCAATACGGATTCGATTGACGATTGTTCCCTGGCGTTCCTTCGGGGTCTTCGCCCCTTGAAGGGAACCATATTCCCCGCGGCAATCGTATTCGGCCTTGTTGATTGCTTCAATGGCGCGTCCCGCCAGGTCCCCCAGGCCCCATTGTTCGCCGATTGTTTGGGCCCCGACCGAACGGCGCGCATTCATGTTCCAAAGGATACCGTAAACGGTTTTGTCAGCGTCAACCAGGGGTTGAAGTTCGGCCATTCGTCCGACGATTTCGCGGTATGCTTTGGGAAGACGCGGGTCCACGGATAGGTCAGGGAACGGGATTGCGTCTTCAGCGGCCCGTCCCGCTTTGTAAACCTGGCCTTCGGCGGTCGCCCCCGCGACATATTCCAGGTATTCGGCTTCGGTCAGAAGACCCAGGCCGACCCATTCGCCGACGTTCCCCGTGTAGTAAGAACGGGCCAGGTCCGACAAGTCGGTCAAGCCCTTCAGGTTGTTGATGATTTTACTTCGTTTCATTGGTCACTTCCTTTCGTTTAGTTATTTCGTCCAGTTCTTCGACGACATTGGCGCGAATATCGTTTTGTTCCAGGTAGATTTCAGCTTCATTCAAGGTACCGAAGGAAGGCCAACTGCCATTAGCTTCTTCGAATGTTTCGCTGTCAATAAGCCTTCCCTTCACTAGATATAAATACCGCCAAATTTCCATTCCATCAGTTCCCCCTTTCGTTCATTACTCGATTGAATTGTTCTTTGGCCGCGGGGTTGGATTGAATACATGGGACGCATATCCGCGCCTTCTTTGGAAGCTGGCCGCCGTCATGCTGGAATTTATCCCCGCAAATGATACACTTATAATTCCGGCGGCGGCCGGTCCAACCTTCCCGATATTGCCGACTTCGTGTCGTTGTCCTCATTTTACATATTCCTGAAGAAGACGGGTACGGTTTCCAGGCCCAGGGCCGCGGCAATCTTTACCCTGTGAAGGCCGTCCCAAAGTATCCGCGACCCGTCTTCCCGAATCCTGACTTCGACGGGTTCCAGGATACCGTTCCTCCGAATATCTTCCAGAAGGGCGGCGTTGATTTCGACCAGGTTCAAGGGAAGCCTGGTTTCCAGCTTCAGTATTTCAGTCAGCGGCATTATCATTTGTCCTTCCTTTCGGCGGGCGAGTCAACCCGACCATTATCAGCATAGCATAGTGTATTGCCCCTGTCAAGCCCCTGTGTTATAGAGAAGCTGGCCAGGCGAACCAAAGGTATCATACTTTCGGGCTATTCGGGTCATTCTTTTGGGTGATTTTGGTTGGCAAAGGTGACTTTGTTATACCGTGGTTTCCAAAGGTAACGTCGCCCCAGGATTGACATTGTCGGGACCTGGAAGGGATTATACCAGTTCGGGCGGTTGGACCCCGTGACGGTCGTCCTGGGGCCGCTGGTAAGGGAAATAATGGGGCCCTGGGAATGCCCGATTGAATCCCCAGGGCCCGTCCGAAAGGAAGACGCCTGGCAATATGCCAGGTCCCCCGTTAAGGGGCCGGTTTATGCTTCAAGTCCTTGACGTCACGTTCGGCGGCAAGGATACGCTGGTCGAACCCCGACCTGGCCCCCGCGCAAGTGACTTCGTAACCGTGAAGCTTTTCGTTAAGCGCGGTCAGGCCCGTTTCCTTGTGGTCCAGGCGGTTGATTATCCCGACCTG
>Ga0209977_10001027_pt1 | contig 11864 bp, 12 predicted proteins | sample SumtaG_2_FD_183113 | JGI IMG/M metagenome (GOLD analysis project Ga0209977, IMG submission 183113) | Deep subsurface microbial communities from Indian Ocean to uncover new lineages of life (NeLLi) - Sumatra_00607 metaG (SPAdes) (version 2) | ecosystem: Environmental > Aquatic > Marine > Oceanic... | reverse complement strand
CTTCAGTTAAGTTTTGCCACTCTTGTTTTATTTTAATTTGGTCTATGAATTCGGTAAGTATTTTATCTCTCTCTTTATGGATTTTAGTATAATTTTCTTTATAAAATGTATTTATATCATTAGAATAGGAAAAGATTTGTGATAATCGTCCAAAAAAAATGTTAGATGCTAAATTTTCTTCAAATCTCTCTATTTTTTTTAATAAATCCTCATCTTTAAAATATGATCTTAATATTGGATTTAACTTGTTCTTAATATCTAATGTCGAAGAGATTTTTGGTAAATTAATTTTACTAAATACTTCACTTAATTTTTCTAGTTTCTTGAAAGCATCTTTAAACTCATCTCCTTCTTCTGAAAAAGTAATTATCGCATCATCAGAACTACTCTTTAATATCCCCTCTAAACTTTCTTTTAAATCATTTAAATCATCTATTCCAGGTAACTTATAAGCCTTGAGTGAGTTCACTACGTTTTTTATCTTTTGAATTTCCTTATTTAGTTTTTCTTTGATTTCTTTCCAGATAGCAGTTTCTTCAATTTCAATTTCTTTACCATATAGTTCTTCTAAAGTTTTTGCGGATTTACTTAAATTTTGTAAGCTTAATTTTTCATCTCTCAGAGAAATTGAGGATGCTCTAAATGTGCGAGTTTTAAAAATCTCCTTGATTCCTGTGTCTGAGTAAGTCCTATATCTTTTGCCTTGAGAGATAATTTCAATCTTGTTAGCTCTTAATAATATTATAATGGCTAATATAACTACATTCAATTTCCATCCATATTTTAAACCACTAAAATTGGTTTCAATTATTTTTCCTGAAACCTTAGTTCCAAAACTTTGTCTATTCTTAATTAAATTAAATACCTCCTCTAATAGTGGATGAGAGGTATTAATAATATATCTATCATCTACTTTATTAATTAAGGAATTTCCTTCTATCTCTTGATATAAAAAGTCAGGAAGACCTGATAATGATGTTGATTTAATTAATTTATCTATGTAATTTGCTGGAGGTTTAAATTTTCCAATTTCGAACTTGGGAAATATTAGTGGAAGAAGTTTAGAAAATAATTTATTTCTATATATATCTAAATCGTTTGTTGATGGATCTCCTACATATTCAGATCCTCTAAAGAAGATTTTCCCATTAAGCAACCCATTTTTTATATCTATAATTGATTCCCTTCTTAATTTATTCTGTTTATTCTTCTCTTCCTGTAAAAGCTTTCCTTCAGCATCAGATTTTAAATCTCTTTCTTTACCTTTAATCATATTATTAGATCTAATTAAATCCCTAAAGTTGTTGTAATTTTCATCGCTAAATTTTATTAGCCAATAGACTTTATTCTCATTTTCACGACTTTTATTTCTGTAATCATTAAATATATCATCTCCGAATTCTTTCTCATCAATTACTTGAATATCTATATCAAAAGGTCCTTTCTTATCATTAATTAAATTATCTTCCAAGAACAAATTAGGGTTAAAAGTACTAAAGTTCTGATACGTAACCTTATAATTACTAAAAAGATCTTCAACATTTCTTCTCCGTTCTAATCTGAAATCATTTTCATCAGGTTCATAGCCTGATCTTTCAGTTTCCCATTTTTTTTCTTGAGTTGATTGGAGTTTAAATCCTCCATCACTTTCTCTAATCACTTGTTCATTTAATAGTATCTTAATTACTTCTTCTACAGGCGATTTTTGGCTTTCTGCACCAATATACGGATAAAGTACAGCACTTATATTTTCAATAGAGCGAGGGAGATCCCTAACGAATTGTAAAATACAAATCGTTTTTGCTACTTTTATGACCATCGGATTATCTAAATGTCTATCTTCAACTTTGGAAATATCGTATCTAATTTCATCATACAAATTTCCTTCAATTAAATCATAAATCATATCAAGGGTAACTAAGTGTCCTAGATCTTTCTCTGATAAATTCGTTCTAGGATGGATGAGAACTTGCTGAGCAAGTTTTATTACGGTTCTATTACTCCCTCCCGTCTGTTTACTCGCTCCAGGTTGACTTCTTATTCCTGAAATAATATCTATTATTAAATCTATTTGATATGGTAGAAATGGATATAAATTTAGAAATGATTTTTCATTTATATCCATTGACCGTGCGCTACTCTCTAATTTTGTATAAGTTTTAATAATATTTTTATTATCTTTAAATAGTTTCCTTAAAACATCTTCAGATAAAGGTGTCTTCACTAAAATTCTCTTACTCGTTACTTCAGAAATATCTCTAGGAGCTAAATCAACCTTAATTTGGAAGCGATCTTTTATTTTTGCTAGGTCAATTCTTTTTCCCTCTAAACTATCAACTACTTCATCCAACCTTTCTTGGGAAGTGACTATTACCCAGATTTTTCCTTGACCAGCAATTCCAAAAGATTCAACAATTGCCTGTAGATCTAACATTTTATCAGAACTTCTTGATATATATTGCCCCACTTCATCTATTATAAAAACTAGATTTATTGACTTCTTTCTGCGTTTTAATAAGGGGATTAATTGTTTAGAAAAATCAGCAGCAGAAAGATCTATTGTTCGTTTAGTATTAGCCCAGCTATCTGGTGTGGGATATTTATCTGGAAAGAGCTCATTTAACACAACACTCGCTTCATTTAATGCAAAATTAATTATTTTTCTTCCAGAAACCCATGATTTTTTATATTTTTTCTCATATAATGTTATAAAATCTTGATATGATCCCAATTCTTCTAAATCCATTTCTAATTTAGCAATTTCTAAGTCATTCGAATAGCCAAGATGTTTTAAAAACATTTTATACATTAATAGAGTCATCCTTTCTGATTGATCCTTAGCACTTCGGTGTTTAGAGATATCAAAAACGATTGTACCGGTCTCAATATTGGAGTTAATTGAAAGTAGTAAACTGGTTAATTTATCACTTCTAGTTCTATTTAGGAATAATTCTGAGGATTTGTTACCTTTCACAATCTTATTTTCAAGGATTAATCCAATAATTTTTGCGAAACTGGATTTACCAGAACCAAAAAAGCCAGAGATCCATATACCAACATCTTCAGTTGGATTTTGTGGTGTCTGATTATATATTTCAAGAATTTCCTCAAAGAAGTCATTAATAGAATCTGTGACTACATATTCTTGCAGTTCATTATAGACTTTTCCTTCATCAGTCTGGTCCACTTTAATAATTTCTTCAATCTCTCTATTTACATCAAGACTAAAAATTTCCTTTATTTTTTTTATATCCTTTTTCTTTTCATTATCAGGCATTTTTTTCACTTTATTAATATATTTTTCCTCTATAATTATAATTTGGTTCAGTTAATCCCATGAATTTAAGTCCGTGTGAAGCTACTTTTGTTCCCGGATAAAATAATATTGTAGGCATTTTTATTTTTTGATATAAGTTTTCTAATATTGCTGAAGTTCTATAAACTGGAAAAAGAACTCCTGCACGTACAAGAAAAATAATAGTGTTAGAAGGATATTCTTTAGTTAATTTTTTTTCTATTAAATCCTCAATTGCTCCTTCTTCATTCTCATCATCAGAAAGAACGCTATGTATAGTATCTATTGTCCTTTCAAGGCCGTGATCTTTTTCACTGGCAAATAGACGATTTAAATCAATTTTTTTTAATCTATCCCAGAAAATATCTGCTAGGGATATTACAATTATATTTTTGTTTTTTAAACAGGATTTTAACAGTTTTATCTGTTTTCGTATTAATAATTCATCCTTAGGTTCATATTGAAAAATTGCAAACGGCCAATCATGAGAATCGCTAATCTTTAACTCTGGTGAATTTAAATCTTTCTCAAGCAGTTTAATTCTCTCTTTTAGAATAATATTCTAACACCTCTCCTAAATCATTAAATAACCAATCTATACGATATATTTCTCCGACTTGATGAAACATTATCAATTTCAAATCGTGAGCTTTTAAAAGTAAATTTTCTATTTCATTTTTTTCAAGAAAGAAAAATTTCCAAGAAAAATTTTCTACAATTTGCCTTGAAGAAATACAATTCTCTTTTAACCAATATAACAAATAAGCAAGAATTTCATCCGGGATGATTATAGTTAAGAATCTTTTCTTTACGTGGCCCTCCAATATTCCAAAATCTTTACACGTGGATAATAACCCGCCAGCAACTTTTCTCCTCATTTCATGGGTTGTATATCTAGGATTGGTTGGATCATCGGGAAGATTCTCTATAAAAGATATTACCTCTTTAGTTGTTATGAAAGCTTTATGTTTTTTATAAGCTTCAAATACAAAATTTTCAATAAATGTCTTAAATAGGGGATCTGACCAACCTAAATAAATATAAATTAAAAAATTCTTTACTTTATTATCATTAAAAATGTTAAGGGCTTTTTTCAAATAATCGAATTGATTACTTGAATTATTGAAATACCTTCTTTTAATATGAGATAATACTTCTTTATTCCAAGAATCTGTTAACTTACCAAAAAAATCTTGATTTTTAAAAATATTAAAATTTTCTTCAAGTGATTTATCATCTTGCCAATTACTAATTATAATCTTAAATTCGTCTAAAAAAGAGCCGCTTTTATAAGTATAACCAGTCTCTAATATATTCTCACTCATATTTCATACAATTATAATAATCTATAACTAGGGATAATTAAATTATCATTATTTCCTAAAGAAAAACCTGCAATTATTAATTTTAAACCTTCCTCATTTTTATCAATTTTATCTAAATCTTCTTTTTTTAAAGTGCCTAATACTACAATTGAAGGATTAATCAAGGCTCTCTGAGCTTTCCTTATTTTTTCAAGAATATCGTCAGAAATATCGAAATTTTGGAGGATTTTATCAAAAATATATTTTTTATTATCAAATTCTAAGAAATAAGACTCGGGATCTTTATTCTCTCTTTTTAATTGAAAGAAAAGATTCCAAATTTTAGAGTTTATTTCGGGAGTTAAGTTGAATAAGTGAAAATAATTATTAGATTCTTTCATTAATCCTTCTATTTTTGAAATAGCAGATCTCATAGAGATTTCCATTGCCGCCCAATGATATGTATTTTTAAACAATCTTTTTAGAGCATATAATCCTCCTTCTGATTGAGCCTCAACATCCCACCAATTACACTTATCTTTCTCTCCTATACGCGCAATTTGAATTCTTGCTTTTAAAACTTTCAAACAGAAATTGTTGAAACTTTTTTTTGGTTCTTGTATTTTTTTCACCTGTAATTCATAATTGGTGGATTAATGGATTTTTTAAATTTTATTTCTAAATGTTACATAAAATATATTAAAATTTAAATTAATATTTTTTTTTGATTTTCTTCAATCATTTCTAAGAAGTTGTAGAACTTGATAATTTAAAAATATCTATTATCAATTGTGAAATATTTTCTATATCTAATAGATTTTAATATAAGAAATTCAAAGGTGATGAAAATTTTCATAGAATTTTCGTGAAATAACCGTTTAATCTCTAAGGAATTAAAAAGAGAATTAGATAAACAAGTAAAGAATTTAATCAATGTTTTTAAAAAAGAATTTTTACTAATTAAAAGTAGAGCGGAATATAACGATGATAGAAGCGTTCATTTTATAAATTCAAAGAAAAGGCCACCAACTAAGTTCTTTTTTGGAGAGGAGGAGGAAGAAAAAGATAACTCTCCCAAAGATATGCGTAAATTCGTTTCAGTTATTTATAAATCTGACAAGATTGTAATTTCAATTAATTATAAGGAAATTTATCAAGGTGGATTTTTTCGTACAACACCAAAAATATTCTTAAAAAACCTGAAGTTTTATGAAAATGTAGTTAAGCAAATTGCTCGGCACGAATACGGTCAAAATTTTTTGAATAAATCAGATTTTGACACGTATCCTAAGAAGGTTAGGACTTTTCTAAAAGAAATTAAATGTGATGATATCTTTGAGGTATCTGAAAGTCATATGGAAGATCTAAAAGAACGCTTTAGGAACTCTGATTATGGAAAGATTGATAAAATTTTAGAAACTATTCAGCTTAATTTTGTCGAGAAGATTTTAAGAGAATTTCATGCAGATTACTCAGCTTGTAATAGAATTGATAGTTCCACACCGACGGAGGTTTTAAACTTATTTCTCTTTGCTTTTCAAGAAAGCTTAAGAGATCTTCCCAAATGGGAAGCTGATTTTTATTCAAGTGATAATTTTGGTGTAAAAGAATTGAGTAATTATTTCTTCTTTTTATTAATTCTTACTCAAATTTTTTTTGTCTATAACTCGTGGAACATGCTCAAGGAAATCTTTAAAAAACATAATCTTGAAAAACTTTTAAGAGTGTTTCATCTGATTAATGGAATTCTAAAAAAAATTATTCTTATAAGCGAAAATTTTGATAGAATGAGAAAACATTTGTATGAGTTAGCAAAAATTTTAGATTCTTTTCAATTTGAAAAACTTTTCTTCGAGAACGATCTGGATCAGGAAAAGTTAGCTTTAGTAAGAAATTATATTCAAATCCTAAAAAATGAATCTCATCGGGGATAGGCAAGGTAAACATTATGAACAATTACAAAGAAACGCTAAAAAGCAGACGCGATCATTATGTGCAACAAGCATATTTAAGAAATTTTGCATGTAATGAGAAAAAAACGCATATATGGATGATGGATAAGAGGGAAAAGAAAATTTTCAAAGAACCTCAAGAAATTAGAGAGTGTGCCCAATATCGACTTTTTTATCCTATTGAATTAGAAGAATAGTTAGCTAAAAACATCGAAAATGATGGAATAAGCGCTATTAAAAAATTGTTATATCATCAAGATTACGATAAACTCTCTGATTTTTACAAGGGAAAGTTATTTGAATGGCTTTATACACAATATATTCGAACACCTGATTTTATCAGTCAAACCATAGATTTATTTAACCAAATGTTAAGTCAAATATCTCAGAGTAAAGAATTTCTTTTACCTAAGGATATTTTAGAAGTATACAAATCAGATAATCCAGATATACAATCATTGAAGAAATACTATTATCGAATTGTAAAATTAATATTTGAGAGTATTCAGAAAAAAACGCTGTATGATTACACTTGGTTGAAAAAAGAGTGGATATTGTTTAAAAATAAGACTTTATTTCCTTATTTTACTTCGGATAATCCTGTAATATTATGGAAGGCTGGAGACAAACACATTCGTAGTAAAACTGAGTTCGAGTGGATTGCAAGTAAACACAAATTTCTTCCCCAATCGTTTACTATTAGTCTTGAACGAGGAATTATGTATTTTGTAACATTAAATCCCTATACTTTATTACTTTTAAGCGAGGATAATCCGTTTCAGACATCTATAATAGAACAAAGAAAAGTTTCCCAAATATTTAGTATGAATAAAATGATAACTGCGCAATCAAATAGATTTATATTTTCTAATGAGAACTTCTTTGAACACGCATTCAAAACTATTGAAGAAATACCTGAATGTGTTTCAAAAGGTAAGAGGATTGACAACGTCAGGGAAAAAACCTTGGATTATGAAGTATTCGAGGTTAAAAATAAGGAGTTATTGGAAAAAATAATTAAACATTATGACGAAATTGATGACGAAAGAAAAGAAACAATCTTTGATTCTGGTTTTAACCTATGATAGATTATCTTGACTAATCAAATAAAAAATGGGAAAGTAGAAAAAAAAATTGCTCTTAAAACAAGATTAAATTCATACCTACGACTTTTTATAGCTTGAATTCTACTTTAATATTATAACTTAATAATAGAAGATAAGAATTTTAAATCCGTTAATTATCAGATTGAGTTTCGAACATGTCATTTAATAATGTAGTATTTAGTAAAAGAATCGAAGGAGAGAGTGGATTATTATTCGAGCTAATTAAAGAACACTATAAGGACGAAATATATCATTATAAAACTCCCAAAAAGCAGATTATTAACATAAAAGAAAAAGGTAAAAGTAAAAGAAAAATCTGTTAATAAATTATCAATAACACTATAATTTGATGGAGGATTAGTGAGACTTTTCTGATTTGATTCGGTTGTCTCAGCCCAATAAGTTATCTGTGATTTTTTAATTCTTTTTTTATCTTTCATTATTTATTATTTTTTTACCCTTCTTTTTTATTCCCACTAATTTTTTATATTTATTTATAAGAAATGTTTACACCATTCTATTAATTTAAAGGGTCTATCATCAAAATTTCTTAATGTAAATGAATCATCTTCATTGATGTTGTATAATAATTCACACTCACCAGCTCCATATTCAATAGTTTCAATAAATTCTAAAGTGTTTCTATATAGTTCCTCACAATTTATACCTTCAATCTCCATTTTTTTTAATAGTGAACTCTCGAATTGACCAATTGCTAAAAATAAATTAAGAGTATAACTTGGAGTCATATCTCTATCAATGAGCGCTTCTTCAAAACTTTCTCTTTCAGATAGAGTTATATCAAATGTCAATTCTTCAGCTTCAGATTTAAAATAAATTTTTGAATCCCTTATATGCACGTTATATTTGAATTGTTCGACTGATAAAGTGAAATATATGCATTTTATCGTCTCATTATTTTTTAACTGATCCTGAATAAGTTTTTCAATTTTCTTAACTTCAGTCTCAACTTCATAGTATTCTGAATCCCTCTCTTTTTAGGGATCTCTTCTGCATATATCCCGATGTTCTTTCCTTCAAGGGCTTCGTTATAATATGAAGTAAAATCTTCCAAATGCATAACTTCTTCAATGAGATTGGATTTTATTTCTGTGAAAAGATCTTGTAGTTCTTCTTTGTCATAGAAATTATCTATACAATCTGTTTTTTTTACACAAATCTCACAAATATCGGTACAAACAGCAACAAGACTCATATCAAAGAGACCATATTCATTTAGGTATTTGCTATTAGGATATTTCTTCTTAAAACATTCTAAACAAATGAATCCCATACAATTCACCATTAATTTTTTATCAAAGTGAGCTATAAATCAAATTTTATACAAAATATTTCCTTAGTTCTTGAATCAAGTTTTTCGTTCTTGGATCTTCTTGGACTTCCAGATATTTCACATCTAAAATTCTTTTCTCAAATTTGGACATTAGACTAGCTTTATGTGCATAATTGAGGCATAAAGGATATCCCAAAGGAGAAAAAGGTATTATTTTTTTAATTATGGAAATTGTCTTGGTGAAGTTAATATTCGTAGGAACATCAAATCTGAGTGCTGGAGTCTCACCCTCAATAAGACGTAATAAATGAGTATTACTTCTAGAATGTAATTGAGGGATTTCACACTTAGGACTAATACAGCTATAATAATTAGTCACCACCCATATAGGTCCCTTTAAAGTGACAATTTTCCTGCCTCCATTATTGAATTCATGTTGAAGTTGCGAAGAACATAAGGGACAGATCAACCCTTCTTTAGAATCCCACTAGGTGTGGATTGTAGCTTTTTTAATTTCAGAAGGTTTTGCTGGCATTAAATAAAATAAGGATTTAACGAAGATAAACCTTTCTATTAACCAAAAAGCCTATTTATTTTTGTCGGGTGAGTGTTGTTTGACATTAAAGAAAAAAAAGTCTTAAATATTTTTTTGTCTTATTTTATTGATAATGAAATTTAAGAAGGCTTTGATAATTTTTTGGATGTTATTTTTAATTGGTATAGTAGCATTATCAATTACGACAGAGACACTTATAAAGAGTACCTCATATGAAGTTGCGTACAAAGGAAATTTAAAATTAGAAGTATATGGATATGCCAATGAATTCGTTTATTTAGATGATTATGAAGAATTAGAAATTGTTGTTAAATCAAATTCAAGTATCGATATATTCCTTAAAAATGCCCTAACAGGTGTTGTCTTAAAAGAGAGACGAAATGTCATCGAAGCAAATATTAATTATAAGCAACTAGGTTATCATTTTATACACGATTTCGAAATAGTCTTTCATAATTTAAATTCTGAAGATGAAACTAACATTTGGTATAATATTACTGTATACGATACAGGGGGAAATGTTGTTGTAAGATACAATATTGCTGCATTAAGGTTAGACATGGTGTTTATATTATTAGGGCTGTTTATTATGCTTAATTCTGTAATATTTGCTATAGGGGCGTTAAGCATGTTTGTTCTTTATTTAAAAATTATGGAGGAAGTAGACTTACGTAGAGGTAAAGAAAAGTTAAAAAACTTTTTATTTTGTGTTTTATTTATTATTCTGAATATACCTATCTCGTCTATAATTTTAACATACCTATCCCAACCTTTTGGTTGGGCAATTATTATTGTTATGATAAGTATCATTTTCATTCTTATTAAGAGAAAAGGAAAGAGTGGAAAATTAAAGGGAGATAAATCAACATCAAAAGAGAAACAGCAAATTGAACGCATTTTAGGTGAAATAAAATCAAATAATAATGATGAGAGACTTTAATTCTTCCTTTTCTTCCAACAAATTATAACAGACTAAAGCTTGATTTAAATGGCATCCTAAAAATTTTCTACTAATCAATTTATACCATTCTCTTTTAAAATAAATTGAAATCGAATATTTACAATACCTTACGCATTTATATAGATACTTAGTAAATCTGTCATTTAAACACCAGATAATCCAACAATATCTTGCTCTTAATAAATAATTATTTTTAACTACTCGTTCTCTATAGACCAACCAATTTAAATTGAGTTCTAAGTTAAATGGAATTTTTTCAATTCTGATAGGCAATTTAATAAACAAGGATGGAATTTTGCTTATTTATACCCCGCAATGCAGAGGGCAAACCAAGCTTCAGGAAGACCGATAAGAAGAAAGACTGATAAAAGATTAATCATCTTTATGGATGAAAGGTTTACAAAGAGAGCGAAGTGGATTTCAGAATGGGTACGAAACGAGATTAAAGTTGTACCAGATAGAAAGGGGATTATAGCATCCCTATCCAAACCATTTTGGAGTCAATAATTTTGAATTTTTGAAGAGTATAGAATTTACTTCACACCAAGGATTTTGAAAAGATCTACTACGAACTATAAGAAACCCATAGACCATGGAAGAATCACACCAACTCTAACCTTGAATTTCTAGTGAAACTACACTTGTATGTTGGCTTACATTCCGGTAAGTATGTCTCTTTTTTTTATAATTAAATATATCCACGATAATCAAGACTGAAAATCGCACACTCAATTATCTCTTAAAAGTATTACAGGGGGAATATAAGCATGTTGAATAAATCTAATCTTTTTTTCCTTGTTTTCTAAAAGCCAATTATTCTCCAGAAGAAAGGGTGATTCTTTTCGTTCCATTTAAGTGAGAACCATCTTCACTTAATTCATATAAAATTAAATGCGTCCAATAATTTGTTCTACTTGGTTTCCTATCTCTAATCCTAAAATGTACCATATCAAATTATTAGACTTACGATTAGAAACAAACCCATCTAGCAGTACCCCTAATACTACATGGTCGATCTATGACAATGGCTTCACTTCTAATGAGATTACTGTAAAAACAATTGAACAGACTATTGAGACAGAATCGGGACTTCTTTTATTTTGACTCAAGCAAGATTTATCTAAACTTCAGTTCTTTATAATTAGTAAGATTATTTACCAACAACTTCAATTATTTCTACAATATCCTTTCTAATAGATGGCTCACCGCCTAAGAAGCAAATATAATTAAAATATGCTTTTAAAGCATCCTTTAAGGTGCTTTTTATAGTTTCAAGGGATAATTTTTCTGGAGCAGAAGGAGGATCATTATCCACTCCACAGTAGACGCAGTTATTATTACACCTGTTTGTTATTTTGAAATCCAACCATCTGAATTTATAGGTCTTATTCATTTT
>Ga0209977_10001025_pt1 | contig 11868 bp, 6 predicted proteins | sample SumtaG_2_FD_183113 | JGI IMG/M metagenome (GOLD analysis project Ga0209977, IMG submission 183113) | Deep subsurface microbial communities from Indian Ocean to uncover new lineages of life (NeLLi) - Sumatra_00607 metaG (SPAdes) (version 2) | ecosystem: Environmental > Aquatic > Marine > Oceanic... | reverse complement strand
CCTTGGGATATAGAAATAGGAAATATAGAATTTGAATTAAAAACAGCAACAGAAGATACAAGCGGTAAATTTCAGTTCAATCATGTTCGATATCATAGACCTTATCAGGCGTTATTATGTTTGGGAGTATCACCTGAAAATCTGTATTTTGGCGTTTGGTCCAAAGCTGATATAACAACAGGTAAGGCTGGGAAGCTGGTAACTATGGAAAAAGGTGCAACGCTTCTTTTAAACTGACAAAATCTCCAAGCCAGTTATATAAGATAGATCAATTTGAATATCAAATTAAAAAATTTTCTAGTGAATTTAAAGGATAAAGAATACATCAGAATTTTATTAATCTAAAATATCTACCTCGCCTTGGCTTCCCCTAGATTCACTGTGTCGCAGAAGGAGCATTATGTCAACTTGCTAGCCTATAAAATAATCTTGAGAGGAAAAAGAAGGCTGTCGGGGCCTCTGGAATAATCTGCGATTCCTTCCTAATGTGGGCTTTCGGTTGTTTTAAATCAGAGTATCTAATAACCTAAAAGAAGGGACCAAATTATAGCTTCAATAAAACAGAGAATTAAATAAGAATTTAAATGTCCCGTGGGCTTGTCCCCGATGAATAATTTTAAAGCCAAAAAGCACTATTTTCCCTTCGTCTAGATCACACTCGACAGCTCCTGCCTTTCCCATTATTTTGTCCTCGTTCAAAAGGACACCACTGAGAAGGAGATTAGAATCCGGATAAGAGATCACAACTGATCCTTTTTCTACTTCAAAAAAGGGACTGAAATAAGAAAAAACCGCTCCTTGCTTTTTCATTCCAAATCCAAGTGGATGAGAATCATTGATATTGGCTCTCAAAAGAGAACCCGGACAGAAAAATATGTCTTTCTTCTCCTCGGGTGACAGAGCTTCATAAACATTTCTTATCGTTGAGGAAATGCTTAAATGACTTTTAACAGGAAGTCCAAGGTATTTGATGACAAAATCGACTGTATCCCCGATGGCGATCAGCTCCCCTCCTTTTCGCACAAAGTCCTCAAGAGCAGAGGCCCCCTCATCTCCGATTCCTCCTGTGTATGGAGGTGGCACTTCTTCTTTTTTTCTTCCTTCCAATAGCATAGATGCGGGCATATTCGGAAGTATTATGTGGGTATACGATCGATTTAGACTTCCTTCCTTCAATTCTGCGTTATGAATAAGCTTATAAGCAAATTCAAACTGATCCAAAGTCCATCGTAACCAGCCCTCATCTTTATTTGGAACCCAGGATTGATAGATGCCAATTTCCGGTTTTGCCAATTGTTTTAGATCCACTTTTGGTTGTTCAACCACTGCGTACAAGGTGAGTCCTAAATCTTTAGAAAGGGATAAAAGCTGAGATCGACTTATATTCTCCTTTGAAAAAATGGTGGTGCCAGGCAAAAAAATCTTACCATTTAAGGCAAAGGAACTAGAAGAAAAAAGACATTCGACTCCTTTTTTCAACAAGCGGTTAATAAGAATTGATCCATTGTTCGTTTCGTTAGGAAGTATAAAAAACTTGGAACCAGTTCCGATAATTCTTGTGGGTGGCATGACTATGTTCGGAAGCAATCTCATCTTGACTTCGAAGGGATTCACCACTTCTACTGCCTTTACTCCCATCTGAATAGGTAGAGTCCAAGCAATCTCATCTCTGGGTAGTTCCGGGATGCCATCATTTATGATCAAGGGATAAGGTTTGACTTCCATAACATCCTTGATATGGGCTCTGTATGGCTGAGCTAAGGGAATAATAAAAGTTTTGGCTGAATAATTTATCTTATCTGCCACAAACGATTTTTCAGCTGCATAGATCTCGGCACCACCCAGCTGTAGAATCTGGAGCATTTTGTATGTAGTAGGAATGTCTTTTTGTTCAGGAGGAACAACATAGGCAAAAGGAGGTTCAGTCTTACCTTTCTCAATTTGCCTCTGAGCGAACAGAACAAAGTTTGAAAGGTACCTTTCTTTATTCTGAGCAATGGTTCTCAGAAAAGAAAAGGCTATGATCTCTTCATAGTCAATAATATTTCTTATTCTCCACCAGCCTCCTGGCCAAGGTTCAAGAAAGCTAGTCTGAATACCAGAACCACGGATTCCTTTTCCCTTTATTTGGATATTATCTGGTTTGATGAATAAAGGAGAGGCAACTTTTACGCTAGCTGCCTCAGAAAGAATACCCATAACATTATGCCTCATAGGAACGGAGCGGCAGCCCATTCCTCGCCAGAGCTCAAAATTCCAGTTTGTGGCAATTCCGGTTTTCCCTGCCTTGGTTAAATCGACAGCAGCCTGTCCTGCCAAGACATTTTGCTCTCTCAAGAGTAAGGGATCAAGATTTGGGTTAACGGGATTGTAATATGGGGGAATAAAAAGGCGGGGACCATTTTTTCCCATCTGATGAACATCGTAGACAAGGAGAGGAAACCAGTCATGATATAGAACCTTGGTTATAATCCGGGTTTCCTCTTGAGTAACCATAAACCAATCACGATTATTATCATGGCCAACATAGTGATGATAGAGCCAAGGCATAGAGTGTCCCTCATAGGGTGTATCTAAATATCTGAAGTACCAATCGCTAACGATATCGATTCCATCAGGATTCATAGAGGGAATAAGAAGGATAACTGTCTCCTCCAAAATTTGTTTTATTTCTGGAGTTTTTTCTGTAACCAGTTTATAAGCAAGTTCCATAGACATTTGGGAAGCTGCAATTTCGGTAGAATGCAGGGAACATGAGATAAAAATGACGGCTTTTCCATCCCTCACAAACTCATTCTTTTCTTCAGGTGAGAGCTTGTGTGGATTATGGAGTTTTTTCTGGATTTCTTTTATCTCTTCTAATCTGGCCATGTTTGTCTGGGCGCTAATCACAGCCATAATGAACCTTCGTCCAAGAATCGTTTGACCTATATCGACCACTCGAACTTTTTCCGATCTAGAAGCCAACTGGTCAAAATAGGTCAGAATTTGACTCCAATTAGCCAGTTTGAAGTCTTGACCAACTTTAAACCCGATGATTTCTTCAGGAGAAGGAATTTTTTCTGATGTTGGAAATGAAAAGAAAACAGAGATAAAAAAGATTACAAACAAAAGAATCCATTTTTTAAATTTCATTTTTATTCCCCTTCCAGTTTAATGAAAAAATTTTGAATGAAGCTTCTCTTCTCAAAACAAACGAAGTCTGATCTTCACATAGCATCTCTATTAGATGAGATTGAATCTAAGCCCTCTATGATTAGCTTAATGATTAAATCTTATATTATGGGATAACTCCTTAAGAATGTGCTTTGATAATTTCTTTCGCTTTATCAATGACTGGGTCTTTACCCTTAAACACCTCTCGCCAGTCTTGGAGAGTCATTTCGTAGCGAATGTCCGGCTCTATTCCATGACCTTCGTACAACAATCCATTCGGTTGGAAAGAAGCCATGGAGGAAATCCTTACTCTAATAGCGCTGTTGGAAAGGATGGTCGCTCGGTTAAATCCGCTTCCGCCACTGCTAGGGGTTCCCATTAAGGTTACATTCCTCCATCCCTTGAAACCTCCGAGAAAAATATCTCCGGCGCTAAAATTCCTCCACATCTGCAAAATGACAACTGGTTTGTCGTAATAATAGCCTCCATTACCGGTATTTGGATGCACAACCATAAAATGAAAATCAGTAAACTCATTCTCAGGCAAAGACCATTCTGGTTTGAAGTTCTTCCAGAATTTATTGAGTGCAGATCGATCAGTTTCAGACCATTTCTTAGAAGTCAGTGGATAGGCGAACCTTCTCCTTAGAAAGCCTCCTGGGGGTTGAGGATTAATTCCCCTGTCGAGCCTGAGAGCACCCAAATTTGCAACCTTTGGAGGATCGTCCGGCTTCATTAAATATGTAAACAATGCTCTATAAGGCAGTCGGCTGCCTCCGCCAGCATCACGTAAATCAACAATCAGACCGCCGGTGTTTTTGAATTTTTGCATAAAAGCAATGATGCCATTTAAAAATTCTTTGTCAGATCTCATTCCCCTTCTCAGAGCAAGATAGCCAATATTACTTGGCAGGATTTTGCCCCCTAATGCTGGATATACAAATTCGGATGGTTTCTCTGCAAGTATCACTTCTAATGTTTTAACACTGGTTTCATCTTCAGAGGTTAACTCCACATTAAACAGATCGCCTGCCTTAAAGTTGCATTTTGAGTTCAAACAGCGAGCAATATATCCCACAAGGGGAAGATTCCTATGCACCGCATAGTTGTCAAACATGGCAGGTGTTCCTTTAGGCGACGTTTCAGCAGCGATTCTCAACCACTCTTCAATAGGAATCCCGCTCATACTTTTAATAAAAAGGTGAACATCATCAACGAAGCCTGAAAAATCGCTTTTGAAGGCAGCGAGTCTTCCCTGAATTCTCCTTGGAATAAAAGGTAAACAGCCCCATTCATATAGATTCTCCCGGCATGAATGGTCTACCCTGGTATGGCCATCACCAAAAAAAGCAAAAAACCTTTGAAGTTGTAAAGCAAAATCTCTCCGGCTAATTCCTTCTTTCAAGTCAGTACATATGATATCCAATAATACTTTGTAATCAACATGACGCAATTTTAGATAAGAAAATTGATTGACGAGAAGCCACTCCAGCTGATCGAGATCAGCTTCAGCTTCCTCTCGGGAAATCCATTTGGGAGGATTTTTAAAGCGTTCCTGGTGCCGTTTGATGCACTCCTGATAACCTAACTTGGTATCATCCTTGTATTCATAAGATTTTATAGATAGAGGGAGATCATAACCATCGATCCTTCTAACAAGATAGCTCAGCTCTTTCGGAATCCTCATATCCATTTGATGTTTACGTCTTAACCTTTTCGAATCGACATTAAAGTACCACCAAGCTTGATCATATTTCTCTGGGGTCAATGAAACTGAATCAAGAATTTTGATTTCATCGGTTTTTAGATCCTTTACCTTCAGCGATAGTGTTGATTTCACTTCATGCCCTTTTTTGTTCAATAATTCCATGAAATTTTCAGCTATACTTTTTTGCCAGTCTCTGTCCGCTTCTCTAACAGCTAGTCTGATGATATCCTTTATTGTTAAGCTATCGGCAGCAAGCAATCTGTACCATTTCCCGTTTACCTCGATTTCAGGAACAGGAGAGTCAATCCAGCGTATGGCTGTGAATGGGGAAACTTTACTCCCATCAGCAAGGCCAAATGCTGTAGCAGCAAATAAGAGGACAATGGTGTAAAGTCGAATTTTATTTTTCAAGACAACCTCCGATTTTTTTAAAAAAAAATAAAAAAGGAGTTGTATCCACTTGCACCTCCTTTTTTTTTCACCTTATAACGAGCTTTTTTGATTAAAATTCGAACTTAATACCGAACCTTACCAGTCGTGGATCAATAATCGATCTCGCTTCTTCAAAAATTAAGCTCGAGCTGCTTGAAACTGGTTCTACGCTTGTGGCTGTATTTGTATTGAAAATATTAAAGCCATCGAGCATAAGACTTATCCTCCCTATTCGATTGGGGAGATTGAAGACCTTTTCTAATCTTAAATCAAGGATATACTGGGCAGGCAGTCCTCTTGAACCTTTTTCCTCTGCAAAAATATCCTCATCACCCTGATTAAGATCAAGGCCAAGGTCATCACTATTAATTACTTTCGTATACCTGCGTCCTGCCAGAGCTCTGAAATAGCCGCTGAGATTGATTCCAAAGGGACCCATAACCGCTCCATTGAGCTTGAATTGGTGTCTTCTTTCACGTGATAATCTTCCGAGGGCATTGATATGAGCGTTTTGATTATTAAATAAATCATTTGCAAGTTCATTTGCACCAGCAGATAGGCCAATCAATCCTCTGGATTTTGCGTAAACATAAGAAGCGATCAGCATCCAGTTGTTAGCAAGTCTCTTTTTGAGAACTATTTCCAGTCCATCATAATCTCTCTCAGTTCCGGCGGGATTAGTGATATACAAATACTCAGGAATCGAGTCGTCAATCATATCATAGAAAGTGACGGTTTCACCTGTATCAGGATCTATTGCGGTAGCTGACTGATAGTTTTTCCAGACAAGATTTCCTTCCTTCAGGGCATTCTCATCCACAAGGTTAAGGTCTACATCGTCCATGATATTTCTATCCCATTTCCTGATATATCTTAAAGACAGGCTGAGATTGCTGATGATTTCCCTTTCGATTCCAATTGTGAATTCATCCAGATACGGGATTTTAAGATTAGCATCCACGGCTTTATCCGCACCGCCACTTATCCCGTATACTCCACGGTCAAGATCTAACGACCAGTCAGAATTAAGGCGGTACCTCCATTCCATAACATCGTTTGGATTCATTTCATCGATCCAGGTGGTGATACCGCGAACATAGTATCTAGCAAAAGATGTTTTTAAAGCGGTTTTCCCATCACCGGTTATATCATAGACTGCACCAAATCTTGGTGAAAAAGAGTTCCAGTCTATGACATCAATACGTTCAGGCACTCTGGGGTCAATCGTGATACCATTAAAAGTTTTAGGATCCCTGTCATCGCCTTGTGGGGGGATATACCCCTCCTGGTGATCAAACCTCACTCCTAAATTGATGGCTAATCTCTCGGTAGGTTGCCACAAATCCTGGAAATATGCTCCAAAAATCCACTGTTTTTCTTTTCTATGATAATCGTCTCTGAACCTGACCTCGTAGGGCGCACCTTCCCTTGTATAGATATATGGGCCATATCCTCTTTCATCTCTTGAAAAATCCATATCTCTGTCAGTATAAATATTTTCGTAGGTTGTACCCACCTTGAATTCATGTCTTCCTGCCATATCATCCACAAAGTATGTTGCATCTGTAGAAACAACGTATCTTACTTTGGCATAATCACTGTCGTACCCATAGCCTACACTATAAAGTCTTGTTGAACGGTCATAGTAACGTGGTAAGCCTGTTTTTGACCAACTTTTCAGATGATTGTTATAGTAGCCAACCTTAACATTCATCATCAAATTGCTTGTGAATATCCTCTGGTAATTAAGGTTAAGAACATAAACTGGAACTGTTCGATCCCTTGTCGCATCAACATTTCGGTTATAATTTGCGCCCTGGTGGTCATACTTATTATTTCGAGCACTTAAGTTTAAGGTTAACTTATTAGAGGGATTAATCTGAAATGTCAGCTTTCCAAAACCAAATATTCTATCTGCAGAGACAGGAATCTTTTCATCCTGATCCCATGGATAACCAAACTCATATTCTTCTCGATCTATATACTCAAAATTTCCAAAAAACCAGAGTCTGTCTTTGATTATCGGCCCGCCTAAATTGAATACTGCACTGTATTCATGTTCAAATCCAAGTTCTTCACCTTCAAAAGGAGTTCCTTTTGCATTGTCAGATTGAAGTGAGTTATCAATAAAGTAAAACTCCCCTCCTCCGCTTAATCTATTTCCACCAGATTTGGATACAACATTAACCACGGCTCCCCTTGAAGCTCCGTACTCTGCAGTGAGACCTCCTGTTATAACAGAAACTTCCTCGACAATACCCACACTGAATAAATTATCCATTGTCCCATGAAAAGGATCTGACACATTCATACCGTCAAGGTTCATAACGTTTTCTCTTACAGTACTTCCATGAGAAGTCTCACCCACCATGCCGGGGGTCATAAGCACGACATTCATCATCTCTCTAGGAGCTGGAATGTTTGCAAAAAAATCTTTTGTAAAATTGGTTGTCAACCCTGTCCTCTGAACGTCCACTGTAGGAGCTTGTCCTATGACGACGACTTCTTCCTCAAGAGTCTTAGGTGAGAGAGTAACATGCAGGTTCGTTGCGACTCCAACATTTACTCGAATCCCTTCTCGAACAACAGTGTTAAATCCATCTAATTCGAACTTTACAGTGTATACTCCAGGTGACAGAGAAGGAAATCGAAAATAACCTTTAACATTCGTCGTTGTGGCCATCTGAGGAAGAATTAATGCAGGAGAGCTAATAGTTACAGTGCCTCCTGGCAAAGATAAGCCTTCTGAGTCGCCGACTCTTCCGCTTAAGCTTCCTGTTTCTACAACTTGAGAGTAACTGAAGGAAAATATCAAGAGTACTCCTAACGCAAAAATATTCCATTTTTTTAACATCAATATACCTCCTTTCCTTGATTAAAAGATCCATAATAGCTTTTCCCTTTTTATTGTTCACTATTTCATTCTCACCTCCTTTCCTTAGTTAAATATTCCTTTAATCCTTCGCTGTATTGGGAAGATTCCAGAAGGGATCCTCTGTGTTTCACTATTAGCTCTTTTAGTTCTTCTTTGTCTCTTCTCTTTATTGCTTCTAATAACTTTTTATGTTGCTTCATCGATCTTTCAAGAACACCCGGCTTACGGAAGGCATATATCCGGGCATAAGTGTATCTCAGCATTTGATCCCTGACATAGTATAACAATTCTTGCAGGAACTTATTTGGCAAGGCCTTCCAAACCTCGTTATGAAATGCTATATTGAGCTCTAAATATTTCTCTATTGAATTAATACGACAATTTTTTTCCATCCTGGCTGTTATTTTTTCGAGCTTCTTTATATCCTCCGGTTTAAGATTATCCACTGCCAAGCTCACTGCCACACTATCCAAGGCTCCCAGTGCCTGCAAAATATCCTTCAATTCTTCGTAAGAAATTTCTCTGACAATAACTCTCCTATGAGAGCCGATTTTGACAAATCCTTCCGCAACTAACTTTAATATAGCTTCTCTAACTGGTGTCCTGCTTACATTAAAAATTTCAGCAAATTTTTTTTCGTCAATCTTTTGGCTTGCTTTGAGCTTATTGTTGATAATATCTTCTTTGAGTCTGTTATAAATAGATTCACTAAAAGTTCTTGGGAGATGAAAGGAAAGAGATTCTTTATCGCTTCTTTTCATTTTGCTCGTCTCATTTGATATAATGTATAAGTAATATCTTTTTTTTTACATCTTTTTTATTATTATTTACATGATATTGTCAACTTTTGAAAATGTCAAGAACTTTTTTTAATTTTAATAGCCTGTTAATTCATTTATTATCAATAAAATATATATACATTAAGATTTCTATTTATTTGTTATAGCGAGAAAAAATAATTTTTTTCTTTTTTTTATTTGACATCAGATTTTTCCTATGCTATATGAACCTTTTATTATCCACCTTATGTGTTATCGAAATAAAATATTGATATTCTTCATAAAGTATTGATTTAATCAAGTAACATGTTCCAACAAAAAGAAATGCTCAGGAGGTAAATAAATGTTAGAAATACAAATGGTAAAAGGAGCCTTAAAATTATTGAATGTGTGCGCTTCTGTTAAACCTGAGGAAGAAATATTGATTATTGCCGATTACAATATGGAAAGAATTGCAAAAACCATCGCCACGGCTGCTTATCAAATAGGCGCAGAACCTATACTCACTTATCTCGTCCCAAGGAAAACGGATGGACAGGAACCTCCTCAGGCTATAGCCGAAGCTATGAAAAGAACAGATGTTTTTATAGCCCCAGTGAGTAAATCCATCACTCATACCAAAGCAGTTAAAGCAGCAATCCAATCTGGAGCAAGAGGGCTGATGCTCACTCAATTTCGGGATGACATGCTTGTCTACGGTGGGATAGAAGCAGATTTTAAAGCCATCGCTCCAGTCTGTGATGCGTTAGCCAAAAAATTCGAAGAAGGAAAATATCTGAATCTGACTACCACCAGAGGGACTAAAATGGAGATGAATATTGAAGGAAGACGAGGAAACTCTTTGACCTGTCTTGTCAAACCCGGTCAATTTTCTCCTGTTCCTAATGTTGAAGCAAATGTCTCTCCAGTAGAAGAAAGTGCCAAGGGCAGGCTCATCATCGATGCAAGCATTCCCTATATCGGAATCGGAGTTCTCGATAAACCTGTAGAAATTGATGTCGAGGAAGGCTTTATTAAATCAATAACTGGGTGTAAGCAGGCAAGAATCCTCGATGACAATTTAAAAAGCTTCAATGACCCTCTGGTCTTCAATATTGCTGAATTAGGAATCGGACTTAATCCCCATTCCCGAATGACAGGTTGTATGCTGGATGATGAAGGTGTATTGAAAACAGCCCATATAGGCATCGGAACCAATATTACCCTGGGAGGAAATATCAAAGCCGCGTGCCATTATGACCTAGTTCTTTGGAATCCAACAATAACAATAGACTGTGAAGTCGTTATTAAGGAGGGAGAGATAAAGATATAGAACAAAACAAAACTTTCATGCTGAAAAAAATCCCGAGTTATGTATGGACCTTTGCCGCACTTTTTGTGGGAATTTTGTTGGGTGGTTTGTTTACACAAGCTCTAAATCCGATTGCTGTCGCGATAAGAACAATCATTGATTTTATCATAAAAGTTGTCCCTCTTCTCATTTTCTTTGCCCTCAGTCCTGCTATTGCCACTCTTGTGAAGCGTGGGCTAGCCGGCAAGTTTGCCGGTTCGGTTATTTTGTGGTACGTGTTGAGCTCTACCCTTGCTGGTCTTCTCGGTGTCGTCAGTTCCTCATTAATTTTTAAAATTCCTTTTACAACAGAGGCATCGAGTACAGCCTCAGATATCATGAAGATGTTTCAAAGCCTGGGCGAACATGGAGCTTCCATTCCTCTGCTTTCGATCTTCGTCGCTATCGTAGTTGGAGTTATCGCGGTTTGGATTCAACCTCTTTATGATTTTTTATATAAGCTACAAAAAAGTATTACTAGCATTGGCCGTTTAATAGGCTACATTATGATACCTCTCATGCTCTGCTTCGGCATCACCATTGGGGTTAAATTCGGAGCGAGGCTGGGAATGGGGCACTATCTCACAATGGTGGTCTATACCTTTCTTTTATGCTTGGTGTGGTGGCTGTTTTATGTCTTTTTCATAATTAAAGCCATAGCCAAACAACCTGTGAAAAAAGTCATCAAAGAATATTTTGTTCCAACCGCTATGGTAGCTGCGGGCACCTGTTCCTCCATGGCCACACTTCCTATGAATATGGTCTATGCCAAGAGATATGGAATTCGTGATGAGGTTGCTGATTTCATCATCCCTTTCGGTGCTGTTTTCAATCTTAACGCAAGCGCATTGGCGTACTTGGCCTATGCTCCATTTGTCATGTCCTTCATTTATCATTTCGAGATAAGCTGGACAATGTTATTTATGGCCTGGCCAGCTCTAGTGTTGTTTACGATCGCTGCTCCAGGCCTTCCTGCAGGAATGGGGACATCTCTGTGGGCAGCAATATTATTTTCCTCTATATTAGGCCTTGAGGATCCAACCAGGGCTAGCTTTATCGCTACTTGGATAGCTTTATCTGGAGGGATTCCTGATATGTTTCGGACTACCATCAACTGCACAGGAGACGGTTTTACGGCTATAGTCTTTGATCATTTTTTCGATAGATTCTTCAAGAAAAAATTGAATAGATAATTACTTATAGAAGGAATTTGGTTTTTTAGGTTACGATGATTTTCTCCCATTTTTTGCTTCATTCCCCCCTGCTGATATTCCTTATTATTCATATCACATGAGAAAATAAAGGTCTGTCTGGGGTCAGGCTTTATCAAGGGGATGCCTGGAGATTTGGTGAGATCCCAGAGGGAGAAAAAACTTGCTGAAGAGGGAGAAAAGATAGGAAGAGATTGGATTTTTTCCAAATTGCTTAAAGGAAAAAAAATGAATCTTAGCCCGATCAAGATCATGATAATGAGTAAGCCAGGCAAAGGTTTTCTCTCCCTGTAAAAAGAGGGGGATTTGACAAAATGGATGAGAAGGGAGAGAAGCGAGGTCCCGAGGAGTAGATAAAAAACAAGAAGAAAATTTTC
>Ga0209977_10001022_pt1 | contig 11875 bp, 22 predicted proteins | sample SumtaG_2_FD_183113 | JGI IMG/M metagenome (GOLD analysis project Ga0209977, IMG submission 183113) | Deep subsurface microbial communities from Indian Ocean to uncover new lineages of life (NeLLi) - Sumatra_00607 metaG (SPAdes) (version 2) | ecosystem: Environmental > Aquatic > Marine > Oceanic... | reverse complement strand
ATTAAACATAACTATTCTACATCCCTGTATTAATGAAAGTCAGCCACATTTTAGCATCATAAATGACAAAACAATTATTTATGGGTTAAATAGTGTTAAGAATTGCGGTACCGTTCCAGCTAACTGGATATCGGCACATGCTCCTTATAGCAGTATAACGGATTTCTTTTTGCAGCTCGCAGCCGATAAGAAGACGGGCAAGAAAGTTAATAAGCGGGTGCTCGATAGTCTCATCCAGACTGGCACTTTTGATTGCTTATATTCCAATAGGAAAGTGTTATTTGAGAATTATAGTGAATGGAACAAGAAACACTCACAAATAACATTTGAGCACTATACTGAAGAAAACAATACTAGGGATTATTCCCATGATGAAAAAATGAAATTACTAGAGGATCTGCTCACTATTGATATCTCAACAATTATTTTGGAAAGAAAGAAGAAACAAATTAAAGAGTTAAGAGCTTATTTAGATAAGTACGCAATAATAGGCATTATAACAGATATAACCAGAAAGCAGGACAAAAATGGCAATATGATGGCATTCGTGAGTATAAGAGATGAAGAAGGACTGCGGCGCTTTCCATTATTCGCAAGGCAGTATAATATAAACTCACATCAACTTATTAAAAATAAGCTTCTGGTTTTTAAGATGGCCAAAATGAAATCAGGCGATCTCTTAGTCAGTAAAATTATGGTACCGGCATGAAAGCAAAAATTGGAGATGTGCTCATAGGCAAAGACGAAGCACTTAAAATACACGATATAACTGAATATGGTTATTACGTAACGCTTTATAGGTTTAAAGATCGAAAATGTCTTCACAATGTTCAGTACCACACCTTTCCAATAGAGCGAGTCGCATTCACGCGTTTTAGACTAGCCACTAAAACAGAAACAGCGAAATATACATTACTGGCGGAGTGGTAAGAAGAATGAAAAAAATAAAAGCTGGAGAGATATATATAGGAAAACGGGCGGTATATAAAATATGTGATATAAATGCAGATGGTTATTTTGACGTCATAGCCTATGTGTTTAACGAACGAAAAAACACTCATTATCGTAATCTCTCATTAGTGCGAAGCACATTTAAAATGTGTCGGCTGGCCACTAAAACAGAAACAGCAAAATATACATTACTTATGGAGTGGTAAGAAGAATGAAAATTGGGGATATATACATTCACGAGTACGGCGCCCTGAAGATCACGGGCCGCAACACGGATAAAAAATGGGCAGCATATATATGCTATAGTGCATTGCCTCAGCCATATACGCTTGAAGCCAGTTTAATAAAAGTCGAGGTGCCCACAAGAAGGCTAAGAACAATACTGAGTGGATGTCATGCGCCCAGCAAAAAAGAATTAGCGAAAATAAAACTTATATTAGGTTGGTAGTAAGAATGACAACACACATTGGGGATGTATTCGTAGGGCAAGAGCTGGCATTTATAATATATGATATAAGTGCAAATGGTTATGACATCGTAATCTATGTCTTTGATCAGCAAAAACGTAATAGATATCATGATGCCATTACATTAGTGCCAGACACATCATTTACGGGCTTCCGATTGGCCACTAAAACAGAAACAGCAAAATATACATTACTTGCAGGATGGTAATGAAAATATGGGGGAGTAAAATGAATCCAGGAATTTATAAAGTACTTGAAGATATTTGGGTATTAAATTTAAAGAAAGGTGATGAAATTACAATTTTACCAATGCAATATCCTCATCAGAAGATAAATTATTTTACAAAACTCAAAAATAATAAACTTTGTGAAATTTCTTTATCTTTTGATAAAATACTTGAATGTATTAGTCTAGAATATTCAAAAAATGAAGCTTAAAGAAGCTGAATTAGTACAAGCCAAAAGTTAAAACATATATATATGAGTATGATGCCTAAAATCCACTTTGATTGGTATTTTGACAGAAAAAAACAGGTGGTGTATTTGCTCCATGGGAAGAAGAATATTGCCAAAATCTCTCTAAAAGGTAAAGAATTTAAAAGTAGGAAACGCATCATAGCTAAAGCGTTGTTAAAAAGATAAAGGAGAATTAATATGAAAATGTTTTTTGATATTTTAACAAAAAGGCAACCTAAAAAAATTAAGACAACTGACAATACAAAGCCTAAGCCTAAAAATGGGAAGATTCTGGAAGTAGTTAAGAATTTTCATCGTCTAACAAAAAAGAAACATGAAACATATATAGATAAAAAGAAACAAGGAGTATAAAATTATGGCAGCAAAGAGAACAAATCTGGAAAAATTAAAAGAGATGTATGAGAAACATAAGACTAGTGGATATAGTAGTTCATTTTGGTACCCATCAGAAGAGGAATCCATTATTCGTATCTTGCCTCCTATCGAAGAAGATGGTTTATTTTATAAAGCCACAGGGTCACATAAGTTCGGTGATCACTTCTTTTGGTGTCCCCGTTTAGAGGCCAGAAAAAGGTGTGCTGTCTGTGAAGAGACTCGGAAGCGATATCAATCAGGCACAGATCTAGACAAGGAAATCGCAAGAGCGATCAAGCCAAAGAAAAAGTATCTCTATAATATCATTAACAGAAAAGCCAGTGATCCTACCAAAGTAGAAATTTATTTGACCGGGCCTAAGATATGGGAAAAATTGATGTCATATTATTTTGACAACGAATATGGCAGTTTGGACGACGTCGACAAAGGTTATGATTTCAAACTTATACGAAAAGTGATAGATGATTATGCTAACTATAGTGATAGTCGACCGATGAAGAATCCATCACCTCTTTCCGGTGATCCAAAGGAGATAGCGGAAATTCTTTCAGATATCAAGGATTTGGATGCTTGCGTAACGCTAGAAGATTATGATGTAATGAAAAAAGCCCTTGATGCTTTTCTAGATGAATATTATGGCGAGGACAAGCTGGAGGCCACCAAGCCCACAGCCACAGAAAAAACTCAGCCCGCTAAACAGCCAGCCATTAAAGAGCCAAAAGAAGAAAAGGTAGCAGAAGAAGAATCCACAGCAGATATAGATGAATTTGAGGCAAAACTCATAAAAGAATTAGCAGACGAAGAGGAGTAATGCCCGAGAAATCTTTATGTAAATATCCATCGCACATGGCTAAAAACATACTGCTGAATCGAACTTGTGGCGAGTGCATCTGGAATGACGAACATCTCCCACGTGGGTGGTGTTATCGTCATCACATGAAACGACCTAAAATATCAACCTGTTTGTATTGGGCGCCGCACGAAGAACACATATGAATGAATGTAACGTACAGTCTCCTATAAAACTCTGGCCTCGATTTGTGCGCCGAGTTATAGTAAAAAATATACTGAAAGGGCATGTCTGTAATAACTGTGATTGGCGCTTTTATAGTGGATGCGGTTGTATTATAAGCAGCTCTTTTACAACGCCAACGCTCACTACGCCAACGCTAGATGTACGTACATGTGAACATTGGCTAGCCAAATCCAAATAAGCTTTACAATAATCGCTGATCGTATTACAATAGTAATACGGAGGCAAAAATGAACGACAATATTATCAAAAAGATGGTTTTTCGCGTGAGAGTTGGTTCCCATTTGTATGGCCTTAACACAGCTGAGTCCGATGAGGACTTTTTATCTGTTTTTATTCCAACTGAGGAATACATTCTTGGTCTCAAGAAAGTAGAAGAGGTGAATAGTGGCACCAAAAAGTCAAGCGCTCAATATCGAAATACTAAAGAAGACATTGATGATAAGGCATATGCCTTACCGAAGTTTCTAAAACTCGTAATACAAAACAATCCTAATATTGTAGAAGTATTATTCGCTACTCCAGAAAATATTCTAGTTCTCGAGCCAGAGTTTCAAGAAATTATCGATAATTATGACAAAATTATCTCACAGAAAGTTTTCTATAGTTTTACAGGATATGCATATAGTCAGCGAAAACATCTTATTGTGAAGCGAGAGCGATATCAATCTTTAGAAAAAGCATTAGAGTATCTCAATGGCATTAACGTACAATCAAGAGAAATCACCGAATCCGAATCTGCAGAGTTAAATCACATCCTCAAATTTTATAAAGGCGAAAAGGGGAATACCGAGCCTTTCCACAAGGGCATGCCGCTAGAGCATATTTATAAACAAATCAAATATGAATTTGATCAATATGGCTATAGAATTAAAGAGATTAATTTTACCGGTACAGCTGGTGAGATTTATGATGCAAAATTCGGTTACCATTTGATTAGACTTTTAGAGGAAGGTCGACAATTATTAGAGAATGGTAGAATCAAATTTCCACTTTCCGGCAAAGCTCGTAAAGATATTTTACGCATCCGCAATAAAGAGATACCGCTTGATGATCTGATGCAGATGTATGATCAATATAATAAAGAAATTGAAAAAATATTTACCAATACTGAAATTCGCAAGAAGCCAGATTTTAATTGGGCTGACAAATATTTAATCAGGACTCTAAAGAAGAGCCTGTTGTCCGATCGCGTGGATTTGAAGGCCTTATTTGAATGAACAATAAATTAGCCAAAAATTTATTGCTAAACAGAACTTGTGATAAATGCGGCTGGCGCAGCTGTAGTGGAAAGACGTGCGCAAGGCCGCTTTTTAGTGGTAATAAGCGAATACCAGAGCAATCCACAATTGCAATTGTGTTTCCACGAGAACATACCTGCAAGAACTACTTCCAGTTTCGTACAGGGGAGTACGATATATGGCAGCGGACGGTATGACAAAAAAAGCAAAGACTAAAAAAGCTAAAGCGTTACTAAATCCGGAGCCAATAGATGTAATGACGGAGCTCTTCAAGGCCTGTGAAAAGGACATAACAAAAGCAATGGACAAAATGATGCTGGAGACCTTGATAGATGCCGCAAAAAAAGCAAATGACACAAAAAGAAACTGAAAGATTGTTCTGGCGCCAGATCAATAATCTTTGCGTGAGATGCGTGAACGAGTGCAAACAATCCACAAAAGCAATAATTTTATATTGCCCAACTTGTGTGCTGGATGTGTCTCAAAGGAAGCGGCGTGATAATAGCTAAAAATTTATTACAGAACAAGACTTGCAACAATTGTATGTGGTACGGTAGCGTCACTCAATGTTGCGTAAAGCAGCTCTATCTCTATCACAAACCACAGCTCGTTGAAGTCCCTACACTTCCGAAAGAAAATACCTGTAAGGATTGGTTGTCCTGCGAACTAAGCATAAGGCGTAATAATAAAAAATACAAGGTAAGGTATAAATAATATGATAATAGCCAAAAATCTACTACAGGACAAAACTTGTGACATGTGCGTCTGGCACGCCGCTGGACACTGCGTGAAGCGACTCTATCAAAAATCATGGAGCACCGAAGTCCTTGCGCGTCCAAGCGCAAATACCTGTAAGGATTGGCTATCGAGTAAGGAACATAAACGATATGATAAAAGAAAAAAAGATAACTAAAACAGTAACGATTACCGAAAGAACATATACATGTGATGATTGTGGCAAAAGTACAAGATCATCATCGAATTATTATCGCAAGTGTGAGATGTGCAAAGGTCTTTTCTGCCGCAACTGTCTGATAATGTATGATTGGGACATATTAGAACCAAATGACTTTCATGGAGATTATCCCGATTATATGTGTAAAAAATGCTGGAGCAAAGGAGCTAATTATATGCACCAGATAAAGACAATCAAAGAAGAGGCCGATAAGAAAACAGAGGAACTAATGAATCTATGGAAGAAAGATTGTGTCACATAACTTACAAGAGCTCAAACTAAACGTTGAGGAAACTATAATTTACAAAATGGCTTGGGCCTTCTATACCACTATTAGTGATAGGAATCCAGATAGTTCGCGACAATGCCATATGTTTTTCTGCAGAAAAGACCCTCGACTAGATAATAAATGGGATGCCTTTCAAAAACTGTATAACAAATTCAAAGATAATGCTTTCTTTAATATGTATTGGCATGTTAACGCGCAGCTGATACACATGTCCAAAAATCAGACATTGTGGCCACATCAACTTCTTACTCAAAAAGCCGAAAAGAATTACTTTGAGTATTGCAGAAGCCGCAAAATTGTATTAAAGTCCGATAGTGCACGAGATATAATGAGCGCGCTCGCTCAGAGTAAAAAGTTAATACAGGAGTGGTTCAAGAATAATGATACGACAAGTTATGAAAGGTTGTTTGAATATATCTCGGCCGGCTTACTAATGTCAGATGGCGTATATTATGCCATTCGAGGTATGCTATCTATATTTTTTTTGGCAATCTCTAGAACTTTTCTCACAACATACAAGAATTTAGATATCGACATACAACAAGAAATAGCAGATACAGATCAATTAATTATAATTAGAAACAGACTTAGATCAAACAAAAGGGTTTACACGTTTGCAAAGAAAATATTTGGTGATGAAATTCTATAAAAAGGAGGCTAATGATGAATCCTGATTTCTATACTTATCTCTTAATTGTGGCACTAATGTTACACAAAGCAGACATAATTACTAAAGAACAGTTAAAAAAATTAGTAGATGTTTCTGCAGACAATGCAGAAAAAACTTTACAAGAATTGATTGACGAGTTACAGGAAATTAATAAGTAATGGTCACAATTGCTAAAAATCTTTTATTGGATCATGTGTGCTATAATTGCACGCATTATTGGACGCAATCATTCAATAAGGAATATACATGGCCAATATGTATGAAACATATTCCACAATCGGAGTCAACCCCGATACCAAAAGAGAATACATGTACAAATTGGCAAAGAAGTATATTTATAATTGAGGAGTAAATAATGATTAAGGTTTTTTGTCATTCAGCGGATTTAGATGGAGACGCCTCAGGCGGTTTAGTAAAATTTTTAATAGAAAACAGTTACACAAAGCCTGAGTGTAAATTAGAGGGCGACGTTTTATTATATCCCATAGATTATCCGGATATATTTCCATTTGAAGAACTGCACAAAAATGACACACTGATACTTGTTGATTTTTCATTACCATATAAAGATATGAAAAAACTAAAAAATTCCGTGAAGCGTTTAATCTGGATTGACCACCATAAAACTTCCATACAAGAGTTAGAAGAACTAAATTTAGAAGGTTGCGTATCAACCAAATTTGCAACTTGTGAATTGGTGCTAGATTATCTCATACGGCCGGGTTTAAAGAAATTTAATTGGACAATGATAACTTATCTGGGAGCATATGATTGTTGGAGATGGCCAAGTGAAAAGAATTCTGACGACATTCTCGCTTTTCAATATGGTATGAGAATGATTGCAACTGATCCTTCTAAAAACTATAGTTTTTGGGATTCTAAATTTAAAGATATCTTATTCAGCAGAGGAATTATGTCGTTTGTTAATAAAACAATTACTAATGGAAAGATTTGTTTGGCTTATCAAAAGCAAACCGATAAAGAATATGCAAAGCATTTCGGATTTGAGGCCACATTTAAAGGATATAAAACATTTGTAATTAATAAAGGCAAAGCCAGCTTACAGGCTTTTGGAGATTTATCAAATGAATATGATATTTGTTTATCATATGTGTATCTTGGAGACCAATATCGTGTGTCCTTATATTCTATAAGAATAGATGTTGGTATGATTGCTACACAGTATGAGGGTGGGGGCGGTCATGGCGGTGCCGCTGGATTTGAAGCAAAATATATGAATGTGACAGAAGACAAACAAATTGATTTTTATAATGGAGAGCAAAATGAAGATTAAAGATTTCAATTATGTCAAAAAAAATGGCGATGAAACAAAGCCGAAGGTCCTGATTTTGCATGAAGATAATACATATATGCAGGGCATAGATTTCAAAAAATTGACGGACAATGAAATTCAAACAGTTACAGAAATACAGCAAAATTATGAAGATACAATAAAGCCTTTTATAAATAAGGCATATCGCCGATATTTCAAAGATAAGATAAATAGAGAAGGAGCAGCGGATGGATCTTAAACACAAGAAATTAAATATTATTCCCACATGTTACAACAACCTGAATTGTCAGTATTGTTATATAGATCGCTTTTTGCCATTAACTGAAAATATATTTGGCAAGAGACAGCTCGCCCATATTTTTGAGCATTTTAAGAGCAAGGGAATTAACAGCGTTGCTTTTATCGGGGGCGAGCCCCTAATGAACACATACAGAGTTATGGAAATGTTGAAACTTGGCAAGAATTACTTCGAACGCTTTTCACTATTAACCAATGGGCTTTTACTTGAAAAAGCTCTTCTAAATCACTTAGTTGAGCTAGGCCTCGATGAGCTTCAAATCAACCTTTTATCTTTCAATGAGCCGGAATATAATGATCTAAACAATATGCTTAAAAAAGTAACGATTCCTAAAGAGATCATAAAATATGCCAATTCACAACTATTGACCGTTTTATATGTTCCTATTTTTGATGATCTCAATTTAAGTGTTCTATCTGATTTTGATGGGTTTATGCAAGAAACTAATAGCACAAATATCACATTTCTAACTACAAAGGCCAATCAATTTAAGGCAATGGACTTTTATAAGAACATTTCTGCAACTGGCAGATTAATAAAGAAAGAGTCTCACTTTGAAATTTACAATACGGCAAAATATAATATTGGTTTTCTTGATATCGTCTCTTATATCAGTATGGAAGGCCGATACTATCTATATCCAGACCTCAAAGTTAGAACAAGCTTATCAACTCTCGATAGTGTTTATGAGATTCAACCAGTCTAGGAAGTTCCAATGAAAAAATATGCCCGATACGATGCTTTATACGATATGGCCAATATTTATGGTTGGGGCTGGGCGCTAACTTCTCAAATAGGTAAAGCAAAAGCCTACGAACTTAATCAACATGGTGAATTCACAAGAACTGCGGCAGTCCATGTGCTCTCCGCGCTGCATGGTGCCGATCGTCTAGCTTCTGCTTTTAGCATAAGTCCCAAGGGATTTGAAGTGTTGCTGAAATTTTACTTTGATAGAGAACCGGTTAAAAGGATGCTGATTACATTATTCGATAATATTTTTGCAAAAGGATCGTTCACCGTCAACCACTTTCTAAAGCGACAGAAATAAACATATTTAAAGGAATAATAAATGTCTAATCGTATTAATATGCGCAATTACGATGATTTTATGAAAAAGCTGGATGAAGAGACAGACGAACTCATTGCCGAAATGGAAGAGCAAACACATAAACGAACGCAAAAGCTTAAAAACACAATAAAAGATAATATGGTTAAGAGAATTAAAAAGGAAAAGTTTGATAGCGGGGGTCCGCAATGACGCGCTATTCACACATAACTTTAGAGCAATTCGCGCGAACTGTCAAAACTCCGGTCTTAAGTCGGTTTGATAATCAAGTTGTTAGGGTATATGATTATATAGTAAAGATGAAGATGGATGGCGCAATCCTGATTGTCGATGCCTATATTTACTTTAAATATTGGCTATCTAGCAGCAAGCTCGAGTTAAACGTATCAAATCAATTGTTTTCTAGTTTTATAGGCAATCGACGCTATTTTCAGTACACAGACATAGCGGATACTACGGCAGATTGGCACACAATGAAAATCGAGATGTTGCATCTAGCGCTTACTGCCAAGAAGGTAATATCGGCAAAAATATGAGAACTACACCTCAACAGAACGCAATCAATAGCGCCGAATCATTTGTCAAAATGGTTCAAAGCGGTCATCAAGGATTATATTTTGAGAATAGCGACATCATAGATCTAAAAAACATTATTTCTGCGCGTATGATCCCAGCCCCATCAGCATCTTCTTTTTCTTTAGGTAGTGTTGAGTACAAGAATAATCTGGCCATCAAATATATAAAAAGCAACAGAAAATTGTATATTAAGATAGGGGACGCGCACTACGTAAAAACAATTACTAATCTATACTATCTACGAGATGCCAAATTGGGCTCTCAGGCGGCCACTGTCCGAAACAAATCCAGGATCCTTAAGTTAATTTTTAATCCACAAGCGCAAAAAGTATACTGGGAGAGGTTTCAGTAAAAAAATATCTTTCATGAGACATATATACATATAAAGATTACAAGGAGTTAAAAAGAAATGAAGCGATTAATTCTTGGGGCTGGTCAGACGGGAGCCCGATTGGCGGAGATGTTTAAAAGTAAAGAAGATGATATTCTTACCTTTAGCACAGCCGCTGAAGATAGTGTTGGTCTTTCGAACAACATTGAAATTGAGAGAGATGGATCAGGCCGGAACTATAACCTGGGCATTAAAATCTGGGCAACTCACAAAGAACAAATCGAAAAAGCACTGGAATCTTATGAACACACCAGAGTAATTTATTTTGTAGCTTTGGGAGGAGGATCCGGTGGTTCTTCGATTAAGTTCATAGTAAATATTTTGTTGCGGCAGCACAATAAAGTCATAATTGCGGGTATTCTTCCGTTTATGTCCGAGGCAATTCCTGCTACAGCGAATGCCGTAAGAGCAATGCAAAAACTGGTTGAATACCAGGATAAATGTTCGATAATGCTTTTCTCTAACGAAGACATCGGCAAGTTTACAGACAGAGATTATAAAGTAATCAATAATCATATTATTGGTTCTGTTCGCTGCTGTGCAAATCTAAATAGCGAATTGAGTGATGCATCGCTATACACTCCCCTCTCTATTGATCACCTTGAATCGGATTCTATTACGTATGCCGGAGGATTTATCAATATCTCTTTTTCTAATTTAGAAGAAGAAAATGTCAAGTTTATTAGCTATGGCAAAATCAATGAGGCACATAACATTTTATTGGCTCGATCGGTCTATAGTAAAATCAAAAATGACGAAGTTGATGCAGAAGCTACTCGGCTGATTGGAATTGTCAAAAAGGTTAGTGGGCGCGCCAAGCGAGCAAGGATATTGTATGGTATCTTAAGAAACAATTATGATAGCATCCTCTATGTCACCATTGCAAGTGGATTAAATATTCAAAAACTAATTACGCGATACAAAGATAAGGCAATTCTCCGAATCACTAACTATCGCGAAGAAAGGGAACACGAAGACGTAATTTCCAGGGAAGAAAGTAAATTCCTTGACGTGTAACATATTATGATAACATATTTATATCGTTGCCCAAAGTGTAAAAACGAGCGGGAAGTCAAACATTCCATCAAAGTTGAGATGACAGTCACATGCAGTTGCTGCAACTCAAAGATGAAGCGCGTGATTTCTGGTGGCTTAGGTTTCTTTATAGAAGGACTCGGGACTATAGCTCGTCATCATGCTGAAGGGCAAGAGAAATCAAAGGCCCGAAAAGATTTTCTCAAGAAACATCCATATGATGAGGTACCAGATAGTCTTAAATAGACCTGTGGGCGGTTTAAGACTTTTAAAATATAATGCCATCTAAGGAGGCACAATAATGACAACAGATTTAATCAGACTTAACAGTAGTTTTTTCAATCTCGAACCATTTGACATTTGCTTCAGAGATCTATTTGACTCTAAGAGCGCCTTTGACTCAATTCTGGAGAACAGATGTAATATCTCTTATCCAGTTGATATCAAAGAAACACAACAAGGCCTCGAGATAGATATCGCAGCAGTAGGCTGCGATAAAGGAGATATTCAGCTCGAGATTCAAGACAGTAATGTTCTCAAGGTTGAATATGCCAAAGAGAAAGAAGAGAAGGTGGATACAGAAAACTATATCCGCCGAGGTATTACCAGAAGAGCTTTTAAATTCGCCTGGAAAATTGCCCCAAAATTTAATCTGGAAGCAATGACTGCGGATATGAGAAATGGGTTGCTCAAATTAAAGATTCCTGTTTCTCCGGAATCAAAGCCCAAAAAAGTAGAAATTAAATAAAAGATCTGG
>Ga0209977_10001021_pt1 | contig 11881 bp, 4 predicted proteins | sample SumtaG_2_FD_183113 | JGI IMG/M metagenome (GOLD analysis project Ga0209977, IMG submission 183113) | Deep subsurface microbial communities from Indian Ocean to uncover new lineages of life (NeLLi) - Sumatra_00607 metaG (SPAdes) (version 2) | ecosystem: Environmental > Aquatic > Marine > Oceanic... | reverse complement strand
GTTATTGAGGTTATTGATGCTATCGAAGTTATCAGATTCTACATCTATCGGTTCGTAGGAAATTACCGCGTTTCCTTGGGATTTGTAGTAGTCTTTTAAAGCCTTTTCGTACTGTGGTCCGACTGCAAAGGAACTCCGCATGGACTCACTCCCACTGGCTCGTTTAGGATGACTTTCCACAAGATAGTCGTGTCTTACAAGGAGCTCAAAAAGCTCGTCTCGTAGTTCCTTTATTACTTTATTGCCGTAATTTCTTTTTTTAGCCGATGGATTGATATGTTTTAAAAGTTCTTCTTTTAGCTTTCCCTTGTAAAGTTGACCTACTTTATCAAGGGTTTTAACATTTTTCAAGAAATTCATAATATCCTCGAGGAAATATGAGTGAAGACCAAAATCTTTTTCAAATAGTGTTTTTTTCGCTTGATCTGCTATTCTTCTTTCTGACCGTTTTAAATTGTATCCTTGACGTTCCATATATTTTACAATTTTATCATATGTTAATGGAAGGGTTTTAGAGAAAGGCTCGTAAGTGATTATCCCCGGAAAAGGTTGGTAAATATCAGCCCTTTTAACAATGACCTCGTTTCCCCTCAAATTTTTTAAATAGTCGATTTGATAAGTATTGTTTCTTTTTGAACTATAATACCCAGAACCCTGTAATTCCTGTAGATTCATCTGGTTTTTTAATACTGCTATGTCCCTCGAATCGGTAGCTCTAAACGAGAGGATGTTTGGAAAGTAATTCAAGAAATTTTGATGGAGATATCTTATTTGATTAGCCGAAAATATTAAGCCAAAACCATTTCTACACAAAGGTTCTAAAAACTTCTCAATTTTCCCGAAATTTACCGAGTTATGGTTGTTATCCAGATAATTAGCATCAAAGAACGCGTCAACTTTGGGGATAAATATCGCTTTTTCCTTATAATCTGAAAGATTATTGATATAGTGGATAAATTTTGATAAAATTACAAATGTGATAAACGTTTTATGTTCCAGATCCTTTAAAATAGAAAGATCGATGATTATGCTTTTATCATTTTTTAAAAAATCTATTGGATTTATATTATCCTCGAATTCAGATGCTTTTTCAGAAACAACGATAGTCTTATTAGTAAGCTCATCTATAAGGCTTAATAATCGATTTTCTTTAATAAATGGTTTATAATCAGGATTATATTTATAATCCAGTAGAAGTGGATTGAAATCAAACGTTTTTTCATTTTTTATTGATTTCTTTAAAGCTTCAAGGGTAATTCTTTGCTCTTTATAGGCTAGAGCAAAAACATCGTAGAATAGACTCAAATATTCTATGTTTTTATCATCGTATTCGATACCAGACTTCGATAAATTAACATTGAACGTCTTTCCTAACTTGAAATGTAGAAATTTATCCTCGTACATAGAATTTTCGAAATATCGAATTAATTTCGACCAATCTCCTGAATAATCAAAGATTATGCAAGGTATTTGTGATTTATTCAATTCTGCCGCTATTTTCATTTTTGCAAGCTCACGTTCTTGAGCATTCCCATTGGTGATAAGTAAATTTTTAAATTGCTCAAATGTGAATCCAAGAGGCTTTTCTTCCTCCAAAAATTCCGTATTAATTGTTCGACCAATTATTATGTGGTTTGTTAAGTGAATCGGTGTGTTAAATTCAGCAGCTATACGCGTTTCCAAGCCCTTCTTAAATTCTCCCGAAATTTTGGCTAACCTCAATAAATTTTTTCCTTGAAAATACAAGTAATTTAAACGCGTGCCAGCTAGATTAAAATTCATATTTTTAAAACAGTTACCGATAAAACCGGAAACCAGTAAACGCTTATTTAAATCGGTTAAAGTCAGTTTTAAAAAATTATCCTCAAACGCATCTTTCATAACCGTGGCATTGGCGGAGAGTTCTGCTCCTAGTTCAAAAAAGTCGTTAATATCGAACTTTTTAATAAATCTATAAGAAATCGCGGTAACAGTTAAGATCGTTTTCCACACTCCAGATCTCATTTGAAGCCAATTAGAAAATTCAATTTTAGGATGTTTTACTTTTGGATTTGGCTCGTCTAAAACCACATGTGTAATCCCTCTTAAACCTTCATATGAACGCTCATTTAAACTTTTTTGGCATTCCTTGACAAAAATATGAGGTGAAATTGGAGTCCCATATAAACTGTATGCGTATGGAATTTGATGGCTATTTAACGCTCTGAAAAACTTTTCTGGATAAGCTAACATAGGTTGTACTGCCATTCTCAAGTTCATAATTTTGACAGCAGTTAATAACTTGTTATCAATATTTGCAAAAAGAAGGTCCTTATAACTCTTTAATTGGTAAAACGTGACGTCTTCAAAAGGGCTAAGCACTGAGATTTGATTTGACCGTTTAAGATAAATATTTGTAAAAACATATAAAATATCTGGCCACCAAACAAAAAACCAAAATCTAATTACTACAATTTCAGATATTACTACAATTAATGGATGTATTTTAAGCGAATCTAAAACGAACCAGAGGTAACCAAGCGTGATAAGTAAAAAGATCATTTTTGTAAAAAATCGCGCTAAATAACCATTCTTGCTCAAATTTACTTCTTTAACAGCGGCTACATCTACGGATTGGTTGAAAGTTAGGCTCCTTATCGCATTAATTAGCTTAATTCCTGAGAGGAGAGTAATTTTCGTGTGATGAAAATTATCGTTAAAGTTAGATTTAAATCTTTCGGAATACCTGTTAATTGTTTCTATCAACTCCCATTTTTTAGTTTCTCCTAAAATCCCGTTTATACGGTAAAATACGCTAAAATAGATTGAAGTTTGGAAAGAATCGCTTGAATTTCCTTTTTGATACGAGTCAAATTTTGAGCTTTTATCGTCCTTTATTTCGTTCTTCATTAGATTAATCATAGGTTTTTGAACTACTTGATAAGAGTATTCCAACTGTGCACTGCTAAGGGCTTTTAAAAACTGATTTAGCGTGGGATTGACATTTTCGGGAAGAACCTCTATTTGAAAAATTCGCGTGATTAGATTAGTTGCGGTTTTCTTGTTTACTATTAAAATAGACGCTGGATCCTCGACTAACTTACAGATCGTAAAATCTTCGAAGGGCTCCACCTGAACAGCCTCATAGAACGCATTCGATACATTATGATACACGCTTAACAGTTTTTCGAACATAAAACCAACAATAAAAAATACAGTAATTCCAATTGCTATGTATAAATTTCTAAATATAAGATAAGAGAAATAAAATGTAAGGATTGATATTATTAATACGAACGCACTTCTTATTTGTGAATATTTTAAATTGATGTCTCTATAAGCTGGATTCACTCTCCATATATCTAACAAATCCAAACTAGCGGTCGAATCTTCGTCTAGGGTAGAGTTATTTTCTTTTTTAGCCTTGCTTGAGGGGTTAGAATTTAAAAATTTATTATACATCGCACACATATTACAGCACCATTTTATTTATTTTTTAATTAATTTTACTTTTGATAAATCCTAAAAATTTGGGTATATTTAAATAAAAAATGTAATCGTTCCTTTTTTCACCAATTTTAAGTATTAGATTATTAGAATTAATAATTCCTTAACCTCCATGCTTTACTGCCATTTATTAAAACCTCTTCAATTATTTTTAAGTTAACCAATTCAATCAGTTTTGCCCTTATCGCAACTACAATTTCTTTATTTATTATTCGATGATTTTTAATTATATCCAGAATAGTCTGATATTCTTCTGATAATAGCGCGAGGACTTGATTATCTGAAAATTTATAGGTTTCTATTACTTCGTCATAGAGAGATCTTGAAGATTTATTCATCTTAGAGAAATCTTGAAACTTTACATTTGAAATAGCTAAAGAAAAATTGTTAATTTCCTGAGGATGAGACGCAATTCTTTTTCTTTGGTTATTATTTATTTTTTCGATTTCACCGTCTTCTGGAAGTTTTAAATTAAACTTTGCTACAAATTTATTCACAAAATCTTTATTATCAAAACGGATCTTTATTTCATTTATTCGCCTTCTTTTTAAAATTCTTTTTTCTATTTTTTTCATCTTTTTTTCATTTATCTCCCTTATTTTTACAAAGAGGCGAATTCTCCTTCTTCCTAAATTTATTTTCATTTTATTCGCCTTCTTTTTAAATTTCTTTTGTGCTTCTTTTGCTCGCTTGAAATCACCCATTCCTTCGTGGGCAATAGCAATCTGGTCCCATACATTCACATGATCCAAATATAGATCCATAACCTTATTGCATGCGGTTATCGCCTTATTGAATAAATATAATCGATTATACGATTTACCAAGATTACACATCGCTTCGCGTTTGTATAATTTAGATAAATTATAATCAGAACTGGGAAGGTTTATAGCTTTTTCAAATAAAGCTCTTGCTAATTCATATTCACCCCTCCCAAGATAAGCTTCACCAAGTTGATTTAAAGTTCTAATATCAGAAGGACTAAATCTTAATGCATCGTTTAAATATTTAATGGCTTTTTCAAAATTTTCATTGTATAAATTCTCTTCCCCTGTATTACTTAGAAACCAGAAAATATGCTTTTTTAAAGAACTATAATTGTGGGATCCTACGATTTCTATGCATTCTTCAAGTAGCCAAATGATCTCCTCATACTCAAAGTATACTAGATAACCCTTTGATATTAAATACGTTATTACAGGAAAATATCCGCTCAATAACCTTTTAGTAATCTCAAGCTTAAAAACTTCCCTTGCTTTAGAATCCCCCGCTTTATACAACGCTTTCAAAATTGGAAAGGCGTCTTCCATACAAAGTAATCTCGTATCGTAATCATGGTCTATCCAAGCCTTAATGTAATAGCAAAAATTCCAAAACATAGTATTCGAATCTACATTGGAGAAATTACTTTTGATGTCCACAACCGGAGATCTACATGCCTCGTCCATACAGTAATACATACTAGTATCACGCAATATCTCATAAGCTTCTTCAAACGAGAATACATAAACATCGAACCCTCTTCCATTAGCATAAACAAGAGGGAATCGTGTACCTTGTTCCAATTCCATTAATTTTAGCGATATAAATTGGTTTATTTGGAATTCAGTTCTAACTATCCTATTTTCCGGCCACTTAAAAAGCCCTCTTCTTCTTTTTCTATCTTTTAATTCATTACATATCATGATAATCAACCAATTGGTATTTTTTTTGTAATTTTTTAATTGCGAATAAATATTTCACTGAGTATATAAAGAAAAAGTGACAAACTTGTAAAATACAATTTAGAAGAACAAAGGAAAGCAAGTTGTAAATCCCGCTATTAATCCAGTTACGATGCCAGTAATTAAAGAAGTTATTGATTTTTTTGTAATCGTTCCTTCCTTATTAATTATCTGCCATAGACTTATTGTAATCGTCAATATAGCCATAAAGGAGACGGCAGCCACTCCGTAATATATAGTTTTCTCGTAAGAATACACTGCCTTACTTATATCTGATATGTTATTCTGTGCAAATGGATCGAGTATACCTAGAGTTGATTAAGTTGTGGCTAAGTAATTACGAAAAGAGCTTCAAATAACTTCTTTTTTTTTTTGTATGCCATAGGATTGAATACGCTGATTTCTAAAACAGACATAGGAAGATCGAACTCTTTTTCTGGATCATTTTTATCTTATTAAAGTTGTAATAATAATCTTTTTTATTCTTTTATGTAAAAACGATATAATGAATGCTATTGATCAAAAAAAACGGTTGCATTTTTTAGATCACGCTTATGAAATTTCTCAAGATTATAAAGATTGGAGAAGAATATATTTAGAAATCAACATAGGTTTTACTAGCTTTTTCAGTTTAGCATTAACTTTTATTATAAATACTCTTGTTTTAAACGAGATTGCTAAAAGTGTGCTTTATATCGGCTTTATATTACTTCTTCTTCTTACTTCGTACAATATTCTCTTTAATTTAAAGGAACATGCAACCAAAGGCACTGTTAAGACCTGGTATCATTATCGTCATCATTTTAATGATATTAAAGAAAAGGGAAAAGACATCACCTATCAAAATTTTACAGATTATTGCAAAGCTCTAGAAAGTAATAGTAAAGCTCAATTAGAGGACGATTGGAGGAGTTTATTTAATCTTTTTAAAACTCAAGATAATTACTTTAAATTATTAAAGAAAACGAGAAAGTATACTCTTTATTCGTTAATAGAATTTTTAATCTCACTTATTGTAAGCTTTTCTATCTTTATTGTTCCCAATTTTATAAATTTATTTCAATTTAGTTTGTTTAATTTATTATTAGGTTAAATGTTTGCGGAATTGAGCTTACATGCTTACGCGTACGAACGAGATAAAGATTAGTTGTAATAATAAAAACTAATGATTGGAATGAAATTTTTCTCTTATTAATGGCTGCTTTGTAATTACATTTCCAGAAATCACAAATATTTGTGATTGCAACAAATTGCAGTAAATTTACGAACTAAACAATAGATATCAATGAATTTATAAAGGATTTTTTTTATATGATTAATATGTATGATTTAAAACAAAAAATCATGAGAATTTTTTTTTCTTTTTTAATATTGACGAAGTCCAGCGATTATTACCGAATTTACTTTCAAATTCCGACAACCAAAAGCAGATCGTTCATTATTTAAGCGAAATCCATTTGAGAAACCTCTTGAAAAATGGAAGTTAATTTAGATTTTGTCCTTGGATTTGCAATTACTTTTTAGGTATTAATAACTAAGGCGATTTTAAATTTGTTATTGTTGGTGTGTTTTCGTATTTGGAACAAAAAAATACTCTTAATCATGAAATAAAATTTTTCAAAGTAGTTCTAAAAATAACCTCTTTTAAATATAGATATATTAATAATAATTATAATAACATATTAGTTTCATAAATTAAAAGACGTGATTCCCGTTCCACGAAGTGAAGATGATTACAGAACCGAATTAATAAAGGAAATAAATGCACGCCTTCCACACCCATATAAAGCACACAATTCAAAAACGATCACTTTTGATAAAAATGACCCCCGAGTCGCCGTTTTAAAAGCATTAAAACGAGAATTTGATATTGTCATTTTGGACGAAGCTTTCGTTAGCGATCGTGAGATTAATCCAGATCGCATAGAATTTGCTGTAGAAACTAAACCACTCGGAAGTACTTTTACTGGAATATCTCAAGCTGAGGATGCGTTTACAGCGTTTCCTAACTTGATAATAACTTACGCAACTAATTTTGGAAATGATTTGTATAAGCGGGAAAAAGATAATCCAGAGATCCGTCTTAAAACTCAAGCGAAAACTCTAGTAAGAAAATATGTCCAGATTGCTGAATACCTCGCATTGGATGTAAAGCAAATTAAAAAAGTAGAACCACCTCACAAAGAAGTATCAGAAGCGGGGATAATTTCTACGCTTACTGACTGCATGGATCGAATTCAATCTCAAATGACAGAATTACCCATTGAAAATAAAAGCGATCTAACAACGAGAACGCTCGTTATGTGGAAAAAATACGATGAAGACGATGTAGATGTGTCTACATTAGAATATAATGTTAAGCGAGCTGCGTCATATATCATTGTTGATCAACTGATGTTTTATAACCTATTACAAAAGAAAACGAAAAAGTATCGACTCCCTCCATTAGAGCCAATTAACGGAAATGAGGATAATCCAAAAATGTTCTCAACGAAATACATCGAGCGTGCCATTTCCGATACGGGCGATTACCTCCCGATATTTGGGATTGACATGTTTGAATTGCTTCCCAAGTCGAAAAGAGTCATCAAGGCAATCAATGATGTCATTGAAAAAATAAGCGATTTAAAAATTGAGACACAAAGCTCGGATTTTATAGGTAAAATCTTTCATTCAATGATACCATCAGAGATCCGTAAGACTCTTGCTGCTTACTATACGGGGAGTGCCCCCGCAAAGCTACTCGCTCTATTAACAATCAAAAAGGAAACAGATAAAGTATGTGACCTCGCATGCGGGAGCGGAACATTGCTTATTGAATCTTACCATGTGCTTTACAATTTATACAAGATAAAAAACCCCGATTGGACGGATGAGAAAATCCACAGACAAATAATCGAATCGCAGATATATGGCAATGACATAACATTATTTGCATCACATTTAGCAGCAATGAATCTTGCATCGCAGTATTTAGATGGAGAAATCACGAAGATTAATATAACAGCGACCGATGGGTTACAAATAAGCCCAAGACATAGTTATGGCACGATTATGGACTTCGTTAAATCCACAGAAGTTCAAACGGTAAGCATGGATGGAAAATCTTACAGTATTGCGTATCCTTTTGTTAATTGTGTCATCATGAATCCTCCTTTTTCCAGACAAACTGATATGACTGATACGATATTGAAAAATCTTAAAAACGCAATTAACGAGTGGTTTCCGAGCAAAAAAGATCAAGAAAATTATATAGATAACAAAATGGGATTACACGGATACTTTCTCATTCACGCAGACCATTTAATTAAAAAATCTGGCAAGATAGCAATGGTGTTACCTTCAAGTACATTCACGACTGATTATACGGTAAAAATATTGCAATTTCTCTACGATAAACAATATAGTATCGATTATGTAATCGAAATCCTTACCAAACAATCTGCTTTTTCTGAAGATGTTACTTTCAAGGAATACCTAGTTGTTTTTCGGAAAGGGGCTTTAAAAGACGATTCTAAGACGCTCATTATATCAATTAAAAATGAATTTTCATTAGAAGATGTTGATAGCATTTACAATCTTATTATAGACAAGAAGCAATCTGATCTCCTCACTCTAAAAACGATTGAAACCCAAAAATTATTTGAATCGACTAAGTGGACCGAATTTTTTACTGAAGAAATTAAATTAAGTTATTTTAATTCTCCTAAACTTGAAAAATATAACGGAAACACCTCTCAGCTTAAAGTTACTAGAGGATTTGACGCAACTTACTCTGATTTTCTGATGCTTCCAAATTATGAATGGAAAATTGAAAAACTTAATGTTAATACATTCAAACTTATTCATACTACTTTACCAATAGGAGATGAGCAACGAGAATGCCGTATTCCAGCTTCCTATGTTGTTCCAGCCATTCGAAAGTCTAGCGATGCAAATACCTTAATTTCTTCTCCAAATTCATACGTACTAAATTTACCACATCAATTACCACGCGAATTGGATGAATTCCACAGAAAGTATATTTATTGGGCGGAGAATGAATTAGACGCAAGATGGGAGAAAGACCGTAAAAAAGGTCATAAACGAGTGCCAATTATAAAAAGAGTAACTTATAAAAAGAATCGTAAGGGACAGACGATTGCAAATGAAAAACCATGGTTTAGCCATTCTTATGATGGTAAATGCAAAGAAAAAAGAGGACATATATTTTTTTTACCAAGACTTCAGCCCACTGCTCGAAGATCGCTTTCTTTTTATACTGAAGAAATTGCGAGTGTAAATCATGGATTGTACTTCTTGAAAGATTCCAATGAAAAGCTATACGCATCTTGGATTTCATCTTCCTTATTTCTAATGTCCTACTTTCAGTGCCAGCAAATCGTTCATAAAGATTATTATAAGGTAGCTATTAAAGATTTCAACGAAATGTTATTTCCAAAATACGATGCCTTTACTGAAGATGAACGAAAATTATTAATTAAAGCATGGCAATCGTTAGCGGACTTACCAGATGATCAAGTTCCGTTCCTTCCTCAACAATTAGGAGGGGATCTTGTAGTTAAAAGTAAAAAGAAGAAAGATCCTCCGCCAGATAAAATTATTCCCTATAAACGATTGCCCGAACGGGTAGAATTAGATAGGGCTTGGTTGCGTGCGCTCGGTGTACCAGATGATAAGATTGATAATATTATTAATGAAATTTATGATTGGTTAATAGACTATATGGAAACGAGATGAGTTCTTGTCCACACTGAATTTTGCTACTACCCTTATTTTTTTCTTTAAATATTCCTGTTTTTAAATCTATTCATTATGGTAGTATTCGATTATTTCGAAGAGGTTTTAGGAGGAATTGAGTATTTAATCGCACTTGGTTCGATTTTAGGATTATTGGGGTTCGTAATTGGGATGATTTTCCTAATTTGGGGCGGTCAGCGGTATCAAAATAAGATGATTGTCGTTATTATCACATCCATCGTACTTTTGGCCGTGTGCGGGCTTAACACGGGGATTAAATACTTCAGGATTTTTAGATAAAAAAAAAGAGTTTAGAAAATCAATTATTATGTGTAGTGGTTAGAAACATATTTATTATCGAAAAAATTATAATTAAAAAGGAAATTCCATCTAATAAATAGTCACAGTAGCTTAATTAGATCTTATGTTCGATCTAAATTCGGCGTATAAAAGGTTAATAATACCTCAGACTTCATCGAGATTGGGGTTAGGTATCTGTTCTCCAATAAAACAAATTTTTTTCTTTGTAGAAAACAAAAATAACCCTTAAGTATAATTTTAACTTATATTCAGAACAAAAATAATAAATAACATATTATATAAAAGTAAAATTATGTCAGATCAAAAAATTTATTACAAACATTGGCCAGAGGGTGTTCCAAAAGAAGTTGACATCCCAGACAAAACATTAATTGATTTTCTTGAAGATTCTGTGAAAACTTACCCAGATAACATTGTAACATATTTCATGGGGTTCGAACTCACATATACTATGTTGCTTGACATTGTTTACCGAGTTGCGACTAAATTAACCGAACTTGGCATAAAGAAAGGTGATTGCGTTGCAATCCAATTTACTAATAACCCCGCATTCATAGCCTACTATTATGGTATTTTAAAAATAGGGGGCATAGTTACGCCAATCTCCCCTTTGTTTAAGAAATTAGAGATAAAACGACAGCTAATCGATAGCGACGCAAAAGTATATATTGGCTGGGAGGGCTTTATGGGATTAGTAGATCCTATAATTAAAGATACTGGTGTAATACATAAGTTTTATAGCAATTTAGGCCCTTATCTAAGTCCAGATCCTATGGCTCCACCTGAGTTTTCAATGGAAGGAGAAACCACTTTTGAAGATTTAATAAGAGAAACTCTACCAAACCCGCCTGTAGTCGAGATCACTCGAGACGATTTAGCTCAGCTACAATATACGGGTGGGACAACGGGATTCCCCAAAGGAGCAATGCTGACACACGGAAGTATTGCTGCAAACATTTTTCAAGCTGAAGCATGGTTTGTTGAAAAAGAATTAGGAAAAGAGGTTTTACTCGCAGCTTTACCCTTTTACCATATTTATATGGGATTTATGATGAACATGTGCATCCATAACGGGTGGAAATTAGCGTGCGTATTCAACCCCAGAGAGGCTCACGAAGTTATCGAAGTCATCGAAGCAACTAAAGTTACCGTCTTTCCAGGAGTCGCTGCTATTTATAACAATTTAAACATTTATGAAGGAATTCAAAATCATGACTTGTCTAGCATTAAGTATTGCTTGAGCTCAGCAGGGCCACTTCCAGATGATGTAAGAAAAACATTTGAAGAACTAACAGGATCAAAGCTTCGAGAAGCATACGGCTTAACAGAAATGTCTCCAGCCGTTACCGCAAACCCATTCGAAGGCAAAATGAAACTGGGCACAATCGGAATGCCATTTCCTAATACTGACGTAAAAATATGTGACGCTGAAGGCAACACGCTAGGAATCGGAGAGGTAGGGGAAATAGTAGTAAGAGGGCCGCAAATGATGAGGGGGTACTATAAACATGAAGAGGAAACTAAAAATACGATTAAAGACGGTTGGTTATGGACAGGAGATTTAGGTTTAATGGATGAAGACGGATATTTTGTCATAAAAGATAGGTTAA
>Ga0209977_10001020_pt1 | contig 11884 bp, 10 predicted proteins | sample SumtaG_2_FD_183113 | JGI IMG/M metagenome (GOLD analysis project Ga0209977, IMG submission 183113) | Deep subsurface microbial communities from Indian Ocean to uncover new lineages of life (NeLLi) - Sumatra_00607 metaG (SPAdes) (version 2) | ecosystem: Environmental > Aquatic > Marine > Oceanic... | reverse complement strand
CTACGCTTGCCAGTTAACTGGAGGGCTCTTTTTATTGCTCTTCCGCTGGAGCCTGGGTCTTCCTATTTTTGCTTGAGCTTCTTTTGACTTCGGGAGTGGTGAGCTACACTTGCTTGCGCCACTGTTTCATTACGTAGTCTCGCTCGAAATCACTTTTAAGCATTCTCTCTATGTCCGCTCCGGGATTGAGATACTCGAGTAGCTTGTAGTTTATCATCTTGGACAGGTTGGCAAAGGTACGCTTGTCCTCATATGATAGTGGCGACATGCCTAGCTGCATAAACTCCCAGGCTACCGGATTTACTGGTTCAAGGGTGTTTTCCGCCTTGCTGGTGAGAAATACATGTACTACCCTGCGATCACGCTTATCTCTGACCCTTCTGAGCAGGCCAGCTTTGACCATTCGGTCGACCAGCATACTGACGCTGTTTGTGCTACGTTCTAACCAGTGGGCTAAGTCTGTGATCTTCATAGGCGCAGCACTGTATTTTATATTCACAAGGACCAAATACTGCTCCATAGTAAACCCTTGTTCACCAAGTATTTTGTCCATACCATTCTTAAACCGGGTGTATGTTAGGTATACCATGCGCCACAATATCACACTTAGTTCTTCAAATTCATAATTTTTCATTATATTTAGCGTCCCCTTTACCTTTAGTCTACTCTTTAGGACAATCATAGCACCGGCAGTGGGGAGGCATCAACAAACCAGGTGATGAAAGGTATTAGAGAGGGGTGGGAGGCCTCAGTTCATCCCTTCCATTAGCCAGTTTAGGACTTTCTTCATTACCTCGTTGCGGTTATCTCTGGTTACCAGGAGCACTTCGACTTCAGGATGGCGTTTGATTTCGTCGGCGAAGGGATGGGGGTTGAGCATAATAGTGCCCAAAACTTTCTTGCCACTGTTTATGGCCTGCGTCACGGCTTCCCTGAACCGGGGCGAGAGAAGCTCCATCTTGCCAATCTCGTCAATGACGAGCAGGTCGGTTTCCTGCACCGCCCGGCGCAGAACAGAAACGCCAACCCTGTCTAAAGCATCTGTGTCCACCCGGTATTTGCTTACCTGGTAGGGGCTGGAGATGCCGACATGGGCTAATATTGCCTCCTGACCGTCGAGGGTAACAATCCTGAACCCCTGCCTTATCCCCCCGGTCCGTATCTCCTCAGTATAGAAGCCCGCAGCTTTGACTTCTGTCATGGCCAGGGCTTCTTTGATGAGAGCAGTCTTGCCTGTACCCGGCTGGCCGGTCAACAGGAGGACCCTTCTCATTCCTCCTGTGGAGGAGCCTGGGCCTTTCTCTTTTCCTCGAGCTTCTTTCGGCGCTGCCGATGCTTCAAGGCCGCAACTTTTTTCTTCTTGTACATCTCTCCCGCGTTAAGTCTGAGTTATTGGAATCATTCTACCATATTGAGGGTGTTAAAAGAATGTGGAGGAGGGCTGGCAGACAAAAAGAGGGGGCGGGGCCAAGCCCCGCCCCTACAAATGTAAAAGAGAAAAATATAGTTGACCTTTTCTAGTCTTCCCGCTCCAGTATGGTGGCAGCGCCCTGACCGCCGCCAACGCAGGCGGTGGCCAGGCCGTATTTCCCTTTTTCGACGTTGAGTATTCTGGCGCAGGTGCCCACCAGCCTGGTGCCGCTGGCTCCCAGCGGGTGTCCGATGGCAGTAGCGCCACCCTTGACGTTGATTTTCTCGGGGTCGATGCCCAGTTCTTTCATGGTATAGAGCGCCACGATGACAAAGGCCTCGTTTATCTCCCAGAAGTCGATGTCCTTCGCTTCGAGGCCGGCATGTTCCAAAGCCATGCGACTGGATGGGACCGGGCCTTTCCCCATCACTGTGGGGTCAACGCCAGCCCACCCCATGGATATGATTTTAGCCAGGGGCTTGAGGCCTAACTTCTTGGCCTTCTTCTTGGACATTAGCATCATGGCACTGGCCCCAGCGTTGAGCGGAGAGGAATTGCCGGGCGTTATATGCCCATCCTGCTTGAACGAGGGCTTCAACTGGGCAAGGGCTTCCATTGTAGTATCAGCCCTGATGCTCAGGTCATGGTCAATTACTTTCTTGATCCCGTCCGCCTGCACCGCCTCAACCGGCATTATCTCCCCCTTGAAGTACCCCTCCTGGAGGGCCTTGGCTGCCATCTGATGGCTTTTCATCGCCCATCTGTCCATGTCCTCCCGGGTGAAGGTGGTCTGTGATAGCAGCTTCTCGGCAGTCAGGCCCATGTTCATGGTGGTCATTATGTCTATTTCTTTGAACTCTTCGGTGGCAAATTTAGGATTAGGTTCTATCGGCACCTGTCGCCCGCCGCCTCCCAGGGTGGGGATGTGGGTCATGTGTTCGATTCCGCAGGAGATGACGATATCGGAGTACCCCAGCATGATTTCCATGGCCCCCTGGTGTATCGTGGACATCGAAGAGACACACTGACGGTCAGTCCCCTGAGCCGGGACATTGAACGGCAGCTTGGCCAGGAAGTTGATAGACCTTCCCCCATAGAGCCACTGCTCGAGGACGGGCATAGCCGTCCCCGTGAGCACATCGCCGATTTCCACGGGGTTTATCTTGGTCTGCTTTATCATTTCCTGGATCAACCTGCCTGCCAGTTCGTCCATTCTCAGGCTGTTGAACGCGTCCCTCTCCGGCTCCCTGGGTCTCGCCCTGGAAAAGGGTGTTCTTAGATAGCTGACAATTACTGCTTCTTCCATATAGTTAGCCTCCTTTCTTCATTTTTGCTCTCGTGTTTCCGAAATTGCAACCGATTATGTTATATCAGTCGCCCCGCACTGTCAAGGCGTTGCCAGGCACGATAGTGCCAAAGCAATCCCGTGGAAGGACATGAACAAGCTTGACACCTTGAGAAAATATGGGTAACATGAGTTGAATTTTAGAGGCACCGAACAACTATGCCTTCTGCTAAATTATTAACGCTGTCCGTAATAAAATGGAGGTAAGAAATGGCACAGGATGAAAACAAAGCCAAGTATGAAGCAAGGCCGTGGACAAAATGGTATCTGGAGGGAGTGTCGCCGGATATTACAGTCGAAGAAAGGTCCGTGGTGGATACCTTTAATGAGACTACCGAAAAATGGAAGGACAAGACCGCTGTAGTATTCTATGGTAGAAAAATGAGCTACAAGGAGATCAGAGACCAGGTTGACAGGTTTGCTACGGCACTGCATGATTTGGGGGTCAAGAAAGGAGACACGATTGCCCTCCTGCTGCTTAATTCGCCTCAGTTCGTCATAGCTTATTACGGAGCCCTGAAAGCCGGAGCTACCTTAACGGCAATCAGTCCTGTTTATGTCAGCTCCGAAATCAAGTACCAGCTTGAAGACAGCGGAGCGAAAATGATTGTTTGCCTGGATATTCTTTATGATAACGTGGAAAAAAGCGGAGTCAAGCTGGATGCTGTCATCCTGACCGGCATCGGCGAATATCTGCCGGGGATGAAAAAGTTTCTGGGCAGCAGTGTGCTCCGGGCTGTATATCAGAAAATGGCTGCCCCGCCGGTTGAACTGTTTGAAAGAGAGGGAGTCTATAGATTCCAGGATTTGATTAAAAAATATCCCCCGAATCCACCTGAAATCAAGTTCAATGTCAGAGAGGACATAGTAACTCTACCCTACACTGGCGGGACAACCGGGAGTCCCAAAGGTGCTGTGGTAACTCATTACAATTTCGCCGCCGCTCGAGAGCTCGCTGACGACTTCTGGGGTAGTGTCGTCGAGGAGGGGAAAGAAGTCGTAATAGCCTATTTGCCTTTCTACCATATCTATGGGCAAGCAGTGGTCATGATGGGAGGATTGACCCAGGGCTACACTTCGGTGCTAATCACCACTCCTGACCCTGATGACATTTTAAGTGCGCTAGAAAATTACAAAGGAACTATTTTCTACAGTGTTCCCGCCCTGTATGAATATCTCAGGGAATATGAAAAGACTAACAGAGTAAATTGGAAAAAGGTAAAAATCCTCATCTCCGGTGCCGACGCCCTTCTCGAGGACACTGCCCGGGGCTGGGAAAAGCGGACCGGTGCTCCAATCCACGAGGGCTGGGGAATGACCGAGACGACCTCGGTCGGCATGGTCAATCCCTACGGCAGGCCGAAAATCGGTTCCTTCGGTGTACCTATGCCTGGTTGCGTGGCGGCCATAGTTGACCCGGAAGGCACCAAGTTCCTTCCGGTTGGGGAAACAGGCGAAATGGTATTCAAAGGGCCAAATGTCATCCCCGGATACTGGCAGAAGCCGGAAGCAACCAAGGAAACGTTTGTGGAAATCGACGGTGAAAAATGGCTGCGTACCGGCGACCTGGCAAAAATGGATGAAGAAGGCTATTTCTACTTCTACGATAGGAAGAAAGATATGATTAAATACAAGGGACTGCAAGTATTTGCCAGAGAGGTAGAGGAAGTGCTGACTTCTCATCCTCAAGTCAGGGAAGCCGGTGTCATCGGTGTCCCCGACCCCGAGGTTGGCGAGAGAGTTAAAGCCATCGTCGTCCTTGAGTCGGAAGCTAGAGGGAGAGTGTCGGAAGAAGACATTAAGAAATATTGCGCTGGAAAGATGGCTGGCTATATGGTACCCAAGATAATCGAGTTCAGGGGCGAGGTGCCCAAGACGGACATCGGCAAGGTATCACGCCGTGAACTGAGAGAGGAGGAGCTATAGAATGGCGCCGTTTTTTGAAGTAGAAAACTTGACCAAGCGTTTTGGCGGACTGGTTGCTGTCAACAATGTTAGCTTCCAGATAGGCAGGGACGAAATCGTGGGCCTGATTGGGCCCAATGGTTCCGGAAAGACCACCCTGGTACGGTGCGTAATCGGCATATTTAAGCCCGAGTCCGGAAAAGTCCGATTTAAGGGCGAGGATATAACCGGATGGCGTCCCTGGAAAGTCGTCCAGAGAGGGCTAGTGGGGACTTTTCAGGTGGTTAAGCCATTCCGACGCCTCCCTGTTATCGCCAATGTCATGGTCGGTTGCCTCTGCCCGCGGATAACCAAGGGAGGTGAATGGACCAAGACCACCGTGGTGAAAGCACGGGACGCGCTGGAGTTCGTGGGCATCGCCGACCGGGCTCGTGAGCCAGCCTCCAACTTATCTCACGGGGACCTGAAACGACTGGAGGTAGCCAGGGCCATTGCTACCGAGCCCGAACTCCTTATCCTCGATGAGCCCTTCGGGGGACTTAATCCTGCCGAAACAGACCTTGTCGCTAAATCCATGAAAAGATTGCACAAGGGAGGTCGGTTCGGCAGGCTTCATAGCGAAGGACCGGCTATGCTGATAATCGAACACAAGCTAATGGAGCTTATGAAAATAGTTGACCGGGTGATTGTCATCAATTACGGAGAAATCATCGCCCAGGGTACCCCAGAAGAAATAGTCAAAATGCCCACCGTGATTGAAGCTTATACCGGCAAGGAGGTGCTCATTGCTTGAGGTAAAAAATGTAACTGTCCGCTACGATACAGCGACCATCCTGGATGAAGCCAGCCTGACGGTGGAGAAAGGGGAGCTGGTCGGGCTCGTCGGTCCCAATGGCGCCGGCAAGACCACTATCCTCCGCGCTATCGCTGGTTTGATAAACTGGGACAAGGAAGTCCTCAGGGGCACCAGGAAGTCAGATGTAACCTTTGAAGGCAGCATAGAATTTGAAGGGGAAAGAATTGACAGGCTATCGGCATTTCAAATTGCCAAGAAGGGTCTCCAGCTCTGCCCGCAAATGGGCCGGCCTTTCGTCGAGATGACGGTCAAGGAAAACCTCCTGGCCGGTGCCTACCTGTGCAAGGACCAGAAGGAGGTCGATGAGGGCCTGGTCAGAGTTTATGAACTGTTTCCCAGGCTGGAAGAAAGGAAGAACCAGCTATCCGGGACTTTATCCGGCGGGGAACGGCAGATGCTGGCCGTTGGCCGCTCCCTCATGCGCCGGCCTAAATTGTTGTTAGTCGATGAGCCATCAAGCGGGCTGGCCCCAAAGATAAAAGATGACCTGTTCAAACGCGTGGAGGAGATTTACAAGGAGCTGGGAGTCACCATACTCCTGGCTGAGCAGGATATCAGCTTTGCCTTCAGCCTCTCCAAGAGGAACTATGTCGTGTCCAGGGGACATATCATCGCCCAGGGAACAGCCGATGAATTGCTCAAGGACGAGACTATCAGGAAGACATACCTGGGCATGTAACAGCACCCCGCAGATTTATAAATCGAATTTAAGAGGTCACTCCAGGGTCTTGATGGTGTAATGGGGGTATTCGTCCCGACGCTTCAAAATTCAAATGTCAGAATCCAAATTACAAACCAAGGCGAAAAAATGTAGTGCGAGGCTTTAGCCTTGTGCCAAGGCGGGATTGCACGACCTTAAAAGGTCGCACTACGATCGTGTTTGGGATTTAGAATTAAGCCCTGGTTTATTAGCGGAGATTGGCACCACAGGCCCGGCACTCCCGACGCCAGGCGGCATTAGTTAGCTTACAGCGAGGACACTCTCGCTCAATCTTACTCCGTATCCACACGGCAACCCCCTCAGGCATGAACAGCAGTATCAATATCACTACGACAGCCATAATGAGTATCTGGTTCTGGCCAATAAAAGTTGTTCCCCCTACACCTAAAAACTGTAGAAGAGTCTGAAGGGTGTAAACCCCGACAACTGCTCCGTAGATACTCACGATACCGCCAAATACTACATATATTATTGCCCGAAAGGACATCACCATGGAGAGGGAGGCAAGGCCGACAGTCCCTAATATGTGGGCATATAAGGCGCCGGCCAGACCGGCGAAAAAGCCGCCGATGACAAAAGCCAGTATCTTGTATCTTATGGTATTTATTCCCGAGGCACGGGCGGCAATCTCGTCTTCCCGGATGGCGTGGAAGATAAGACCGGTCCTCACATACTTACTCCCGGCATCGGTGAGCTTCCACATTATGAGTACAGATACGGTCATTACTACCAAACATATATAATATTCACCTACTTTTGTGGCGGCAAGGTCAGGAAGCCCGGGTATGCCGAATTCACCGCCGGTCCATTCCTTGAAAGCCATGACCAGTCCCATCAACATGAGAGGAAATGCCATTGTAAGCAATGACAGGTAAGGCCCTCTCAGCCTCAGAGCCGGAAAGCATGTCAACACTCCAACCCCTGTAGCGATCAGGGTCCCGATTGGTATCGTCATCCATGGTTGCCAGCCCAGATATTTATTTAATAGCGCTACACTATAGGCACTCACTCCGAAGAACAGGGCATGCCCAAAATTCACCTGGCCACTGTAACCAGATAAAAGGTCCCAGCTAACGGCAAAAATAACGAGCAGGTTGCTAATGGTAAGAATGTACAGGTAGTAGGTTCTATCAGTAAACAGCGGGAAAATAAACAGAGCCACGAAGAAAACGATGGCGATAACCCGCCCGGGGACCGGCAGCACACTCCACCGGAGATTATTGAGCAGCCGTCTCAACAATTTATAATCTCTCCTCTTCGAACATTATGCCGAACAGACCTCCCGGTCTCACCGAGAGCACTATGACCATAGCCAGTATGGCAAATACTACCTTCAAATAAGCGTAGGTCGGCAGTAGGGTCGAGATCGATACCTCGACCAATGCGATAATGAAAGCCCCGATGATAGCCCCCTTGATACTTCCCAGTCCCCCCAGGACAACAATTACCATAATCATCACCAGGGGTGGTGTCCACATGTGAGGATATATTGTCCATATCGGTGCCACCGCTACGGCAGCAATCGCTGCCAGGGCTGTGGCTATTCCCATGGTTATCATCAGTGTCCTGGGCACGCTTATCCCCATCAGGCTAGCAACCTCAGCATCCTGTGCCGTCGCTCTGAGGGCGATACCCAGTTTCGTCTTTGTCAGAATCAGCCACACGACGACAATGACCACCGCCACTATCCCCAGGGTCAGCAGATGCTGGTTAAGGACTCTAACCCCGAGTATCTCCGTGAATCCAGGAATAAGAGCGGGAATTGCCCAATAAAGAGAAGAAAAAATCGCCCGCATGAGCTCTTGAAAAACCATGGCTAAAGCTATCGTCATCAGCAGCACGGCGGCATGGTGTTCGCGTATAGGGTTAATAAGGTACCGGTAGGCCAGGATACCCAGGAGGGTAACGGAGGGCACAGTTATGAGGATTGCCCAGACGGCGTCTATGCCAAGGTTACGCATGAAGTACCACAAGCCATAGGCTGTCAGCATGAAAAATCCCGTATGGGCCAGGTTAATGACACGAGCATTGCCGAAGATAAGGGAAAAGCCTATCGCCAGGAGGGCATATACGCCTCCTGTTACCAGCGTCATAATTATGATTCGCTCAATCACGGCACTTATAATATACAGAAGGGGAGTTAAAAATGAGGCGGGGATAAACCCCACCGCTATACTGTCTGATTCTGACCGTCCGTTTCAATCCGGGCACTTTAGAAACCCTTAGCCTTCCTTTGAATTGGCAGATAATATATATCACGCCTGCCCACATTGTCAAGGGTTCCCCCGATTTTTACACGTTTTCTGGTAGTTTCAGCCGTATCCTTCTTGTCATTGCAAGCACCCTACTTTTTTTCTCATTGCGAGCGAAGCGCGGCAATCTCAAGCACTCGACAGCCCCGCCGAGATTGCTTCGGCACTGGCGTGTCCTCGCAAAGACGAGGGAGGGGGATTGTGGAGCCTGTTCCGAAGCGTGAGCGGGGAATCTCGCTCCTCGCGGGGCGGCTGGCCAAAAAAGAGGTGACCCCGGGTTAGCCCGGGGTCACCTCCATGCCTAGCAGGTCTAGGCTACTGACTTCGTTCCGGTTGCTCTATTATGGGAAGAATGCCGCAACATCTATGTACGGTGACTCTGTGCCGGGATACTGGAAGTTCCATTCGCCGTACTGGTCAGTCAAAGGCGCGTCGTAGGCTGGGCCGAGGTATATTGGCCAGATGCCTACCTTTACGCCTGCGCTAGCAATTTCCTGCCACTGGGAGCCAATGCCGGTCTGATAACCAGGACCATAGACTGTGTCATGAGCAATGTGCGGTTGTTGAATAGGACCAGTCCCAGGGTCATACCATCCAACCATCCACTCAGATTGAACGTAGGCCCAACTAGTACCATATAACTCTTCTTTCTGGCTCTGGTTCAGTGCATACAGCACATCCGGCGCTATCTCGATGGCCGGCATCTGATAATAGGTGGTTACCGGGGTACCTACGCCTTCCGTGAAGGCGTTGGCCGGGTCTTCCAGCCAGGGGATAAGGACATCAACGTCGAGGGAATTGGTCTCGTCGATGGCTGTGCACACAGCATTGATAGAGTCGTAGGTAGCTGCAGTATAGACCGGGTAACGACCGGTCCTGGTCATGAAAGCTTCAAACCAATCATGCGTTAAGGGGGTAGTATTCAGACCCACCGCCCAGGTGTCCAGCATGATTTCACCCTTACATGCCCCACCGGTGTTCGCCCAGTGACTGATCTGCTGGCCGGGCACATTAATGCCCAGTGACAGAGCGGGTATTCCCAGGCTGTCTTTCTGTATAGAGTAGACAGCGCCAACCGACCCGGAAAACGCGGTGAAGATAATGTGAGGATATCTGGCTGCTATAGCTGACAGCTCGGCACTAATGTCGGCCGATGTCGGAGAAACCAGCGTTGTGTCGGTGACATTAAAGCCTAGAAGAGGCAGGTAATACTGGGCAGCCGGGATCATTCCTGCGCACCATGCCGCGTTCTCCATGAGTATTTCCACCCTCACCTTGCCGCCTACCGCGTTGCTAAGCTTATAGTTGGGGTCCAGCGACGCGTCAGCGGCAGCCAGTGTAGCCTTGAAGACACCGCCACCGATCGTGGCTGTCATCTTGAGAAGGCTCTTGACCAGGAAGGTCTCATTGTAGGGGGTGGACTTGAACCAGTACTTGTAGTTCGCATAGTCGGTGACTACGCTGAATTGTAGAGCCCCTGTGGCGGCACCGCAGTCCATGAACAGCACCCCTGCATCCATAGCCACTTCTCGGTAGACTGAAACAATTTCTGTCCGGAAACCGCCGACACAGAAGGTCACGTCGCCTATGACAGCCTGAAGATTTGCTGTGCCCGTACTACCATCCTCACCTTCGGTGGCTTCGTTGGTTTCCACATAGACCAACTCAACGTCATACATCGTGCCACCGACGTCTACTCCGCCAGCGTCGTTGATTTCCTCGGCTGCCATTTGGGCGCCATCGCGGTGATTTTGACCCTGCAGGTCAGTCAGCGGGCCAACTACGGCGATCGTGATAATATCCTCCGGTTCGACGGGTTCGCCGTCACAGCCGGGCAGGACCAAGCCTATCACCAGCAGACTGGCGATAATCAGAAAAATAATCTTTTTCAATGCATCAACCTCCTTTTTGATTTTTGTAGTTGCTTGATTTATCAAGCCACTCTCTGTTAGTTGCTGTAGTAAACCGGTCGACCTCCAGTTGCCTCCAGCAGCCTAATCTTCACATTCTATCTATCCCGATAAACCACCTCCTTTCGTTTTTCTGGTCTCCTTATTTTAGTTGCCTGTCGTAGCAAGCTAAGCAGGGGAGACCGAAAAAGCTAATTGAAAAATCGACTTTTTGACCAACTCCGATAGTTGTTGTCACCCTGGCTGCCTCCATATCCCCTCATAGCCTCCTTTTTTCCACTAATACACCGATTTAGTTTATACCTTGTCTGCGAGTCTTTGTCAAGCACCTTATCCCCTGTGTGTCTTTACTCTCCTCCTCTTTTTAAGACTTAAAGTGTAACACATAAATGTTAAAATGCCGTTAAAATTTAGGCAGAAGAGGCAATTTTTCGAAAACCGGGCAACTCTATTTTCCCCCTCACCTGCCCGCATCGCGAGCCCTTTCCCTTGTGTCATTGCGAGCGAAGCGCGGCAATCTCTGCCCCCAGTGAGATTGCTTCGGCTGACTACGTCAGCCTCGCAACGACATGAAGGAAGGCGTCATTGGGAGCACCTGGAAGGTGCGGGGCAATCCCATTGGCTAAATTCCAAACGCAATTGTAGTGCGACCTTTTAAGGTCGTGCAATCCCACCCTGGCACGAGGCTAAAGCCTCGCACTACATTTTTAACCTTTGAATTTTGTTCAGGATTTGGTGTAGGCAAAGGGGAAAAGGGCTCAATTCAGCGTCCTCTGGTCCGGGCAAGTCTTTTTTTACGCACGAAGAAAATCACCAGCCCCACTACCACCGCTGCTATAATCCCACCGAGGAGAGCCCAATTGACTGGTGGTTTCTCCTCAAAGTTAGCCGTTATGGAATAGTTGTCGTTCATGGTAATGGTGATTTTGGCGGCATTAACATTGGCAATGGTGCCTAAATCGCCAGTCCAGTTGACAAAGCGGTAGCCATCCCCAGGCTTGGCTTCCAGGTTGAGCATCCTACCAGGATAATAGGAGAAGGATCCTTCACCCGGTCGAGTAACCTCACCGCCAGTGGTGCTAGAGATGGTAAGGTAGAAGGCGGCACTTCCCAGGTTCCATTTGGCAAGCTCGACTTCGAGGCCTGCAGTGACGACGGTGCCATCGGAATTAAGCCCCACCGTGTGATAGCTGCCTGTGGCTACCTTGATGATATCCACCCAGTTACCGACATCACATTGTCCTTCGTCGTTCAATCCCACGGCGACCATGGTACCATCAGACTTAACCCCCACCGTGTGACCGTAGCCTGCGGCTATCGTGTGATAATATTCGCCTGTGGGAACCTGTTTGATGTCCATCCAGCCGCCGATCTTGCATTGACCGTAGTCGAAATATCCCACGGCGACCACAGTACCATCGACCTTAACCCCCACCGTGTGACCCCAGCCTACGGCAACCTGGGCGATGTCCACCCAGTCACTG
>Ga0209977_10001019_pt1 | contig 11886 bp, 9 predicted proteins | sample SumtaG_2_FD_183113 | JGI IMG/M metagenome (GOLD analysis project Ga0209977, IMG submission 183113) | Deep subsurface microbial communities from Indian Ocean to uncover new lineages of life (NeLLi) - Sumatra_00607 metaG (SPAdes) (version 2) | ecosystem: Environmental > Aquatic > Marine > Oceanic... | reverse complement strand
CGCCAAGTAGTATCACTCTTTCGTCGCGCTTCATCTCCTCTTGTAAAGCCTCATTTATGGCGTCTCGGTAGCTAATTTCCCTCATTTCCTGTGGTCTCCTCCGAATATATCGCTTGTGAGTTCCTCGTCTGCAGGATAGGGACTCTTCCTGGCAAACTCAACGGCCCTTTGTACATCTTGGGCAACCTCCTGTTCCAGTTCCTCCAGTGCTTTTGGCTCCAGCCAATTTTTAGCTAGTAACTCTTTGCTTAACTTTTTAATGGGATCCTTCCGTTGCCATTTTTTTAACTCCTCTGGTGGTCGATAATGACCGGGGTCTCCCTTGTAATGTCCTTCATGGCGGTAGGTCAGAGCCTCGATGAGACTTGGACCATGTCCATGTCTAGCCTGGGCTACTGCCTCCTGAACCGCCTCGTAGACAGCCCATACGGAATTGCCATCGACTCGCTTACCTGGAATGTCATAGGCACAACTCCTCCGAGCCACCTCGGTTACTGCCGAAACTCTGCTCACGTGAGTAGAGATAGCATAGAAATTATTTTCACACAGAAAGACAACCGGTAAGTTCCACACAGCAGCCATATTTAAACCCTCATGGAATGCTCCCTGGTTGACAGCCCCATCACCGAAAAAGCAAATTACTACCTGACGAGTCTTTCTCAATTTCACTGATAGTCCAGCTCCCACAGCAATGGGAATACCTGCTGCCACGATACCTATGGCACCCAACATTCCCACTTCAAAGGTGGCCAGATGCATGGAACCACCCTTTCCTCGACAGTAGCCATTGCTACGTCCCAGAAGTTCGGCCATCATCCGATCCAATGAAGCTCCTTTGGCAATGCAATGGCCATGGCCGCGATGAGTAGAAACCACGTAGTCATCATTGTTGAGAACAGCGCACGCTCCTACAGCTACAGCTTCCTCACCGATATAGGGGTGAATAACTCCCCGAATCTCTCCTCGAGTGTAAAGCTCAATAGCACGCTGCTCGAATAGCCTAACGGCTAACATTTTTCTATAGAACTCAGGAGCCAGAACAGCCCGCTGTTTTTCTTCTTCGTCTACCAAGCTCATGCTGTTCCCCAAAGTCCCAAGGCTTGCTGCAGCTCCTCTTTATCCTGAGCCCATCCTTCCAAGTCAACGCCACGAGAATGGGCTTCAAAGGCCTGCCGGAAAGCCCGAGCTCCGGCTACAGCACCACCAGGATGACCGTGAACAGAACCTCCGGCGCCAATAATGACATCAGTCCCCACTGAGTCTAGAGTAGCAGGAACTATTCCCGGATGAACACCGCCAGCTAATAAAGGAAAGCTTGGTTTTATTTTGGAAAAAGGTTGCTGTAATATCTGCACAACACGCTCAAACTTATTTTCTATGAGATGAAATCGGCTCTGAGGAGGATAAACAAGAACCATATCCATACCCACCATTCGGGCCAACTTTCCACAGATTAGTTCGGAGCTCACACCTGAACATGGTGATTCGCAAAGCGCGCCGGCAAAATTCATATGCCCCATTATGGGAACATTTATGGACTTATCCTCTGCCAGAGTTCGTACCATGGAGAAACCGACCGTTGCAAAGCTTATCATCAGTGCGTTAGCCCCTGCCTCAATCGCTCTCAGAGCGTTATCCTGAATCTTATCCTGCCGGTCAGTAACATTTATTGCAAATAGCGTTTTTTCGCCTTTCTGTTCGTCGGCTTCCTTGAGTCGACACATGTATTCCTTCACTCGCTTTACCATTGGAGAAAAGGGAGCATCACCGATCAACTCATCGTCCTTAATGATATCTACCCCTCCCCTGGCTGCCTGGTAGACAAGTTCAGCTCCTACTTCAGGACTGATACCAGTACAGGGTTTAATAACATTACATAAGATTGGTCTATCCCATATCCCTAGAAGCCTGCGCAATCCTTCAATTCCAAATTTTGGACCAGGAAAACTTTCCAGAAAGGTTCTGGGAAACTGAAGGTCCAGTAATTTTATCCAGCCACGAGACGATAAGTTGCCAAACACACTGCTCAACAGCATGGGAATCTGGGGTCCAAAGTTTATGGTAGGGAATGCTATCTGAATTAGATAGCGCCTTGTCTTGGTACCCTGAGGAACCTCAAACTCATAATTTGGAACTTCGTGAAGAGCTATCAACTTGGCCATATGGTGACGACGGACTTCCGGTGTTTCGGCTGGTACGGCAGTCCAGGTGCCAGTAGTCTGGTCCACTGCGATCTCTACACCCAACTCTACTGGATCTACGCTAGCCTCCACCTCCATAAAATACATGGCTATCAAATAGTTTTCCTGATGGAGTCCCTCCCAGGAAGAGAAAACAATCGGATCAAATCTAGCCACGCAAATGCCTCCTTTCGTCTCTTCTGTTCAGAATCTATGCATTAATGATTAGCCAATTCAAGAACTGATTTTGCCGGTTATAGGCAGGTTTTCAACTCACCCAAATTCATTTCAACTCCTAAGTGTGTCAGTCCACTAAAACCCATATCTAAGATCTCTTCTCCCCCTATGGTGTGTACAATGGCTCCAAAAGACCTGCAGCCTTTTCCATAAGAGAGGTCTTCCGGAAAATGCAAAAGATCAATTTTTTAACTAATTCAAGATTCCAGAGGCCATTCCCTAAACCGAGAGAAAGGCTTTTATCCTTTTATGAACACAAGGAAGCAAAGATCCGTATTAAAAAAGCAAAACTGGTAGATGGAACTTTATTTCCTAGCGATTCTCGCTACAAAGGTTGTAATAGATTATGTAAGGAATGTAGTGCTATCCCAGTAGAGAAGCTTTCAACAGGGCTAAAACAGAAAATTCTTTACCGGTTAGGAAACCCTTCTAAGATAAAGCTAGGTCAAGAGATGAGAATCTTTGTAACCTGCCCCTCAGATAAATTCTCCAAAGATGAGAAAAAGCCAAAGATTGAAGTCTTATCTTTCTGCCTTGAGGTAAAAGGTACAAACTCTTGCAAGGCATCTGATAATATAGCGAAAGTATTAGGGATAGAGAATAACATAAATGAGCTTGGACTATCCCTTAAGATCGTTCACTCTAGCATAAATCTTGTAAAACTTGAAGGAAGAAAGCAAACCTATTTTATCCGCTGTCCTCGCTTTCCTTTGATAAGAAACTCCATAGAGAACTTTTCCTTCCCTCATCTATTCCAGATTACCTTTACACATCCACTCGCCTTTAGGAAAAGAAACTCAACTCCTTGAAGGCTGGGTACAGCTTTTTTCCTAAATTATCAAAGATCCAGCCGTTATCTTGAGAAATTTTTGAATTTTTCTTTTTTCTTTAACCTCGCTTTCTAAAAATTCCTGTTTTCCTTGGAAATTCTAGCTCATTTTCACCTATCAACTTGGTTCTTAAGTCGCCTTTTATTACACCTATTTCTTTCAAATTATTGAGTTTCCTATACGGGAACATAATTAGCGCAAGATGGAGGAGCCCGCGAGGGATGACTGGAGCACGGTACTCTCGACTGGGGTCTTAGAATCTATGGGCGAAACCACGCTGTTTATCTTATGGCGCCCATAGTCAAGCCGCGGACGATGTATTTCTGAACCACCATAATGAGCACGATCATAGGGATAATGGCTACAGTACCGAGGAAGCAGATTTCACCCCAGAGAATGCCGTAGGCACCACCAATGAATTCAGCAATTCCCACCGGCAAGGTTTTGGCAGCCGGCGAATGAGTAAGTATGAGAGCGTAGAGGAATTCGTTCCAGGACAATACCAGAGAAATAATTGCTACCGCAGCCATTCCAGGGGCAAGCAGAGGCAGGGTGATTCTGATAAAAGCCCCCAGTTTGGTGCAACCATCTACCCTGGCACTTTCCTCAATGTCCACCGGCACCTGTTGAATGTATCCCTTCATTACCCAAATGATGATAGCCAGGTTAAACATGGCGTATACGATTATCAAACCGGCGAGCGTATCCAACAACCCTACATTCCTAATAATAAAGTAGATGGGGATGCAAATAGTTACCGGAGGGAACATTCTGGTGGTCAAGATAAAAAAGGCTATATCCTTCCTTCCCGGGAATTTCTCTCGGGCTAGGGCATAGGCAGCTGGCACTCCCAGCACCAGAGCGAGAATAGTAGCACCGACTGCAGCAAAGAGACTGTTTCGGAGGAAACTCATGCTTGGCCGCTGGGTAAGGGAATTATGAGCTGGCTCCCAGGTGAAAGAGGAAGGTATATACTTCACCGGGAAGGTATACACTTCTATCCGGGGTTTAAAGGCGGTGGTAACCACCCAGTAGACTGGAATTAGAGCCGCCACAACGTAGAGTAATACCAGACAAATGCCGATGGTTTTAGGTATGTTTATTCTCTTCATATTTAGACCTCTCAGGCAGCAATACCGGACTTGCGCACCGTAATTTGAGCTATGACGAAGATTACCACGAATACCATAACCGACGTAGCAGCCGCGTATCCCACACCAAACTCCGAAAAGCCTTTTCGGTAGATAAAGAAACTGATGACTTCTGTAGCATATCCGGGGCCTCCCTGGGTCATTATGTACACCGTGTCAAAAAGACGAAGAAGATCCATTCCCCGAAACATAAGAGCAACAATTATGGCGTACTTGAGCAGGGGGGCGGTCACATGAGTGAATCTCTGCAGCTGCGAGGCACCGTCCACCTGTGCCGCATCGTATAACTCACTAGGGATGGCCTGCAGGCCAGCCAGAAGAATAAGGCCCACAAAAGGGGTCCAGCCCCAGATATCCGCCGCCATGACACTCAGTCGGGCTAGCCCGACATCACCCCAGAAGTCGAGCTGACCGGAAGCCAATCGCATCTTCACCAGGATGTCGCTAATTAGACTCCCTCCAGGAAAGAGCATCAGTTTCCAGACCACTCCGGCTACTATGGGCATAACTCCCATGGGGATAATGAAGAGAGTCCTCAGAATGCCCCGTCCCCGGAACCTCTCATTTAGCACCAGAGCGATTCCCAGGCCAATGAAACACTCTATAGCCAGGGCTCCAAAAACGATTACTAAGCTGGATTCGACGCTGTTCCAGAATTCAATCCCAAACAGAATATCCTTGTAGTTTTCCAGACCAGCTGAAATGTACTGACTTGCAGGTTTGTAGAGGACAAAAAAGGTAGTACTCCAGATGAGGTTTTTGATGAAAGGATAGATGGTAAGTCCTATGAACATAGTCATGGCTGGGCCCAGCAGGACCAGGATAACCAGAAGCTTTCTCCACTTAAGATTCTTCACTATAAAACACCTTGTTGGTTCTGGGGCCCAGCTACAGAAACTGGGCCCCTCTTTTTACGGTGGTTCCTGTGGCGATGAAGCGAAATCGTTATAGTCCGAGACTATCGAAGAGCTTGTTGGCTTTCTCAATAAACGAATCCCTGACTTCTGGCCAGTAGGCGCTGGGAACTGGTGGTGCTCCCGGCAGATAGTATCCAGCCCGTTTCATAACTTGGGTCCACCTCTTTTCTAAAATCTCCATGGCTTTTTCAGGAGTATATTCTTCCACCAGTCCATAGTTGATAATCATCGTACCTAACGATTCCAGAGTTGACCATTCTGAAATCCACAGCTGTTCAGCATTGGCATAATCCAGCTCATAGAGCCAAGCTTTGGCAGGAGGGAATCCTTTCTGATAGACGGGATTTTCCAGAACCTTCCTGGAACCTGTCTCGACTCCGGTACCGGAGATGGAATAGACGAATTGGGTTTCTGTTCCATTGAGGAAGAAAAGCCAGATGGCAGCTGCTTCCTTGTTTTTGCTAACTTCAGTCAAACTTGCAGAGGATCCCTGAACGACACTGTAGGCCTCTCGAGCATTGGGCCCGGTTCCCTGAGGTAAGGGAGCACTTTCCGGGCGCGGCTCTTCCAGAGCGTACTCAGAGAGTTCGGGATCGTACATTTGTCTTCCCACGCACTGCCACTGCTGGACCATAGCCATTTTTCCGCCCAACCAGGATTCCCGACACTCAGAGTAGCCCCAGTTCTTTAGACCCGGAGGTGCGTACTTGGAAAGCTCCATCATCGTCCTGAGAGCTCCCACTCCGTCGGGAGTGTTAAGAGCTACCTTCCAGCCTTCGGTAAAGAACTCTACCCCTTCAGAACCGGCAATATCCATCCAGGCCTTGAGAGCCCCAAAATGACGAGATCCCGGGAATCCAATGGCATATGTTCCCTCGGGTAGTGCCTGCTCTAGCTTTTTGCAGTACTCGAGGGTTTCTGTCCAGGTTTTGGGTGGTCGATCATATCCGGCCAGTGCCAGCATCTTGGGGCGATAATGCAGTAATCGACAGTCACTATCAAAGGGGAGGGCGACTATTCTGCCGTCGCGGAGTGAGTGAATCCAGAAATAAACTGGGTGGATATCCTTGATGTCCGTATATTTAAATTCGGCAACATACGGAGCTAGATCAGCTAGATAGGGAATGAACATTCCGGTGTCGCCCTGGTAGTACTCCACGGTGTCGTATTTGGCAGTCCCGGCAAGGAATTCCACCAGCAGTTTCTCAGTGAACTCTTCTGAGGGAACACCGTATAGCTCGACCTTAATTCCGGAAAGGGCCTCGAAGTCCTTTTTGAACATCTCCGGGGCGGAAACATCGTGTCCCTGAATGGCCATAGTCACCGTAGTTCCGCCGTATTTTTTCTTAATCTCTGACCAATCCACTGTCTTGACCCAATCGTTGGGGAATTGATATCCAGGGACAATTCCCCACCGGGCCATTAAGAACGGGGACATTTTCCGGTCTACCCGGGGAAAATATTTTTCCTGGGCGGCAGTGTAGCAAAATACTGGAGCCACCCCTGCAGACACCAGTAACAGAGCTGCTAGTGCCACAACCGCACCAAGTATCACTTTGTTTCTTTTCATCTAATTTACCTCCCTTTCGTCAATGAACTTATTTTTCCACTTTACACCTCTTTATTCTCTTTTTCACCTCCTTTCTTCTCATGATCTTGGACTACCCAATGAAATGAGTGTTCAACTAACAAAAAAGATCTAATTTCAAGAAGCTGATCTTTGCTCAAGATTTATCAGGGACTCGGCCGTCTTCTCGTCGGTGATGAGGATCTTGATGTACCTACCATGGAGTGCTCCTAGAATGGCTTGAATTTTATTAGTTCCACCAGCTAACCCAATTACGTTTTTCATTCTGCTTAAATCTTCGATGGGAAAAGCTACGGATCTTTTGTGTAGGTCACAGTCTACTTTCTCACCCTGCGCATTGAAAAACTGGGCCAAGATATCTCCCACCGCACCTTGTTGGCGTAGAGCTTCAGTTTCTCCCAGATTGAGATATCTCAGCTTAACTAAAGTAGATTCTTTTCCGGCTACTCCGATGCCCACCATAGAATAGTCAGCGTGTTTGGCCATCTCCAGTGCTTGCTCTACGGTAGCATCGGCTTTGAGGGAACAACAGAGTTCTTCTGATGTGGTTATGGCAGGGGCGTGAACATAATAACACTGTCCTCCAAAGATATGGGCCAACCTGCTTCCAACGTCGTAGGGATTTAGATAAAATGAAGGGGTAAGTCCTCCATTAAGGGTGACTATTCTGAGATCGCGGATTTCTTGCGAGCGAATAAATTTAGGCACTTCGGATATGGTGATTCCCCAACCTACCGCAAAGAGGCTTCCACTGGGGAGATGTCTCTCGAGGTATTGAGCGGCGGCTTTAGCTAAACTCTCTCTGATCTTATTTTCCGAAACTGTGGGAACTACTACGGTGTCTTGTAAATCAAATAAGTCAATGAGTTTTTTCTCGATCTCTAGGCAATTGCTGGTAGTCCCGAGCACCTGGAAGTGCACAATTCCGTCCTGGCGAGCCTTCTGAAGTAAACGACCTACCTTGCTCCGTGATAGATCCAGCATACTAGCAATTTGAGTCTCTTTGAATCCTTCTTTATAGTACAGCCAAGCTATTCTCGTTATTAGGTCGGTCATCGAACCAGTGACCTCTAGACTAAGGCTCTCTAGGTTTTGAGCATTTTCTCATAGACTAAACATAATGTCATTATAATCTAAAATTCCCAGATGTCAAGGGGGGGTATTGAACTCGAAAAATTGTAGATGGATTTTGCTTTTTTAGGGGAAAGTCGACAAAAAACGGAGTCTTTTGATATAAAGGTAGGGAAGTACGATTTTTGTAAGCTTTTTGTTAATGGGTAGAGTAAGAAGGAGCAAATTAAGTTGGCCCTCCAGGGCTTGATTCTGATAGTCGGACTATAGTTCAGAAGACAGCCCCGGAGGGCCATTGGTTTCAAATCTTTTATCTGGTCAGCGCTCCCGCAAGCTCCTCTTTTTTCTTGAGGACAATACTTCCTTCTTTTATTTTGACGGTGACAGTGTCTCCTTGCTTGAATTTTCCCTCCAGAATCTTCTCAGACAAAGGATTCTCAATCAACCGCTGGATGGCTCTCCTTAAGGGTCGAGCTCCAAAATCGGGATCATACCCCTCCTTGACAATCAGATCTTTTGCCTCCTCGCTGACCTCCAGCTCGATTTCCTTTTCTTTAAGAAGCTCCTTAACTTCATTGAACATCAAATCTACGATTTTCTTGATCTCCTTTTTTGTCAAGGAGTGAAAGACAATCACCTCGTCCACCCGGTTTAAGAATTCCGGACGGAAATTTCTCTTCAGTTCGGACATTAGTCTACTTTTGATTTCCTCGTGGGGTAAAGCTCCTTTATTTTGGGCTTGAAATCCGAGATTCCCTTCGGTAGTGATCTGTTCGGTTGCCAAATTGGAGGTCATAATCAAAACGGTATTCCTGAAGTCTACTGCGTGTCCTAAATTGTCTGATAGTCTCCCGTCTTCCATGACTTGAAGGAGGATATTGAATACATCTGGGTGAGCCTTTTCAATTTCATCCAGTAAGATCACCGAATAGGGACGACGTCTAACCTTCTCGGTGAGCTCACCCCCTTCCTGGTATCCTACATAGCCCGGAGGAGCACCAATAAGCCGAGAGACGTTGAACCTCTCCATATATTCAGACATATCTAACTTGATCAAGGCATCCTCATCTCCGAAGAGGAACTGGGCTAAATTACGGGACAGGTAGGTTTTGCCTACTCCGGTAGGACCTATGAAGATAAAGACCCCCAGAGGTCTTTTGATATTCTTCACTCCTGCTCGCGCTCGACGGATGGACTGAGAGATTGATCTTATCGCTTCATCCTGGCCAACCATCTGCTCATGAAGAACCTCTTCCATGCCAAGAAGCCTTGTCGATTCAGCCTCAGTGAGGTCCTCGATAGGAATATTAGTCCAACTGCCAATGATGTGAGCCACATCCTTGGAGGTAACTTGAGGCTTTTTTTCCTTCTCACCCTTTCCTTTTTGAAGTTGAGCTTTTTTCTTAGAAACCACCTGCTGTAGATTCTTCTCCTCATCCCGAAGATGTGCTGCTCTTTCAAATTTCTGTTTCTTCACCGCCAATTGTTTTTCTTTTTCGATCTCTTGCAGTCTCTTTTCTATTTTCTTAAGCTGACCTGAGGAACCACTCCGCATTCTTACCCTTGCGGCAGCTTCATCCATTACGTCAATAGCCTTATCGGGAAGGAATCTTCCTTGAATGTAGCGATGAGAGTGATTAACTGCCGCCACCAGAGCCTCATCGATTATCTTTACCCGGTGAAATTCCTCATATTTAGGCCTCAAGCCTTTAAGAATCTCAATGGTCTGTTCAATCGTAGGCTCACCGACCATCACCGTCTGAAATCTCCTCTCCAGTGCCTGATCTTTTTCCACGTATTTGCGATACTCATTGAGAGTGGTTGCCCCAATACACTGAAATTCTCCTCTGGCCAGAGAAGGCTTGAGCATATTTGAGGCGTCTATAGCTCCCTCTGCTGCTCCTGCTCCTACCAGAGTGTGTACCTCATCCACAAAGAGGATAATGTTCTTGGCCTTCCTGATTTCGTTTAACACTAACTCCAGCCGTTTCTCGAACTCCCCTCGATATTTGGTCCCGGCTACCATTCCTCCCAGTTCAATGGTCACCACCCGTTTGTCTAAGAGAGCCTCAGGAACAGAACCTTCCACTATTTTTTGCGCCAGGCCCTCAACCACGGCAGTCTTACCTACCCCCGCTTGGCCAATGAGGACCGGATTGTTTTTGGTGCGTCGGCAGAGGATCTGGGTTATCCGCTCAATCTCTTTTTCTCTTCCAATGACTGGATCCAACTTTCCTTCCTTAGCTAGCCGGGTAAGATCACGACCAAATCGATCCAGAGCTGGAGTTTTGCTAGATCCGGTTACCTTGGCTGCCGAAGACGGCAGTTCTCCCAGCTGGTTAATTACCTCCTGCCTTAGCTGGTCCAGATCCACCTCCAAACTGATAAGGATTTGGATGGCCAGACTCTCCTTATCTCTGATCAATCCCAAGAGAAGATGTTCAGTCCCTAGATATTTGTGTCCCCGTTGTCTTACCTCTTCCGCGGCTAACTGTAAGGCTCTATTAGCCCGGAGGGTAAAGGGAATCTGTCCCCGGAATGAAGCTTTCTGGCCTCTACCTACTGCGTTTTCCACTTCCTGGCGAACTCGGGCTAAATCTATTCCTGAGTTCTTTACGGCATTAGCAGCTATTCCTTCATTTTCCCGGATCAACCCTAGAAGGATGTGTTCGGTTCCCAGATAACCATGATTTAATCTATTGGCTTCTTCTTGAGCCAATAAGATGGCTCGTTTTGCTTGTTCAGTGAATCTACTAAACATAATTAATCTCCTTTTAAGTCTTTACGTTTTTCTTTCCCGCTTGTCCATCTATAATCTGGTAGTCGCAGGCTTTAGCCCGCGCAAACAAGCACAACCTAAAGATTGCGGCTACTCTGCCCCATTTTCTCGCTCTATTTATTAACTCATATCCTCAGAGAACATTTTCCCCAGAGGAAAATTCTCTTTCGTTTTTTTTCTAAATCTTTCCCAATTTGCCACCAGCTCTAATTAGATTTAATTTATTGATTAAACAATCATCAAAGTGTTCGGTTCCGCAATGTAAACATATCTTGTCAATGATTGCTTCATCTGATAAGGCAGCCTCAAGGAACCTTTTTAATCCTTGAGTTAGAAATCTTTGCTCATCTCCCTTTAGTCTCAAGAAGACCTGAGCTATCTCTCTTTGTCTTTTCTCTTCTATAATTTCCAGCACCTCTCCTCCTTTAAGGGTAACTCTTAGTCTGGTATTTCTTCGGTCGGCTTCATCGTCTCTTCGCTGAGTCATCCCTCTATCGACAAGCCTGTTTATGAGTTTACTGGCCGCCGGGTAACTTACCGCCAGGCCATTGGCTAAATCTCCTACCAGACAATCCTCATGTTGTTTAAGAAATCTCAAACCCCTTAGCTGAGATACAGTGAGATGATACTCCCTTGAATATCTCAATGTCTCCAAGGTAGTCATATTAATCAATCGGCTGAAAAGATCCATCAGTCTTTCTAAATCTAGCAGATAACGTTCCATCTTTTCTTCCAAAATTATTTAACTTAGTTAAATAATAGCACAAAAAAATGAATTGTCAAGAGGGGTGTGGGCGTGGTTGACCCCTCTTAAAAATCTGGTAAACTTTGGGATCTCCACAGTTTCTGTTCATGCAGGGGAATACATTGACGAGGTAACCAAGGCGGTAGTGACACCTAACCCCTTATAATCTTCGCCCCTTGGACTGGGGAATTGACCTGGTTGTTCATAGTGCTTCTAAATATCTTAACGGACATAGCGATATCATTGCAGGAGTGAGTGTGGGCAAAAAATCGCTTATTGACAAAATCTGGAAAAAGATGGTGAGATTCGGTGGCTCTATGGATCCTCATCAGGCTTTTCTTTTGGAGATTAGGAAACGATGACTCATAGAAGATTAAAAGCTGATTTA
>Ga0209977_10001018_pt1 | contig 11888 bp, 10 predicted proteins | sample SumtaG_2_FD_183113 | JGI IMG/M metagenome (GOLD analysis project Ga0209977, IMG submission 183113) | Deep subsurface microbial communities from Indian Ocean to uncover new lineages of life (NeLLi) - Sumatra_00607 metaG (SPAdes) (version 2) | ecosystem: Environmental > Aquatic > Marine > Oceanic... | reverse complement strand
TTACTTTATTATTAGTCGAATTAAATACCTACAATTTAGTGATGTTATATCTAATATCTTTTGTTTTTTTTACTCCAATTATCTTCAATATAATAGGCTTAACAAAATATAAGTTTTTAAAAGTTTTATCAAAAGCTTTTAATGGTATAGGAGTCGGATTTCATGTCGTTTCAGTAATTCTCTTACCCTTTCCAATAATAATTAAAATTCTTGTCTTGTTGGAAATTAATTTTTTTATTGGGGTCATAGCGTATATCAGATCAAATCATATAAAAAAAGAGTGCTTAAAATGCGAATATGAAGGCGATTGGGATAATTGTCCTGCATGGAAACCAATTAGAGATAAATTATACGAACACGGATTCAGAAAAATGAAAAAAATAAAAGTTTTAAAACAGGTATAACTTTAAAATATTTGATATTCAATTAAAAGTTATTATTATTGAGAGGAAATCAACATGTCAGTTCGCACAGCAGTATTAGAAGGAAGAGTAAAACAATTCGTTAAATCTGAATCGGGCAATTTAGCATTCATGCTCGAAGACAATCAAGGTAATGTGCAATATTGTTTTTCAGCAGGAAATAAGCCAATGCTTAGTTCATCAGACAATTTTGTCCTGTTTGGTTCTTATCTTTCAGGTAACAAATTTAGAGTTAGTTTTGTTTTAAATAAGACAAAAAATACAGAAGAAAACTTAATAGATACAAAATTTGATTGGACATACAAAGTTTCTTTAGTTTTAGCTATATTGGTCACATGCGGATTGTTATTATATCTCATTTTCGGGCCACTTTTGTTTCCTTATGGGAGTTATAATTATGTTTATTCGATTATAATTACAATTATGTCACTAGTTTTCTTAGTACCAACAATGATAATTTTATGGGTGCTAACTGCATTTTTTTCAAAATCGAGAAAAAAGGGCTCTAAATTAGAAAGAGAGATATTAAAACTGAAAGAAATGTATTCTAATAAAGCATCATCTACTTCTACAAGAAAAACTGTGGATACGATAACGAAGCCAAATTTTTGCCCTAATTGTGGTGGAAAATTACCTGCTGGAGCGAAATTTTGCCCTAATTGTGGTTCAGAATTTTAGATTTTTTATTTTGATATTCATTAAACCTCTATTCATTTAGAAAATTAAAAATAATTTTCAAAATTCTAGTTTTATTAATAGAAAAAAATAATGAAAAGAAGCCTTATTTAGAAATGTATAAGAACGCTCGTTTAAAAGCAGAAGATTGCCCTTTAAGGCCAAAATATCATTTTATCGCCCCAGCTAATTGGATGAACGATCCAAACGGTCCCATTTACTACAAAGGAGAATACCACATATTTTATCAGCATAACCCTTATGGAGCGCAATGGGGAAATGTTCATTGGGGCCACGCGAAAAGTAAAGAATTAGTTCAATGGGAGCATTTACCAATAGCATTGATTCCCTCTGTAGATAAAGGCGAGACTCACTGTTTTTCCGGAAGTTGTATCGTTATTGACAACACACCAACAATATTGTACACTAGTATAGGGCCTAGTAAACCACCAGCTACTGAAGCCGAACAATGGATTGCTACAAGCTCAGATAACATGGTGACTTGGCAAAAATACGAAAATAATCCTGTTTTGACCCAAGAAATTCATAAGAAATTAAACATAAGAGATTGGCGCGATCCTTTTGTATGGAAAGAAAGTAACGAATGGTACGCTGTTTTAGGAGGACACTTAACTAATCCAAGAAGACCTATAGTTTTACTTTATAAATCGTCGAACTTCTACACTTGGGAATTTATTGGTCCATTATGTATCGAAGATAGGAAGAAAGGTAAGAACTGGGAGTGTCCAAATTTCTTTCCAATCAAGGATAAATACATACTTATTGTATCCCCCCATAATAAAGTTATTTACGCTGTCGGAGACTACAAGAATAATTCCTTTACTCCAACTCATTGGTACGCCTTAGATCACGGTCGTTTGTTCTACGCAACCAATGTAATGAAGGATCCACATGAGAGAATAATCTTATGGGCTTGGATTCGTGCTATAGGCATTAAAGGATGGAACGGTTGTTTGTCCTTACCACGGATATTGAGTTTAGGTCCAGATAACAAGTTAAGATACATCCCACTACCTGAGCTCGAAAAATTGAGGAAAAAGCATTATAAATTTAGCAACATCATAATTTCTCAAAATTCTAAGGAGATTTTAAAAAAAATTCGAAGTAAAAATTTAGAAATCTTAATAAAGTTTGAATTACTTGATGCAAAGTCTTTTGGAATTAAATTGTTTAATTCCGAATTTATAAACCAAGCTGAATCAATCGGGTATGAGCAAACAAATAATGTTTTATGGTCTGGCAAAGATAAAGTTAATTTTATTCTTGAAAATAATAGAAAGAAATTGAACTTGCATATATTTATTGACAATTCGATTATCGAAGTTTTTGCAAACCATCGTGAATGTATTACGGGTCAAATCATTTCCAAAGGCAACTTACCGTTTGCTATTGATCTTTTTACAACAGGAGGAAAAGTGAAAGTGAGTTCTCTCGATATTTGGGAATTAAAATCAATTTGGAAATAATAAAATGCAAACTTATTTTATTAATATAGAGATTTAGTAATAATAAGTAACAGTTTTGACGAAAAACACACAAATATTTTTAATAAACGATTAAAAAAGGAATACTATTAGATGTAGCTTTCTTGGGCTTCAAGCTCGTCATATTCGATCTCTCGCAACCTCATTCTCACTTCTCGAGGTGAGTACATATGTTTTAATAGACTAATTATAGTTTCATGTATGGATTCAAGATTATCGATAGCACATTGATAATAGATGTTATTCTCTAAAAGATTGATTTTAAAAATCTCTTTTAAGCCTGATAAAGATTCTCTTATCTTTTGATACTCATCGTCAAATACATCGTCAATATTTCTTTCATTTACTTTTACAGCCATTTTTCATCAAAATTATTTTTTTTTATGTTTCTATGATAGAAATATGATTTTTAATATTTAAATCATGACTTTTTTCGTACATTTCCGATAATTATGGGAATAATTTCGGAAAGTTAAAGGAACGAAAACGGAAATTGCATTATCAATATCGTTAATCTTTTTTGATAAATAATGTTGATATGCAATAAAAGCATAAATCATCTATAAATAAAAAAGTCATTTATATAACTTTTTTGTGATTTCTAAGTTTTCTTTTGACTAAAATTCAACAATTTTATTAAGTAATGATTGTTTTTAGTAATTTTACCATCGATTCAGGTTAGCGCTTTAATCTTGCTTCTTCATGCAAAATTTGATGATAACAATTTTTTTATTTGAATTAAGATATGGTCTTTATAGGATGTATCATATGTCTTTTGTAATTAATTTCTAACGATTAAATTTACTTATCGATATAATGAAAAGTAAAGAGAAAAAAAGGAACAAGTTATCAGAAACTTTCTTAATTATTAAGATTTTTGGTTCATTTTTGCTTAGGCACCACCCAGAATGCGAGAATTTCAAGGGACACGCAATTAAATTTCGCAAATATGAATTTTGCATTGGGTGTTTTATTGGATATCCTACATCGTTCATATCGATAATAATTCTTGGAGTTTTTAAACTAAACGAATCAATTCCTTCAAATTATTTAATAAATTTTGGCATTCTGTTTATGTCAACCTTTTTTCTAAGTTTTACAAGAGTTACGAAAATTAAAACTATAAAAATTATTCAAAAAATATTTATCGGATTTGGTTCAGCTTTGATATTTTGGGGGATTTTCTCTCTGAATTTTCCATTTTTTACAAATTTTATAATCTTTTTTTTAGTTTTTAGTGCTATCCTCACTTTTTTAAATATTTACCACGCATATGGGTTATATAATATGTGTAAAAAATGTGAGTCTCAATTTAAATGGGGTCAATGTTCTGGTTTTGAAGCTATTAGAAATAAATTAAAAAAATACGACCTCCCAAATCTTATTGTGGACATTGAATTTCGTTCAAAAAGCAAGAAAGAAAAATAAAAAAGAGAAGATAAACTGATATCTCCTTTTCTATTGGTATAACATTTGATGTAAGAGTTATTATTGTAATAAAAAATTAAACGGGTGTTATTTTAACAAAAGGTCCCAATCTAAATGTTTTTTAACTAGTTCTAAGACGAGATTAATTTCCTCCTCTTGAATTCCGGGCCTTACGCGTTCCATGTTCCTTATTGTTGTGTAGGTGTCAGATGGACTTAAGATTATGGGTATCTTTTTCTCGTTTGCCGCGTATATTACTTTAGCGTCTGGTTGTATAAAGCCTGTCAAGATTAACGCCAAAACATTTTCTTCAATGGCTGCTAAAGCAATATCTGGACGATCTCCTCCTGTGATTACTACTACTCTTTTTACGGAGTGCAAGTATTTTAAGGCAGCTTGGACGTTCATTGCAACTATAAGATATGTTTCTACAATAGAATTTAACCCTTCAATTGCCGATTGATTTATAAGTTCGCCACCAATAGCTTCCATTAACTCTGAAACCCGCGGGGACAACAGCTCTAAACTCTTTTCGATGAGACCAATTATAGGAATATTATAGCGCTTAATATGATTTTCCTCTAGTTCTTCAATCCGCGCTTTATAATCGTAGTCAATTTTGTTAAAAATAACTCCTTTTATCTTTATATTTCTAAATTCAAAATACTTCTTCGCAAAAAACAAATTATCAATGCATTTATCGGACGATTCTGTTTGAATAAAAACTAATTCGTCAATTCCTAGAGCTTGGGCAATTGTAATATCGTCCAACCCAACTCGGATGTATTTTTTGATACTTGGCGCCCCTTCGATAATGATGTAATCGTATGATTTACTCAACTCGACATGCGCGTTTTTAATTATTTGGAGATGGTCTTCTTTTTTAGTTGCATCGATTAAATCGACATAATAACAATCTGGAATTGACACAGGGCTAATAATATCGTACGGTAAGGTAGTTTTAAAAACTGTATTTTGAATAAATCCAACGTCTCTATCAGCTTTATCCGAAAAAGCTCCTTTAGGAATGCCGATTGGTTTAAAATAAGCTACTTTTTTACCTTCTTCTTGTAACTTTGACATGATTCCAATCGATAACAGGCTTTTTCCAACATGTTCTCGCAATGAACATAAATATATTGATTTTACCATCTTTGATTCCTTTTTTCTTTTCAATTTTTATTATATATTATTAATTTTTTATATTTTCTGATATTTCATTCTCGTGATATTGTTATTTTAATGTCTACCGCTGAATAACCTTTAATAAAACTTAAAAGGGGGTTGATGTCTAATTCCATTATATCCGGGAAGTCATTAACTAATTGTGAAAGGCGTAATAGAACTTCAATTATGGATTCGATGTCTGACGAGCTTTCGCCGCGTACTCCTTGTAAAAGACTAAAGATTTTTGTTTTTTGAAGCATTTCTGCTGCGTTATCTCTTGTAAACTTGTAAGATAAAGCAAAGGAAACGTCTTTAAGAAAATTAGCATAAATTCCACCAGATCCAATCATTATTAACGGTCCAAATTGGGCATCTCGCGACATGCCAATAATTAATTCGTTAACTTTCTTTTCTTGTTTAAAATTTACCATTTCTTGTATTTCTACGCCGTAAATTTTGACATTTTGTGGACCAAACTTTTTTGCGTTATCAACTATTTGAATGAACGCTTCAAAAGCTTTCTCTGGAGTATCGATGTTTAAAATTATCCCCCCAACATCCGTTTTATGTATTATTTGTGGGCTTACGATTTTCATTACTGAATTTCCAATTTCTTTTTGGTATACCATTGCCTCTCGGGGTGTTTTTGCAAATCTTGACTTTGGAGAATGTATACCGTAAGAATCAAAAACTTCGCTAGTTTCGTGGCTTAAAAGAACCGTTCTCTCATCATTTCTTACGTTATTAAATATCTCTTTAACTTTTTCTTTTTGAACATCATATTTTGGAATTTCTATAGCATCAAGAGCAGTTTTATTTAAAAATTGGTTATATTTGACTAATGCTTTAAGAGATTGAGCAGCTCTCTCTGGGAAAGGATAACAAGGAATATGATTTTGCTTTAAGTATTTGGTTGCTTCGACCATTGAAACTCCTCCTATAAGGGAACAAACAATTGGCTTATTTTGTAAGTGCTTTGACGATATTTCATGCACTAATTTGGCCACATCGTATGGGCGCGTTTGCGCTTGTGGGCTCATTATGATAAGGGCACCATATGTTGTAACGTCTTCTTCTTTTACGGTTTCATGGCTGTTATCATTGTTTAAACCAAAAACAGTTTTTATAGTAAATTCATACCTATCTGGAGTAGCATCTCCAATTATATCTACAGGATTAAATATTGCTGCTTCTGCGGGCAAATTCTCTCGCAACAAATGCAATATTGGTTCGGTAAATTGGGCAAATCTAAGCTCTTCTCGCTCAAATGCGTCAGTAGCTATAATACCCGGACCACCTGCATTAGTTATAATCGCAAAGGAGTTTTTATTAGGGATTGGTTGAAACAAAAAGATTTCTCCGTAATCAAAAAGGTCAGCGATTGTTTTTGCTCTTAAAACCCCACATTTGTGAAAAGCTAAATCGTATGCTATGTCAGAACCGGCTAACGCTCCAGTGTGACTTGAAGCTGCCCTAGCTCCAGCATCGCTAACTCCAGCTTTCAATATAACAATTGGTTTTTTCTTTGCTGCTTTAGATACAACTCTTAGGAACTTTTCTCCTTCTTCTATGCTTTCTAAATAGCATAAAATTACAGATGTATTATCATCGTTCGCTAAATATTCAATAAAATCAACTTCGTCCATATCTGCTTTATTTCCTAAACTTATATTACAAGAAAAACCAAATGCTTGATCCATTGAGAAATCCATAAATGACGTGAGAAAGGCGCCAGATTGAGAAATCATCGCGATATGCCCTTTTTTAGGTGTATTGGCTGCAAACGAGCCGTTATAATTTACCCCGATAAAGCCTAAACAATTTGGACCAATAATTCTCATGCTATACTTATTTGCAACTTTAATTAGCTCTTGTTCACGAGTTATTCCTTCGCCCCCGATCTCTTTAAAACCGGCGGTGATAATAACTAAACCTTTTATTCCTTTCTTTCCACATTCTTCTGCGATGGAATTAACAAACTTACTAGGAATAACAAATAAAGCGATTTCAATATCCTCTGGTACATCTAAGACGCTCTTATAAACCTTATATCCCAATATTTCTTTAGTTTTTGGATTAATAGGAAAAATTTTTCCAGAATACTTTGATTCAATGATATTTCTCAAAACATTATAACCTACTTTACCAAGCGTAGCACTGGCTCCTATAACTGCAATGCTTTTAGGATTGAAAAAATATGAAATGTTATGATTCTTCGACATTATGAAGGCGATACTAAGATTGAACTATTATAAGATTGTATTGTTACTATAAATTTCAATCTTATTAAATTTTTATATATTTCTCCCTTTCTTAATACAGCTAAGCATATTATTACTTAATTTGCAGTTTTTATTTTATTTCAGAAACAATTATTAAGTTCACTATAAAATTAAAAAAAAAATTAAAAAAAATTAAAAAAAAAGAATTTATTTGATTAATTTAAAGCGTTTTTTTAAGAGAATTACAGAAACTACGCACATTATTCCTATTACGATATATAGATTATAGCCTGGAATTTCAAAGCTAGTTATCACAAAATTTGAACTTTCATCATAGGTTGCAGGATTCGAAACATCGCTAATTTTTATCTGGTAGTCACTCCCATCCTCGAGATCTGTTGGTATAGCCCAATTGTAAGTCCCATCATTAGTTGTGCTTGCAATAATTACCATTTCAAACGCACCACCCTTATAGAGTTCGATTTTTACGTCTGAAATGGTGCCTGTCGAGGTCCAAGTGATGGATTGAGTAGTTCCAGTTTCCCAGGTACTTGTGCTATCGGGTTTAGTGACGGTGAGTGAATCAATAATAGAAGTGAGTATCTCAAAATTATCGCTAAAATCGTCAGTGGCGGGGTTCGCTACATCGCTAATTTTTATCTGGTAGTCACTCCCATCCTCGAGATCTGTTGGTATATCCCAATTATAAGTGCCATCATTAGTTGTGCTTGCAATAATTTCCATTTCAAACACACCACCCTTATAGAGTTCGATTTTTACGTCTGAAATGGTGCCTGTCGAAGTCCAAGTGATGGATTGAGAAGTACCCATCTCCCAAGCAGTAAGGCTATCAGGAGTAGTGACAGTGAGTGAATTAATAACATAAATTGTTATTAGACTAGTTGCGATATTATTTCCTAAATTAATTTCACCAGGAACAGGTGAAGTGTATGCGGTAAAATTATAAGTTTTGTATTCAGTTGGTGTCCATATATAATTGATAGTTTCGTTCACACCAACAGGAAGACTCGGAATAGTAATTGAATCAACGAATACATCATCAAGATATAGCAATAACTCAACATCAGTTTCATCGTAAATACCGGTATTATTAACTGTAGCATTTATCATGTAGGAATTACCTATATTTGCTATGGTTGGAACTTCTAAAGAAACACTTAAATCGTGTGCCACACTTTTAACGACCAGCTCATATGGATATGGTACAGTGCTGCTTCCCTTATCAAAATCGTAAGGTAACCTTAGATAACTGAGATATTGGCCATCAGGGGATAAAATTGGGAATTCATCGAGATATGGACCTTCTGTTAGCTGCTTAATGCCAGTGCCGTCTACATTTATCTTGTAAATATGCATATTACCATCTGAACGGTCGCTTCCCATTATCAAACCTTGCCCATCACTAGGATTGTAATTCCACACCTCGTTAATATATTCGTCATCAAGAACAGTCCTTTCATTGGTTCCATCCATATCAATTGCATATATATTATCATTATTGGTCCAGATGACCGTATTCCCATCTGCTAATACTGTGACTGCAATAACATTTGTGAATGCTTTAATAGTAGTCCTACCTGAACCATCCACATTGCACGCCTTATGAGTAGTAGGTTGACCAAAATCGTATTGTTCTCCCCATAAAAGCTTGTTACCCGTTGGCGACAAAGCTACTCTCCATGTATTATCGGGATGGGATATATGGTACCAATTATCAGTGCCATCCGCATTGCAAACAAATGTCTTGGGCCAGCCATTACCATCATGAGCGTGGAAGTATACAAGATCTGTTCCTGGAATGAACCGTCCCCACCCAGCAGTACCTCTATTATCATAAGCGGGATTATAAAATTCCGTTCTTATTCCATTAGTTTGGGTAAATGTAACCTGAGCCATACCCGTTCCATCAGCTCTGATTCTCCAAAGTTCGCCCCGACCGTAATATGAAGCAGGTGTTCCTTCCTCATGTCGTATTCTAAAAAGAATCCAGTCACCCTGCCAGTCTAATAGGCCGTTATATTCGGCCTCAGACGATATCATAACGTGATTAATGAGTTCTGCATCAGAAGGGTTTTTATCTGCAACCCAGAGTTCACAATTCCACGCCTCTCCACTTGGACTCTTTATATACGCTACTTTAGTGCCATCTGGTGACCATAAATGGTCAGATTGACAATCAATAATAGGTATTATTTTGGTTATGAAATTGTTTCCAGTGTATGTCTCATCAGTCACAGGGGGCGCGTAGGCAGTAAAATTGTATAATCCAAAATCTGGTGGAATCCACATATAACTAATAGTTTCACTGGCATCAACAGGAAGGATCGAAATAGTGGTTGACTCGACGATTATGTCATCAAGATATAGCAATAAATCAACATCATATTCATCGTTCAAACCGGTATTAGTCACTGTTGCATTGATTACGTAGGAATTACCAATTTCAGGATTCACAGGAGTATCTAAAGAAACGCTTAAATCATGATCAAATGACTCATATGTAAATAATATTGCAAAATTATCAGTTAAATCGTTTAAGTCTTGATAAGAATTATAATAATTTGTATCAACACCTAAATTTAACCCGCATGTATATCCAGAATGATGGTCAATATAATCATAGTTAAACATAATTTCCCCTGTATCATATAAAACTACTTGAAATGAACCAAGTAAAGGCCCAGCGAAAAGATAAATATCTAGCCATTCTGCTACCCAATAAGTACCGAATGATTGATAATAGATATGTCCACCAGCGGGGGGTAATAAATCATCCCAAAATGGAGCAATCATATAAGTATGTGTGGGATCTGCCGAGGGAAAGGGAACATTTGAATATTGCAAAGGTGCCGTATCTGTGAAACTAAGATATCCATTTGAGCATAAATATATAGTTGAAAAGGTTTGATTATAAAAAGTAAAACTAAACGGTAAAGCTATTGCAGCATAGTCATCATCACCTAAAATTAACTCTGTTCCACCAGACGCGTCTATCCAACTATATTCATAATCTTCAAACATAAAATAATTGTTCAATGGAATTTCTGGATACAAACTTTTGACGATTTCTGTCCCTTGACTTGAATTAGGAGTTTTTAAATTAAGTTGATTGTCGGTTTTTAGATTTCCTTGATAATTTGTGAAGATAATCATAGAAAATCCTAAAAGAAAACCTAAGGTAACTAAAACTATCTTCTTTTTTGTTATATTTTTCATTTTATTTTCGCCTATAAAGTATAGACATGCATGTCTAATCATGCATTAATAAGAGAAGATTATTATCATATATTTAACATTTATGTCTAGCTATTAGTGAAAAATGTAAACTAAACGAAGACTTGTAAAATACAATCTAAAAAGAGATTTCAAAAGCAAAACAATTAAAATTATTTTATCTTTTTCTCTTGTATGACGCGAATTATTATGGCTACTAATAAAGGGGAAATTAATCTTAACCTATTTGATGAAGATGCTCCAATGACAGTTGCAAGTTTTCTATTTTTAGCTATACATCTAAAACGCTCTTATGAGCCTTATATCCCAATATTTCTTTAGTTTTTGGATTAATAGGGAAAATTTTTCCTGAATACTTTGATTCAACGATATTTCTCAAAACATTATAACCTACTTTACCAAGCGTAGCACTAGCTCCTATAACTGCAATGCTTTTAGGGTTGAAAAAGAAAGAAATATCGGAAGTATCGTTCATTTTTGCATTGACGCTAAATGATTTTAAGTTTAATTACATAAGTGTTTTATAGCTATTAATTTTAAAGTTTTTATATTTTAGATAGTTTAATTTAAGGTTTCTAAAGTATTTTTTAATAAATATTTTTAGCAATAACGCACTAAAACTAATATTATGACTAAAATAAAATTAATTACTACTAAAGGAACTATAAATCTTTTGATGTTTGACGATGACGCTCCACTCACTGTTGCGAGCTTTTTATACTTAGCTAAGCGAGGTTATTACAATGGATTGACATTTCATCGCGTAATTCAAGACTTTATGATACAGGGTGGTGATCCTCTCGGTAGCGGTCAGGGAGGACCAAAGTCAGTAGGAATAAATACCTTTTCATTTCAAGGAAAAGACATACCTTACCCCTTTTCGGACGAGTTTCAATCGGGGAGAACTTTTGATAAACCTGGTATCTTAGCAATGGCAAATGCGGGACCAAGAACAAACGGGTCTCAGTTTTTCATAACTCATGTTCCTACGCCACATTTAAATAATAAGCATACCATATTTGGAGCAGTAATAGGTCCCGAGGATCAGAATGTAGTCGATTCGATTCAGCAAGGAGAAAAAATACAAAGGATAGAAATTTTATAAAATTACAATTTAGTTCATTTTTTTTTTAATTTTGCTTTGTACTTAGTATTTAATTAGTAATCTTAGTATTCATCACTATCATCATAACCTTTTTTTTAAATATTACGAT
>Ga0209977_10001017_pt1 | contig 11895 bp, 7 predicted proteins | sample SumtaG_2_FD_183113 | JGI IMG/M metagenome (GOLD analysis project Ga0209977, IMG submission 183113) | Deep subsurface microbial communities from Indian Ocean to uncover new lineages of life (NeLLi) - Sumatra_00607 metaG (SPAdes) (version 2) | ecosystem: Environmental > Aquatic > Marine > Oceanic... | reverse complement strand
AACGCAAGTCATCGAACTGGAAGCAGTACCCGAAGCTATGGAAGAACCAGTTCAGAAACAGGAAGAAGAAGCAACAACGCAAGTCATCGAACTGGAAGCAGTACCCGAAGCTGTAGAAGAACTAACTCAAAAAGAGGAAGAAGATTAAATGCTTGAAGTCAACGATTTCGATGCTGTCCGTATCTCTCTAGCTTCACCGGAGCAGATTAAGAGCTGGTCTTATGGTGAGGTAACCAAGCCGGAGACTATCAACTACCGCACCCTTAAACCGGAAAGAGATGGGCTTTTCTGTGAGCGGATTTTTGGCCCGACTAAAGACTTTGAATGCTATTGTGGTAAGTATAAGAGAATACGCTATAAGGGAATTATTTGTGATAAATGTGGCGTTGAGGTAGCCCGGGCCAAGGTGCGGCGAGAACGCATGGGGCACATTGAGCTAGCCTGTCCAGTGAGCCATATCTGGTTTGCCAAGGGGATACCTAGTCGGGTAGGACTGCTACTTGATCTATCGCCACGGAACCTAGAGCGGGTTCTTTATTTCTCTCATTATATCATCACCTCTATAGACGAGGAGGCACGCCAGAGGACAATTAAACAACTTGAAGAGAATTGCCTACAGGAAATAGCCAATCACCAAGAGGCATTAGAGACTACTATTACTGAGATGGAACAGAAAGAAGCAACCGTAGAGGAAATAAATCATCTTCGACGCCAGTTTATTGAAACGAAGACAACGCTAGGAGAGAAGCTTCTTACCGATGTAGAACAGCTAAAAGACCTCCGCGTACGAACACTCCTCACTGAGAAGCAATATCAGGAACTTAAACAGAAATACGGTCAGCTGTTCAGTGGTGGGATGGGGGCTGAGTCTATCCTCCAAATTCTCAAGGAGCTTAATCTTGATGAGGTACGTAATGGTTTGCTCCAGGAAATCCACTCAACTTCAGGGCAACGCCGTAAGAAAGCTTCTAAACAGCTACGATTAGTGGAGTCTCTTCGCCGTAGTGGTAATAAACCAGAATGGATGATTATAACGGTATTGCCGGTTTTGCCTCCTGACCTGAGACCTATGGTGCAACTGGATGGCGGTAGATTCGCCACCAGCGACCTAAATGACCTGTATCGACGAGTCATTAACCGCAACAACCGGCTGCGTCACTTAATGGAAATAGGAGCCCCGGAGATTATTATCCGCAACGAGAAACGGATGCTCCAGGAGGCAGTTGACTCTCTTATCGATAACGGAAGAAGAGGACGGGCTGTCTCCGTCAGTGGTAGTCATAAACTAAAATCACTCTCTGACATGCTTAGAGGAAAACAGGGGCGCTTTCGTCAGAATTTGCTCGGCAAACGAGTTGACTATAGTGGGCGTTCAGTCATCGTTGTTGGTCCAGAACTTAAGCTTCACCAGTGCGGTTTACCCCGACGGATGGCGATTGAGCTATTTAAGCCTTTCGTTATCCGCCGACTGGTAGCACAAGGTCTGGCTCACAACATCAAGAGTGCCCGGCGACTGGTGGAAAAGGTTAAACCAGAGGTATATGACATATTAGAGGAGGTTGTCAAAGAGCGGCCAGTACTGCTTAACCGGGCACCTACCCTCCACCGCCTTAGTATCCAGGCCTTCGAACCAGTGCTCATTGACGGTAGTGCCATTCAGCTCCACCCGCTGGTCTGCTCCGCTTTTAATGCCGATTTTGATGGTGACCAGATGGCAGTTCATATCCCTCTGTCTAAGACTGCTGTTAAAGAGGCCAGGGAGATGATGCTTAGCATTCACAATATGCTGCTACCCAGCTCTGGTGAGCCAATAGTAACACCAACTCTGGATATGGTTCTTGGCTGTTATTATCTGACTAATATCAAGCCTGGAGCTAAGGGAGAAGGCAAAGTCTTTGGTGAGTTTGAAGAAGTAAAGCTGGCTTACGAGTTGGGTATCATTGACCTCAGAGCTGAGATTGAAGTCAGGAACCAGGAGATAAGCGAGCAAAGAATTAAGACCAGCGCTGGTCGTATCATCCTTAATGAGGCCCTGCCCTCAGAATTGGGTTTTCTAAACAAGGTTATTGATAAGTCGAGTTTGAAGCAAATAGTGAGTGATTGCTATAAGTTAGTAAGTAATGAAAGCACGGCGTTGGTACTGGACAGCCTCAAACAATTAGGCTTTCAGTATGCCACCAAATCAGGCACTACCATTGCTATGAACGATATTGAGGTTCCTCAGAGCAAACCCAAGCTAATAGCCGAGGCAGAAGAAAGAGTCACCATTATTGAAAACCAGTATCGTCGTGGCTTAATCACTGAGGATGAAAAGTATAATGGCACCATCGGGGTGTGGATGGAGACCACTGATAGACTTACGGATACTATCTCGAAAAGCCTTAACCGCTACGGTGGTCTCTATATGATGGCAACCTCAGGGGCAAAAGGAAATATTTCTCAGATTAGGCAGATGGCCGGTATGAAAGGTTTGATGACTGACCCCACAGGCAGAATAATCGACTTTCCTATCAAGTCAAGTCTCCGTGAAGGTTTGAGCGTTCTGGAATACTTTATCTCAACCCATGGTGCCCGTAAGGGACTAGCTGATACTGCTCTCAGGACATCGAATAGTGGCTATCTCACCAGGCGCCTCATTGATATCGCCCAGGATATAGTCACTCTACAGGATGACTGTGGCACTATCGATGGTATATGGGTATCTGAACCCCAAGAGAAGGAACTCTTGCCCTCACTGACTGAGCGAATAATCGGTCGATTAGCGGCTAGCAAAATAGTCAATCCGCAAACTGGAGAAACCATCGTTGACCGAGATGAGGAAATTGATGAAGAGAAGGCAAATGAAATTATTGCTGCTGGATTAACCAGTGCCTATGTTAGGTCTCCTCTTAGCTGCTGCTCTAGACATGGGACCTGCCGACGATGTTATGGCCGTGACCTTGCCCGCGGGCAGATGGTTGAACTCAATACCGCAGTGGGCATTATTGCTGCCCAGAGCATTGGCGAACCAGGTACCCAGCTAACCTTGCGTACCTTTCATACCGGTGGGATAGTCGGCCTTGACATTACTAGTGGCCTGCCTAGAGTAGAGGAGCTCTTTGAAGCCAGAGTGCCTAAAGGACAGGCTATTATATCGGGGATAGACGGAGTGACCGAGGTAGTTCAAAATGAAGAGGGTAGGAAGATTACGGTCACTAGCTCTGAGGTATACCGTGATGAGTACTCACCACCTCCTGACTGGCAAGTGATGGTAAATAGTGGTCAGTGGGTGGATATAGGAGCCATGCTCGCTTGCAAAACCCCTGTGGAAGTTACACCGGAGTCAGTTGCTCTGGCACCTGAAGCTCAACCTATGTTAGCTCGAGTAGCTGGTGAGGTAACTATTGAAGATGGACAGCTATATATCAGTTATGAGGAGAGAGAGGAGCAAGAGTATGTTATCCCCGCCACTGCCCATATTCGTATTCAAACTGGAGATCGGGTAAAGACAGGGCAACAGCTTACTGACGGCTCTATCAATCCGCAGGATATACTACATATCTTAGGCAGGGAGGCAATTCAACAGTACCTGGTGGACGAGGTGCAGAAAGTGTATCGCTCTCAGGGGGTGAATATAAATGACAAGCATGTTGAAGTTATCGTTCACCAGATGTTGACCAAGGTACGTATTGACTCCTCGGGTGACACTGAGCTATTACCTGGTGAGCTAGTAGACCGGGCGCAATATGAAGATATTAATGCGAAAGTATTAGCTGAAGGTGGTGAGCCAGCTACTGCCCAGCCGGTACTGATGGGTATAACCAGAGCTTCGCTCAGCACTGATAGCTGGCTGGCAGCAGCTTCTTTCCAGGAGACTACCAGGGTACTTACCGAGGCCGCTATCTACGGCAAGATAGATAAACTGGTTGGGCTTAAGGAAAATGTGATTATTGGCAAATTGATTCCAGCCCGCCATCCGGTTTCCGAAGATATACCCATTCCGTTAGCTGATGAGAAGGCTGAGGAATTAAGTGACGAGGCATCCAGTCAGATGACTGATGAAGAACCTGAGGCACTGGATGAAGAGGAATCCAGTCAGACGATTGACAAGCTAGATGACAAGGCATTGGCTAGCTAGAGGTTTCTGGCACTCCTTGTCACTAACGGCCGACCGATACCTTGGTTAGAAAGACATTTGGCCACGAGCTTTGCCCGTGGGTATCTAAAAACCTTTGGCCAGCCAACCGCCGTCAACCATCAGGTTAGTGCCAGTTATGAATTTAGCTCCATCGGAAACTAAGAATAGGGCCGCCGAGGCTACGTCATCCGGTTCACAGGCTCTACCCAGTGGTATTTCACTCTCTTTTGCTTTCCAACCCTCCATGTTAATCTCCATGAAGTTTGCGTGCATTGGGGTTCGGCCAAAGCAGGGGCTAATGGTGTTAGACCGAATGCCCTCCGGGGCATAGTCCATAGCTAGGGCCCTGGAGAACGCCAGCACGGCTCCCTTAGTGGCAACATAAACCGGTATACCCCTGTTACCAACAAAAGCACTATCGGACCCGGTGGTGAGGATTACCCCGCCACCGGACTTTATCATTTCCGGGATAGCATACTTTGTTCCCAGAAAAACACCCTTGATATTGATGGCAATAAGTCTGTCGACATCTTCCTCTGTTAAGTCTGCTATCTTGGTGCGCGTAGGGCCCAGAATACCGGCGTTATTAAAAAGGATATCCAATTTGCCGTAAGTATCCACTGCAGTCTTAACCATTTTCTCAGCATCTACTGCTTTAGATACATCGACCTTGACGAACGTGGCATCACCGCCAGCGGCTTCAATTTCCTTGACGGTTGTCTCTCCACTCTCAGTAACCCAATCAGCGATAACCACCTTTGCCCCCTCTTTAGCCCAGAGGAGTGATGTTGCTTTTCCAAATCCCGAACCGCCTCCGGTTACGATTGCCACTTTGCCATCTAGTTTACCCATGCTTTAATACTCCTTATCCATACCTATCTAAGTCGGGATTTCCCATTTCAACGAGCGATGAGGGATCAGGATACCGCATCGCTCTTGTCACCAATAATATATATCCATGGCATCTGGTTGTCAATCAGCTTCTTACGACAAGCTAACAGAAACTCGATGTTCTTAGCTCTCTGCTCCACATTCTTCCTAAAACATAATGACTCTGCTCCGAGTAATGGATTGCTCCAATGAGTGGACGCGGCATTTCTCTGCCGCCGTATGGAACGTAGAACAAAGCCATAACCGATAGGAACCACACTGTCAGATGCTTGTCTAATGAGGCTGCACAATCCAAGCTGTTGTTACCTGCGATGTGCATTCCTGACATGTCTAAGCCGGACGCGCTATACATAAATGTTGCGGAGTGATTATTAACCCATCAAACCGGTCCGGTCATCTCGTATCGAGGATAGCTTTCATCCTGATATAATAGGCTTCTTGTTGGTCGAATTCCCGGTCATTACAGACATACTACGAATCTTGCAACCTGTCTAGCTCACTAAATTCAGAGAGGGCACTTTCTCGGTAATTAATATCTTTTATTTTTTCATCATCCTGCTTGTTTTATCATCATGCTTGGAAGCCACAGGGCTAGCTTGGGGAATATCATAACTAAGGCTAAACCAAGTGCCTGAAGCCCCACGAACGGTATGATGGAGCGGTAAATATCCCCCATAGTTACCTCCTTGGGAGCAACTCCTCTCAGATAGAACAGGTTGTAGCCGAAGGGGGGTGTTAAGAACGCCATCTGCATATTGACGATGAAAAGGATTCCGAACCATAGGGTGTCGAAACCCAGAGCCCTGACAATGGGGACGAAGATGGGAGCGCAGAGCATTACGATAGCGAAATCGTCCATAAACATCCCAAAGAGGAAGAGTACGGCCTGTATTCCTATGAGAATGGCCCAGGGATTTACTGGCAGTCCAGTTACTACCTCAATTATCAACGCCTGAGCTCCTAGAGCGATGTAAAGGCCAGTGAAGGCAGCGGCTGCAGCCACAATCCACATCACCATGCCAGTTACTTTGAAGGTTCCACGGATGATATCGATAAGAACACGCCAGTTAAGTCGGCGGTAGATAATGGCGCAAACGAAGGCACCCACAGCACCTACACCAGCAGCCTCAGTAGGGGTGGCAGCCCCGCTATATATCGACCCTAGAACTAGAACAACTAAGGCTATGGGAAGAACTACTGATTTGAGGGAGATAATTCTCTGCTTTAAGCTAACCCTCTCTTCGGGGGGCACTGGTGGGCCCAAGAGGGGCTGTAAGGTACTTCTTATACCTATATAGATGATGAACAAACCAGAAAGGACAAGTCCGGGGATGACTCCCCCGAAGAACATGCCCCCCACCGATTCCCTGGAAATCATGGCGTAAAGAATCATTATCACGCTAGGGGGAATGAGAATCCCCAGGACTCCCCCGGCCGCGATACACCCCACAGCTATACGCTTGTCATAGTTGCGCTTGAGCATAGCGGGGAGGGCTATCAGCCCCATAGCGACGGTGGCGGCACCACTTATTCCAGACATAGCGGCGAATAAGGTACATATAATTACCGTTCCCATTGCCAGCCCACCCTTTAGACCACCCAGCCACTGGTGCACTGCTCCATAGAGTTCATCGGCCATTCCGGAATGTTGCAGGACATGTGCCATTAAAAAAAACAGAGGGATGGCGAGGAGAATAGCATTAAGCATCGAACCATAGACCTGGGTAGTTAATATGTAAAATGCCTTCGGACCGAGCAGGATATAGCCGTAAACTACGGTAACACCCGCCAGGGCAAAGGCAACTGGCATGCCTACCGCCAACAGGAGGAAGAGAGTGCCAAATAAGAGCAACGTCATAAGCCCAACGTCCATCATGCTATCTCTTCCCCTTTAATAACGATACCAAGGTCACGGATAAATTTAGCCGCCCCTTGGAGTAACAGTAGAAAACAGGCTACAACGAATAACCACCTGAGAGGGTAGAGAGGAGGAGCCAAAAGACTGTTCTTGACTTCCAGTATCATCGTTGAATCCCAGGCTAGCTCCGCTCCTTTCCACACCAGCACAATACAAAAGAAGAAGAAGAGTAGTGAAGTAACCAGATCTGCGATCGCCTGCATTTTGAGAGGAAACCGCGTGTAGAGCACATCCACTTTGATATGGGCGTGGTGGAGTAGAGCATATGCTCCACCCAGCATGTAAAAGGCAGCTCCAAGTTGTTCACTCACGTCCCAGACCCAGGCGGTAGGCTGATTGAACCCATATCTTGACACCACTTCTATCGTCATTGAAACCGCAACGATGATAACCATAAAGCAAGCACCTTTACCCACCCAATCGCTGCTGCTATCGACGATAGATAGCAGTCGTTTCATTCTCAAATCTTCACCACCTTTATTTCTGGGGGTGGAATGTGGTTGTTATTCCACCCCCAGAGAGGTTGCTCGGCTTACGCTATCCCGTAGAAGTCCTTTGCTATCCGGACTGCTCTAGCGCAATAGTCATCCTTGACAGCATAATCTTCCCACTGCACCGCGGCTATTTCCTTCATTTTTTCCACATCAGCATCAGGTAGCGTAATCACTTCGTATCCCAGCGCTGCTGCCTGGTTGATATCTGACGTCCAATACTCATCATAGCCAAAGTATGTTTCCACAGCGTATTCATGATAGGCCTCGTTAAACACCTGTTTAAGGTCATCAGGCAGTGCATCCCAGGCATCTGCATTTACCAGCATGTTACTGATGGCGTGGTCTGCGAATGGCGGCAGGATAAGGTAATCCATAACCTCGTAGAGCTTAAAGCCTATTGGTCCGAAACAGTCATAGGTGGCAACATCTATCGTTCCCAGCTTCATTGCCATGTACAGCTCTGCCCCAGGCATCCAAGTAGGGTTAGCTCCTAGCCTACCGAGGAAATCCATCCACGGGCCATAGGCCCTTATCTTCACACCCTTCCAGTCGTCTAAGCTGCGGATAGGGAGTTTAGACATGATACAAGGGTAAGCATGATAGGAGAAATGCCCAATATAATAGACATCCCATTCGGCATAAACCTCTCGGTAAAGGTCCGTTAAGCCGGAAGCCATAATTGCGTCTAACTCATCCAATTTGCCGAAGCCTCGATACAAGAAAGGAAGCCCCTCCTCTATCGATCCTACGGGTATGTCACCTTCCCAGTACCCACCCGAAGAGGTTGTCACTTCGAACACTCCTTTACCAAGAGCGACCAGAGTCTCGTCTACCGGTACGATGGAGCCACCAGGGAGGCAGTCAATCTTCAGCCGTCCTCCACTTAGCTCACTAACTCTAGCGGCAAATTTAGGCAGGCAATCCATTGAGTAATCTCCCCAGGGGTAGGCACTCTGGAGCGTCCAGGTGAACTTCCCTTCAGCTTCGGGCGCTGGCGCTGCACAAGCTGCCATAAGAACCGATAATGCCAATACTAAGACTAAGCAACTGCTGACGCCTACTGTTAATAACTTTTTCCTTTTCAATTTAATCCTCCTAATTAAGCAAAATCTTAACGTGCGGTTGTTTCATACTAGTTCGTTCATAGTATCACCTCCTCACATTAGTTTTAAGATTACATTCGAAGATCACTTGGTTTCAAATCTTAACAGTGCCCTCCACTCTTGTCAAATAGATGTAGTCGCCTTGGTTTCCCTGAGTTTGAGCGCTAGATTAACCGCTGCCTCTTCAGGGCTCTCCCCCTCTATAATTTCAACACTTAGGAACCGACTTCAATTATAGCCTACCCGGGCTTAAGACCTCCATCATGTTTTTTGCGCGCTCAGGTATGCGACCATCGGCAATGATGAGGTCGGCTATAATCCGTCCCGCTCCCAGGCTCAGCATCATACCCAGTGTCCCAAACCGAGTTGCGATATAGGCATTCTCCCATTCAGGGAGGCGGCCGAGCACAGGTTGGATACGGTTGGGAGGCGGAGACCAACACTCAAAGTCACCCCGCTGCTCAACTAACTCAGCGTCATTTAGCGTGGGAAGTATTTCAATGGCATCGTTGACCAACGTCATCTTGGCCTCTTCTGTCGTCAGGCTAACGTCGAAGCTGGTTTGCAGGTCAGCTAAGCCCGCATGGCCCAATATCACTTCACCATTGACTTTGGGGATAATCGTCTGTGCGGCAGGGGTAGCCAGTGCGTAGGGAGGAAGCTGCTTGGGCACTTGCATCCGCAGACATTGCTCACGGTTTATCAGAATGGGTATCTCTTTTCCCAGTCGAGAGGTACCCTGGCCACTCCAGGGGCCCATGGCTAAGACAAATACATCGGCCTCGACCTCAGTCCCCGTGGCGAGAGTAACCGAGGTGACTCTTGACCCTTGACGTTGGAATCCGACTACTTCGCCTTGTCTAATATTGACTCCCATTTTCTCCGCTGCCTGAGCTAAGCCAAGGGTATAGCGGTAAGGTTCCACCTGGAGGTAAGGTAGAACCACCCCGCCTCTGGCTAGTGGGTTAATGTCGGGGTATATGTTTCTTAGGTCATTCTCCTCAATCCAGTACCCTTCGTAAAAACCTTGACTCTTCTGGAGGGATAAACCTTCCTTAAGCGCCTTTTCGTCGCTTTCTGAGAGGGCAACCTTAATCCAGGGCAATTCACCATACCCGATGTCGATACCTCCCCTCTCCTGTAAGTCCAGAGCGATGTCGGGCAGTCGGTGATAACCCAGCCAGAAAAGCTCTAGCCAGGGTCCCACGCTCCCTACCGGCATTGAGAAGAGTAGCTCCTGAGGTTGTCCCTCCAGCGCTAAGAAACGTGGTGGATAGGTGAATACCGCCCAGGCTTTTCCGGAGGCCCGGGCAGCGATAGAGTCCATCTCGATTATCTGAGAGGGGACTCCTTGCTTGGCCAGATGATAGGCTATAGAACAGCCGATGACACCGGCTCCAATTATGACTACTTCCTTTTGAGACATTGTTAACCTCTTTCGATTTAGATTCTGCCCCAAATTGGGGCAATAACTTATTGCAATAATCTAGCTGGATCCAAGACCTCTATGTCTTCTTCAGTACGCCCTTTGATGATGAGCTCGGCCATAAGCCGACCTACCGCCAAGCTATACATTACCGCCGTTTCCGCCGCGGTTACATAAACATTACTCCACCCCGGGACACGACCCAAGGTGAGTAGGGCATGCTTGGGAAGCATAGCTAACAACCCGGCCCCCTGCTCAATTAGCTTGGCCTCTTTCATCCTGGGTAGTACAGTCACCGCAGCTTCTATATACCTCTCCTTGAGGCGCTCCGTAGGGCTGTCGTTAAACTCTGGCTGCCAATCAAAAGGAAACGAAAAGCCCGTTTTCACTCCACCATCTGCCGTGGGAACCCCCATCTCTTCAGCCATCGGACCCTCCCCCACTAATACCGTACCATCAGGCTGACGAAGGATCGTGATTTCACCCGCCATGAGTCTATAAGCAGGAAACGGCTCGGGCATCTCTAACTTCAAGGATTCCAATTTGTTTGCCTTTACATCTATCTCTTTTCCCAGCCAGGAAGTGCCCTTCCCCAACCATGGCCCCATAGCCAGGACTACTTCATCGGCCTCGACCTCAGTCCCCGTGGCGAGAGTAACCGAGGTGACTCTTGACCCTTCATGGCGAAACCCGACGGCTTCACCAAGCTTGATGCTAGCTCCCTTCTTCTCTGCGGCTTGAGCCAAGGCAAGGGTATATTTATAAGCCTCAAGTTTGCCCCCAGGGAAATACAGTGCTCCCCTAGCTCCCGGGTGCAGATCCGGGAATATGTCCCTTAACTCATCTATCTCCAGCCAGCTAATGACGCCACCTTCCCTACGTAACTCACGCATCCGCTCCTTCATAAACTTTTCCTCGCTTTCGAGGAAAACAACCAAAAGAACCGGGAGCTCCATATACTCTATATCGATTCCCCCCTCCTCCTTTAGATCACGAGCTACTTGGGGCATCCGTTTGAAGGTCTCATCCGTAAAACGCCGATAAGCTGGTGCAATCCTTGGTCCCGGTTTTCCCATGCCTTCACATAACCCTAGGCTAACATATGTGGAAATAACTGCCCAGGCTCTTCCCGAGGCTTTGGCCGCGATGGAATCCATCTCGATTATCTGAGAGGGGACTCCCTGTTTGGCCAGATGATAGGCTATAGAACAACCCAAGACACCAGCCCCAATTATGACCACATTTTTTGGTGACATTGTTAACCTCTTTCGATTTAGATTCAGCCCCTAACTATCTTGTCTTCAGGGTCGTACCATCTCTTGTGGGCCAGCTTTATCTTCGTTGTCTTACCTTCATGCTCTAGCTCTAGTTCCTCTCCCTCTGTGGCATACTTAATTTCAACCCAGCCCCGGCCAAGACTCTTTCCTATAGCCGGGCTATACGCCCCCTTATAGGTTGCTCGTCCTACCACCTTGCCTTCCTTGATTAAATTATCATTTGTTGTAGCCACCACTTTAGGGTCAACAACTTCAAAACCCATGAGCTTGGTCTTTAGACCCTCGCTCTTCCTCTTCAGCAACGCCTCTTTGCCAATAAAGTCCCCTTTATCAAAGGCTACCGTCCATTCCAGGCCGACTTCCAGTGGTGTAGAACCTTCGTAAAAATCAGCGCCAGCTAAATATCCCTTGTCCATTGACAGGATACCTGATACTCCCATGCCATAAGGGCCAACATCGTACTCTTTGCCAAGTTCTGTGATGGTATCCCATAATTCATGAGCATACTCCGGGTATACGTAAAGCTCGTAACCAATCTCCCCCGAAAAACCACAGCGGGCAATGAGCACTGGGATGTCACCGAGCTTATCCTGCTTGAGGCTGAAATAAGACAAATCTTTAACCTCCATCGCCTTTTGTAGAACATCCCTTGATTTCGGCCCCTGGAGA
>Ga0209977_10001016_pt1 | contig 11906 bp, 9 predicted proteins | sample SumtaG_2_FD_183113 | JGI IMG/M metagenome (GOLD analysis project Ga0209977, IMG submission 183113) | Deep subsurface microbial communities from Indian Ocean to uncover new lineages of life (NeLLi) - Sumatra_00607 metaG (SPAdes) (version 2) | ecosystem: Environmental > Aquatic > Marine > Oceanic... | reverse complement strand
CAGGGAGGCCTTGTGTGAGCGAATCAACGACCTGCGTAAGTCTTTCGCCGGGCTGGATTGCCTTATCTGCATGCGCGCGTAGGGACCTTGCAATACAGTGCCAATCCTTCTCCTCGGCGACGATGAAATGTGGCAGGTAATCTGCTGCCGGCGGGGTCATCTGCTCGAACCGTAGTGGTGGCTGGTTTTGTATGCGCCAGGTGAGTATCTCGCGGCCTTTCCTGGTTTCGCGTTCGGGCTTTTGTCCGCTCGACGCGTAGACTGCAAGAGGTCCGCCTTGGGGTTGCTCAACCCGGATGATCTCCATCAAGGTAGGTTGCCTATCCTCCAGCACTATCTCTTCACATATAGGGTGGATACTGTCGGCTACGTTCTGGATGGTCGAGAACTGAAAATCGAGGACCGAGCCCACCCTGGACTCTGGTACCGCGATCTGAATCTGGGTAAGATTGCTATATTCAGCAGGAGCAGGATAGCGGCTTACCCTGTTGATTGCCGCCTCGGTTATGTGGTTTATCTCTCCCTCAGGGCTGTAGCTGCGTGCAAAGTCTACCTTTGCATAGGCCCTATCCGCCAGATAACTCCAGGTATTGTTTGCGGCAGCACCTTTGCCTGACTCGGCGGATACGTAGCGTATCACCCGCATGCGTTTCTCAAAGGTTCCATCCTCATGCAGGATAAAATTATGCTCCACGTAGAGATTTACGTACCGTACATCTATCTGAGGCGGGGTGAAGGTGGTAAGTATTTCTTTAAGGGTTGGATCGTCGATGTCTTTTAAGGTTTTCCATTCCTCACCCTGTCTTGGCTGGGGAAGATCAAGTCCTCTTACCTCGGATTTGGCAAATGCAAGGGTGCCCTCTTCAGCGGCAAACCACAGGCTGTCTGCGGTTATACGTTCAAGTGCCCCTATCTTTTCTTCTCCGCTCAAGAGGTAGATCACGTCGTGGCTCGTGCGTACCGCTTGCCTGCATCCGGTGGTTGCAAGGATCAGGATGAGAAATGATAGAAGACGGTTCACTGGGCGCCTCCATCTACGAGTATGAGTATGGGTTTTTTGTGGTAGCTGGTGATAGAGTTAAGTAGCTTTCGATAATCTCGATACCTATCAGACTGGATGAGTCGTTCAGGACGAATGAAGGTGTCTTCGAAATGGATTACGTTTCCTTCCTCCTGGATGTAGACCGCGTGATAGGAGACCTCAGACATAGAAAGCGTTATATCCTTTGGCAGATAATCCACTTCCCAATCCTCGGGAAGCTTGAGGGTTACTTCGTGGAGAATACTCTCGCTCGTGTAGTAAGAAAGCGGGAAGTTTCGGCTCTCAAGCGCCACCTCGTCAAAGGTAAGCCTTTTACCTACCTCAGGCAGGTATATGATGGCGACTGGTCCGGCGAACTTGACGTAGTTTTTAACCCTGTAGCTCATCTTGAGGCTGAGCTGCTTGCCTATATCCCCCAGGTTTTCGAACCCGTAGTCAATTAACTCCGCGTCAGGTGATGTGGATTTTACCATCTGCTCAAAGCGTGTCCTGCGGTCCTCCTCTCTTGAGAGGTAATTCCAGAAGTAGCGCAGACCTGTCTCGTAATCTCCTTCATAGAAGCTCTGATAGTGGACGGTGAGCGTGCCTTCTTCGTCTATCTCAAGATCAAGATGGTACTCCCTTTGCTCCTGACCGGGATCGGGAACCGGTATGATCTCTACCTTCCGCTTCTGCGAATTTACCGTGTAGACCCCGTGGTCTGCGGCGTTGAACGAGGGGTAACGTGAGTATCCGCCGTTTGATGAACCGGTGGCATCGAGATAGAAGCTTGTGTCGGCAAGGAATACCTCGGTGATGCAATGGTTGCCGTAGTAGCCTGGCATCTCTGGATCAAGCATTGATGCATCGTCGTTTGTGCCTACGTACACCGGGTCGGCGTCTATACCTGCGGCCCGCAGAAGGGTTGCAAAGAGGATGGCCTTGTCAGTGCAGTCGCCGAAGCCCTGCTCCAATGTAAACCGGGCAGGATGGCCTGATACGCCGGAGGCGGCAGAGCCTTTGATCGAGATATAGCGAATGTTCTGTTGAAGCCAGTGGTATATGGCGGCTGTCTTTTCGTGTTCGGTCTCGTCATCAGCGGTCAGGTTGTCGGCAAGGGCTTGAATCTTAGGGGTGATCTTCATGCGTTCGTTCTGGAAGGCTGCGTACCAGTCATGTATGCCGTTCCAGTTTTCCTGATTCGTTACCTCTACACGCGGCAGGAAATCCCCTGCCGGAGGTGCGTCAGGTTCAGGTACGTAGGGATCAACATTCTCCGCAACCCAGGTGTAGATCTTTCGGCTCTTCTTTACCTCTTGTCTAAAATCCATCATACCCCCAGGCGCGTTATAGACCTTCCATTTGATAAACTCGTCTTCGGGTACGTCAACGACAAGTCGGGAATAGATGAATGGCTCATCGCCCTGGAAGAAGTAACCTGCGTCGAAGAACTCCTTATTCCAGGGGTTGAAGCGGATGTTCTCGTAGGAGTACTCAACGATATCGTCTATCTGGACCTCGGGGAGAGTGAAGGTTACCCACTTGCCCTTGCCGAAGAAGACGATACCTTCGCGCGGAGGGGTTTCGATCTTTACGGTGGACGGATCAAGATCAACAACGCGGCCGTCCGGCTTTATAACCCGCGCAAAGTGAATCCTTACCTCGTTGTCTCCCTCTTTAAAGTAATGGCGGAATGTCGCCACACCCTTACGTGCCTCCGAGAGTACAACGTAAGCCATGTGATATGAGTAGTTTCTGGTTCCGTCATCGTGCAGGGTGTTGCGCCCGTCGTCGATCAATAGTATCCCTTTTACGTCAGGGAAGCGTTTTTTGGCCTTGTTAGCTTTTTTAAGAAGTTCCTGGACATCCTCGTCCGTGCGTACTGTTCCTGTTTCTTGTCCACCTTGCGTCTCGAAGACGATAGATTTTACCAGCGCTCGATGGATGGTCTCTTGATCGGTCAGTAGGGTTGCGCCGTCAAACTCAACAATCTCAGTATCAAAGCTTCGCCCGTCGTGGAGCTCAACCTTGGCTGCAAGCCCCGCTACCACGAAGGCTATCCAACTTATTATCCAGCGTTTCATTGATCCTCCAGGGATTCTAGGCTTAATTCTAGGCCAAAGCGGAAGGGAGTCAAGCTCGCTTGGTCAGTGCGCCAAGAGATAGTTACCAGTGTTATGAGAGATTGAGGAGGGTATTAGAAAAAGCGGGGATCTCCTTTAGACTTACAAAAAGAGAATAACCAAGGAGATCCGCCGCTTATGCAGATTAACTGCGAAGCAAGGCTTTTGATCATTGAACACTATCGAGCCTACAATGCTTTCGGGTCTTTTGAACAGACAAGAGTTCTACTTCTTCCGTCCTCGCAATGACACCCCCACCCTATCCTCCGCCAGACGGTGGCACTTCGCCCCATCAAGTGGGTGATTGCATAAATCCACCCCTCCCTCGACGGGAGGGGGTAGGGGGAGGGTGAAGAAGCCCCAAATCACATTGACACATCCCCTCCCCTGCGTATCCTATGATCAAAAACAAACCTTCCTCTCTCCTGTCGTCGCGACCGACCGAAGGGAGGGTGACGATCTCATATGCGGCAGTATCGGGGTGAAATCCCTTGACATCGGAAAGTTCCTTCCTACAATCTATATGGGGTAAAGGTAGCGGAGCCCATCTAAAGAACGGGTAAATACGTTGAGCATTAATTAGGCATAGGTAACTAAAATGTTAAGGAGGTAAAGCATGAATGTAGGAACGCGATCCCGATGCAAGCATGTATATTTGCATGTGGATAGAAGGTTCCAGGTCAGGGGGCATGGAAAAGGTATGGTTCCAATTTGGCAGTGCTCTCTTAAGAGGAAGGATCTCGCGGGTGTATGCAAGGGACTGGCTGAGGCTGGCATTGAAGAAACCAGTTGCCATCCCGATGAATGTCCTTTGGCTGTCCATCATGAGCCATGGGAGAAATGTCCTTTCTACGCCCCCAAGATCTAGTAGCAACTCCTTTTGGCCCGCTGGAAAACCTGCGGGCTTTTTAAATTCCTTGACATCAACCCTTCCCTTCCTGTTAATGAGCATCCCGGCTACCGACACCACCGATCTGTATCTTACTGAGTCTCTGCGTAATACAGAGTTGACTCCGAAACCAGATTGAAAGGCCGGCATCGATTTTTCGTGCTTGACTTTGTAAGGAAGACTCGGTAATATCTATAGATGGTTGACGCGGATCGCTTCCTCCTGACCGCCCGATACGTGGTTTCGATGGATGATGCTGGTAATCTCTATTCACCCGGCTACGTAGCTATCCAAGACTCGCGGATAAAATCCCTTGGTCTTGTGGATGATGCTCCGGATGAGGGGAAACGCATCGATTACGGGAATGCTGCTGTCATTCCCGGTCTCATCAACTCCCACACCCATGCTGCCATGGCGCTTCTGCGAGGCGTTGCCGACGATCTTCCTCTTGATGATTGGTTAGATGGCCACATCTGGCCGCTGGAGGCAAAGTTTCTCTCCCCTGAATTCATCCGTGCAGGAACCAAACTTGCCGCAATCGAGATGCTTAAAGGAGGCACCACGCTCTTTGCCGATATGTATTTTTTTGAAGATGAAGTGGCGGCTGTTGCCAGGGACGTCGGTATTCGTGCCCTTATCGGTGAGGGGGTGCTTGCCTTCCCGACCGTGTCTGCAAAGGAGCCTGGCAAGGTCTTTGATCACATCCGCAGACAGGTAGAGAAGTACCGCGATGATGAACTTGTTCGCGTTCACATCGCGGCTCATTCCACCTATGCCACCTCGGAGGAGCAGTTGCGCCGTTGTGCCGACCTTGCGAGGGAGTTAAATCTTCCCATCGAGATTCACTGCGGAGAAACCGATAAGGAAGCCAAGGAATGTATTGCAAAGCACGGCAAGAGCCAGGTTGCCTATCTAAAGGACTTAGGCCTTCTGGATACTCAGATCGGTCTTGTGCACATGATCTGGCCCCAGGGGCAGGATTGGGAGCTGCTTAAACGGAATAACGTAAGTGTGATTTCCTGCCCGCAGTCCAATCTAAAGTTGGCCTCTGGAATTCCGCCTATTGCTCACTACCTTGAGGATGAAATCCGGGTTTCTCTTGGAACCGACGGTGCCGCATCCAACAACAACCTTGATATGTGGGAAGAGCTGAGGCTTGCCGCCTTCCTTGCGAAAGGCAGCAGCCTTGATCCTACAAAACTCCCGGCCAGACAAGCCTTGCGAATGGTGACCATAGATGGCGCCCGTACCTGGGGGCTTGAAGATGAACTTGGATCACTTGAACCCGGCAAGAAGGCGGACATGGTGGTGGTTGATCTTGACAAGCCTCACACTACCCCAACTTACGACATCTACTCCACCCTGGTTTACGCTGCAAGTGCAGCCGATGTCCGTGATGTCTTTGTCGCTGGTCGCCGGGTAGTTAAGGAGGCCAAAATTACCACCCTTGATGAGGAATCCGTTCTGGGCGAAGCACGCGATTGGGAAGAGCGAATCATGCAAGAGCGAGGGAATGTCTAGACCCAAGGTGCTTGTGACCGGAGCTTCAGGATTCCTGGGCTCACATATATGTGAGGCAGCACACGAAGAGGGTCACGAGGTACACGCCCTTATCCGCGAGACAAGTTCACGCCAGTGGTTGAATCAAGATGAGATTCATATCCACGTTGCGGATCTTGGTGAGCGTGAAGTAATGACCCTTCTCCTCAAGGATATGGACTACGTGATTCACAACGCAGGTGTGCTTGCCACGGTTGCACGCGATGCAGCCGAGTGTAAGCGGGTTAACGTTGATATCACACGGGTGCTTGCAGAGGAATCAATAAGGGCCGGAATCAAGAGGCTTGTCTACGTCTCCAGTCTTGCCGCAGGTGGACCGGGCAAAGGACCCAAGGCACGAACCGAAGAAGATCCTGATAACCCTGTCTCCAACTACGGACGCAGCAAGAAAGCTGCAGAAGGGATGCTTTACGAGCTTCGCGATAGGCTTTCGGTAGTCAGTCTGCGCTACGGCATGATCTACGGTCCGCGCGGGCATAACACCCTTGGATTCTTTAAGACGCTGCAGGGAAACCTTGTTCCACTGATGGGGTTAAAACCTCTATACAGCTCTGTGATCTACGTCAGGGATGCGGCATGTGCGGCTGTCAGCGCTCTTTCTGCGAATGTTTCCTCCGGCTCAGTCTACCAGATCACAGACGGCAATTCTTATACCATTGAGGAGCTATGCGATTCTATTGAAGAGGCTTTGGGTAAGAAGAAGAGGGCAAAGCGCATAAAGGTCCCATTCTGGTTGGTGATGCTTAAGGCCTGGTGGAATCACGACGTCCGTGAGTTGCAAGGCATTTCTCCTGATCAGGTGCGGAACTTCAAGGCGCGCTACTGGTATGCATCGCCTGAGAAGGCGGTTCGAGAGCTCGGCTGGAAGCCTGAGATGGATTTAAGCAAAGGCCTGGCCGAGACCGTCGAATGCTACCAGGAATACGGATGGTTACAGTAAGACATTGAGAGGCTCTTGATTCTTCATCTGTAACCCAGAGGTGGCGTAGCTGTTAAGGCCTTTGAGGATAAGGGCTTGACAGTATTCGGGATCGGGTTATTCTTTAAAGCTGAGAGAAGGGGACAGGTAAATTTGTGATTCAGGTTCCGGGTAGAACTAAAAAAGGAGCCGATTTGATCAATGTACTTCAACACGTAGGGATTGCGGTGTCTGACCGTGATCGTTCATGGGCCTTCTACCGCAGGCTAGGCTTCGACGTTCCCATGACCTCAGACCAGAGCTATATCACGAGGCTTAAGCCTTTGACCGGCGGGGACTACGAGCGAAAGGTGGTTCTGGCCGGCAACCTTATGGGTGGAGCAACTATTGAGATATTTCAGTTTACTTCCACCGAGCCTGTTTCCTACTCCAAGGACTGGCAGTGGGGCGATCCGGGCATTACTGCTATGGCGTTAAAGGTTCCGGACCTCGCCAAGGCACTTGAGCTGTTCAAAGGAACACCGGATATTCTCGTTGCCGGTCCCGCGCCCTGGTCTGCCAATCCGGCCTGGAAAGCAGCACTCCTCAAGGATCCTGACGGCTTACTCATCTACCTGGTCGAGATTCCTGGTATGAACTACTCCCTGCGCCGCAGCACCGATTACGTGGGGGGAATTGTTTTTGCCAGCATCGCGGTGAGCGATATGGAGCGTTCCCTCGATTTCTACCGCCAGGTGCTCGACTATACCGATGTGGTTTACGACTGGAATGGTACTGACCCAATGCTTTCGGCGATCCCTGGAGGTGAACGTCCTCAGCGTCGGGTTATGCTTTCGGATCCCAGACCTTCCACCTCGTTCTTTAGCTTTTATCTTGATCGTGGGATGATCGAATTGGTCGAAGTCGAAGGCAGTAAGGCGCCGCATATCTTTCACGGCCGCCGCTGGGGTGATATCGGTAAGACCGAGATATGCTTCGATGTTTATGATATCCGCTCAACTTTTGAGGAACTTGTGCGACGTGGGGCAGAGCCGGTTATCGAACCCAACCTAGAGGATCGCGATCTGGGACTTGGTGTCTCAGCACTCTTCGGTTACCTGGCCGACCCGGATGGAACCTTGATAGAGCTTTCCGAACCGACCAGATTGAGGCTTATCAGGAAGATCAGCCTGGATCTGCGCAAGCGTAAGCCTGGCAAAGCCTTCCCGGCCTGGCTTATGAAGCTTTCCCGCTTCAACCGCTACAAGAAGTAAGCGAACCTTAGGCATGTCTTGCAGTTTTGATCCCAAGTTAGATTTCGATTTCTTGGCAGGAAAGCCATGACTAAGAAGATTCTCATAACCGGTGCATCCGGTTTCCTCGGCTCACACGTCTGCGAAGCAGCGCACGATGCAGGGTATGAAGTCCACGCACTCATACGTTCTACAAGTTCAAGGCAGTGGCTTAAGCATCACTGGCTGAATATCCACGTTGCCAATCTGGATGAGCTTACCGGCCTTTCGGGGGTGCTTAAAGGTATGTATGCAGTGATCCATAACGCCGGTGCTCTGCCCGGATCAACGCAGGAGGAGTTGATCCGGGTTAACGTGGACGCTACCAGGATCGTGGCACAGGAGGCAGTCAACGCCGGGGTGCGTCGGTTCGTTTTCGCCTCCAGCCGGTCTGCAGGTGGGGCTAACCTGGGGAGTTTCCTTAAGACCGAGGATGAGCCCGACGGTCCAACTTGGGGCTATGGGGGGAGCAAGAAACGGGCAGAGGAAGTCCTGCGTTCTTTCCGCGAGAAGATGGATATCGTCAGCATGCGATACGTCACCATCTACGGCCCGCGGGACAGACACCTCCTGCGGCTCTTTAAGATGCTTTCTGGTTCGGTTGTTCCCATTATGGGGTTCAGGCCAATCTACATGCCTATGGTGTACGTAATCGATGCGGCGAGTGCAGCGGTTGCAGCACTTAAAGCTCAGGTGAAGTCCGGCGTGTTCTACTACATCTCAGACGGGGTGGAGTACACGATCGATACCCTGTATGACTTCATCAGCGATGCGTTGGGCAAAAGAGGGATGCGTGTGCGGGTGCCACTTTGGGTTGCATCTTCTGCAGCCTGGTGGATGAACCGGATCATGAAGAAGGGAACCGGTTTCTCGCCCGACGTAATAAAGGAACGTCGTTCACCCTACCGGTTGGTATCCTGTGAACGTGCAAGAAGGGAACTGGGCTGGAAACCGACCGTGATGCCAAAAGAGGGGTTTGCCGAGACGGTGGCGTGGTACCGAAAACAGGGGTGGTTGTGAGTAAACAAAAGAAGGTTCTCGTCACCGGTGCATCCGGTTTCCTCGGCTCGCATATTGTCGAGGCGGCACATGAGGCAGGATACGAGGTGCACGCCCTTATCCGCGAGACTAGCTCCCGGCGCTGGCTCAAGCACGACTGGCTGAATATCCACGTTGCCAATCTTGATGAGCTTACCGGCCTTTCGTGGGTGCTTAAAGGGATGGACGTGGTTATTCACAACGCAGGTGCGACGTCAGGTTACAGCAAGGAAATCCTTCAAAAGGTCAACGTAGAAGGAACAAAAGCCATTGTGGAGGAGTCAATCAAGACCGGGGTAAAGCGATTTGTCTACGTATCGAGTCAGGCAGCAGGCGGACCAAGCAAAGGAACATATCCGAAGACCGAGGATGATCCCGACTGCCCCATCTCCATCTACGGCTTTAGCAAGAAGACCGCAGAAGAGATACTTTTAGGGCTCCGCGATAGGATCCAGATAGTGATTCTTCGCTATCCAGCGATCTACGGACCGCGTGGAGAAGAGATGTTACCCATCTTCAAGATACTTTCCGGGCCTTTGCAGCCGGTGATGGGGTTCAAGCCCCTCTATACATCCATGATCTATGTAACCGATGCGGCTCAGGCTGCGGTTGCGGCACTGCAGGCGAAGATCGCTTCCGGCTCGATCTACTACATCGCCGACGGAGTTGACTACACCATTGAGTATCTCTACGATTTGATCGGTGAGGCTCTGGGGAAGAAGGGGTTGCGTATCAAGCTGCCCCTCTGGATAGTAAGTATTGCCGCCTGGTGGGTTCATGATGTGCGCAAAAAGAGGCCTTCATTTAACCGCGAGGAAGTGCGGGAGTTTAAGGCTCGCTTTTGGCTTGCCTCCTCTGAGAAGGCCATGCGCGAACTTGGTTGGAAACCCCAGGTTTTGCCTGGGGAAGGATTTGCCAAGACGACACGATGGTATCGTTACAAAAGGTGGCTGTAATTAATACCCCAAGAGCTTCCTGCGTAAGCTCTTGGGGACCCCGGGAGGCGAGAAAGTTGTTTAAGGTTAATGGCTGAAGTAAAAAAGGTTCTAGTTACAGGCACGTCCGGATTCCTTGGCTCCCATATCTGCGAGGCGGCACACGAACTGGGATACGAAGTTCATGCCTTGATCCGTGCCACCAGTCCCCGACGCTGGCTTGGTTACGACTGGCTTAACATCCATGTTGCCGAGCTTGACGATCGCAAGGCACTTTCTTCAATCCTTAAAGATATGGATGCCGTAATCCACAACGCGGGGACACTCTGGGGTGCATATCACAGGGTAAACACCGAGGGGACGCGTGTTGTTTCCGAGGAGTCGGTTAAAGTCGGGGTCAAGCGTTTTATCTACATTTCAAGCATGGCTGCAGGAGGTCCGGGCAAGGGGCCTTATGCAAAGGACGGCGGAGAGGAGGATAGTCCTATCTCTCCATACGGCCACAGCAAGAGGGAGGCCGAGGAGATACTCGATGGGATGCTTGATCAGCTCCATGCCGTGATCCTGCGCTACCCAATGATCTACGGGCCGCGCGACACCCAAGTCTTGCGCCTCTTTAAGAACCTTAAAAGCCCGATTAGCGTAAAGGTAGGGTTCAAACCCATTTATATCTCCGCTATCTACGTGAAGGATGCGGCGCGTGCCGCGGTTCGCGCCATTAGTGCTGATGTGGCTTCCGGTTCGGTCTACGACATCTCAGACGGGGTCAACTATACCTTTGATGATCTCTACGATGTTGTCGGTGATGCTCTGGGCAGAAGGAGTTTGCGTATTCCGTTGCCCTTCTTTTTAGTGGTTTTTGGTGCCTGGCTGGTGCACGATGTCTTCAGGGAGAAGACGGCCTTCAACCCTGATCAGATAGGTATGTTCAGAAGCCCATACTGGCTTGTATCGCCGGAGCGCGCTATTCGCGAACTCGGCTGGGAACCCCAGGTATCTATCTATGAGGGAGTTAGGCAGACAATTCACTGGTATAAAGAGAAAGGCTGGTTGTGAAACCTAAGAAACTTTTACAGGAACTTGAGCTGGTGGCCGAGAAGCTTGGTATCCAGACGGTCTATGATACCTTTCAGGGTAGGGGAGGGGGCTGTCGGGTTATCGAGGACCGTTACATCGTGATCAACAGCCGTCTGGCTGATGATGTAAAGGCCGAGCTCTTCCTTAAGGCTCTTTCCGAGCTTCCCATAGACGAGATATACATAAAGCCTGAGATCCGCGAGTTGCTTGAGGAAGCGCGTTTATCCAGACCACAATCTGAAGAATCCCAAGGACAAGAAGGGAATTAATGTAGGGGCACGGCATGCCGTGCCCCTACAACAGGCGAACCTAAAGGTTCGCGCTACTTTTTCTTTGGCGGTCTGTTTGGCCGGTTTTACGTAGTAATGATCAAAGAGATATTCTATAATAGTTAAGGCGAATTCGGCCTCTTCTGGCTCTACGGTTAGGATTTCACCGGTTCGAGAATCGTTTTCGGATGGGTTGAGATTTTTCCCAGAAGTTTTATTAAGGTGGGCTTTTCTTTTAGATTGTCAGGAAGCGAGTCTTTAATTGCCTTCATTTCTTTAGGGACTTCTGGAGGAGTCACGTAGTGGCAAGGCATACCCTATGAGATGCCAAGCATCTCAAGGGGCAGGCTCTACCCTATGAGCGCATGAGCCGCTCAAGAGGCAGGCTGTGCCTTGCTCCTACAACAGGCGAACTATAAACTTCTTATGCGTTCGGACTTACTTCTTCATCTCTTATCGAGTACTTCGTGAGGAAGCGGAAGACCGGCGGGAGAAACCAGATCACGAGTGTTAAGGTGAGATAACCCAGAACCAAAAGCAAGCTGATCCAGTATAGGTTGGGGTTGCCTGTCTCGAATCCCTCGATGGGCAGGGTGGCGATAAAGATCAATGGAAATACAAGGGGGAGCGCCAGGGCCGAGCCGTACACTATGTCTGATGCGGCTCGGGTCCGAAAGTAGGGATCAGCCCCGCGAAGAAGCGCCATACCCGTTGCAATCGTCCCGGTTTGCTCACCGAAGAACGCAACAAAGTGTTCCACATAGGTCTTGGGCCATACCTTCCGGACGACGAACCACGTGTAGA
>Ga0209977_10001015_pt1 | contig 11907 bp, 16 predicted proteins | sample SumtaG_2_FD_183113 | JGI IMG/M metagenome (GOLD analysis project Ga0209977, IMG submission 183113) | Deep subsurface microbial communities from Indian Ocean to uncover new lineages of life (NeLLi) - Sumatra_00607 metaG (SPAdes) (version 2) | ecosystem: Environmental > Aquatic > Marine > Oceanic... | reverse complement strand
TCTTGTGCTTCAGATATATTTTGTGTCTCTTCTTGCGTTGTATTTTCTGTCTGTGGAATCTCTGTTGTTTCTGGCTCTTGGCTTGTTTGTTCTGTAACTGGCTCTTCCTCAGAAAGAATGCTTAATACAAAATACACGGTTGGGAATGTCTCTTTTCCCCCTGGAATTCCGTATCCTTCACCAGAACCTGAAAGAGATACTCCTTTAATATAAAAACTTCCTTCATTTAATTCTTCTGAAATCAAATCCGTCAGATTATATTCAAAAATATTTCCATTGTTTTCAAAAACCAGTTTTGATGGAGCAGGAAGAAGTTCTCCTTCTTGTAAGGACAATCTCAGGTTTCCCTTAAGTGTCTCACCTTGCTGGTAATCTGCATCTAAATCAAGGACAGCTTTTCCTGTTATTTCTCTTTCTGAAAAAATTAAAATAAAAATCAAAGCAATCAAAAAAATCACTCCGAAAACTGCTAAAAAGATTTTCTTATAACTTAGCTTTTCTGGTCCGCGATATTCAGAAATAACTTTTCCGTCAATTCTTCTGCTATGATATATGTATGGCCCATAAATTTTCTCCCCTTTTTTTATATATTTTTTATAAGCCATTTTATTTAAGTCCGAGTTTTGTGTAGGGTAACTCCTCTTAAAGATAAATCCAAGATATATTTAAAACTTTCTTAGAAGTCTTCCACTAATTATCTCGCTAAGCTCCGCAGTTTTCAGCTTCCCAAACATAATATCCTTCACCAACACTTATATTAACTATAAACTCAGTTCTTATATAGCTTCTTCCATTAGTCTCCATATATTCTGCCCAGGTTATTCTGAAACATCCGTTCTCTTCAGAGTTGCTAAAGTTTACATAATACATAGTATACTCAGACACATCTACAGGGAGATCTTCACTATCAAAATACTTGACCGCCTCAATAGGCCATACAGAATAAATTGTCCCATTATTGACTGAGGGATTTAAATCACATCCTCCATCCCCATCTGCAGTAAATCCTGCTGGGCATGTGCAATCAGGATCACAATTTACACCCCCGTCACACTCAGTTCCAGCATCTATATCTGTCTGATTCCAAACCCCATCACAAGAATCCGGAGCTGGTGGCTCTCCATTACCGTCTCCATTACCGTCTCCATTATCTCCATTATCTCCATTATCTCCATTATCTCCATTATCTCCTGGTGGAAGCGAACTTGATATTGTAGCTGTATCTGTTATATCTCCTACTGTTTCTCCTCCAGAACTTGATTCATAAATTGGTGCTACAGAAACTTCCTGGAGAGCATTGATATCTCCCACTTCACTAGAATTAAAACTAAAAAGTCTTTCTTGTAATTCTATAAGTGGGATGTTCCTGTTTACGATAATGCTATCTGTACTATTAAAGAAAATAAATTTTATACCAATTAAATCACCTCCCCCTGGACTTCTCCTTACATTAACCTTAACATTAGTACCATCAATATAAGCAGATTTAATACTCAAATCAAAGGTGAATCTTCCTAATTCAATTTCCTCTGCTCCTTCAGTTATTATATTTCTTACCACAACCCATATAATTCCGGCAGCAACAAGAACAAGAAGAATTATAATTAAAGTGGCGACAATAGCTGAAAGGCCCTTTCTTGAATTTGGTAGAATTTGGAGTTCCTTTTCTCTCCCCTCTTTTTTCATAAAAAATAAAGGATTATATTATTTATAAAAGTAATGATAATTTCCTTGGCTGTCACTTTTGATTAAAAATAAAATTAAGAATTAATAAAAAGTAAAATTATTGTTGTGGGGTCTGCTGTAAACACCCTGTAGCAATAATGTTAATTGTCTGGTTCTCAAAAGTCAATGGAACTGGTTGACATGTTAAAGCTTGCTGCATAATTGAAACAATCGCAAATTCATATCCCTGATTCTGTCCACTGATAACATATCCGTTAATTGTTGGTCGAATCAAAAAGATATATGCAAGAATAATTGCCATGACTACTATAATTGCAATCAAAATCGTTATGAGAACCTTTTTTTTATCTGCCATAAGAAGATTAAATGAGTCTTCTTTAAAAACTTTTTGTCAGTCTAATTTATAGGATTTTTTATATACTTTCTTTGTTACTTAGCTTGTGGTTGTAATTTCAACCATTGTTATGACATCTCTCCAGACAATATCTGTGCCGTTTGCTTTTAGATAAACAGAAATAACATCCCCTGCTTTAAATGTTACTATATCTTTTGACTGAACATTATGGTCTTTTTTTACTCCTGGAGATCCTGTGCTAAAAATGTTTCCAAATCCAATTGGTTCTCCGTTTCTATAAACTATTATTTCTATGTCCCCTGGATTGCTCTCGGAAACTTCAAGATTTGTTGAAACAGCTGTAATGCTTCCGTCTCTTACCATAACATATCCTTTTTCTAAACTTGTTTCAACTTCTGTAGCTGTTTTCAGGAATCCTGATTTGATCATTGTTCCGGCGAATCCAAAGTTCAGGAATTGTCTTTTGTCATGAGCAACAATCAGGTCTCCCTGTTCCCTGAGCTCTTCTACAGAGTAAGTTATAACATAAATCTGGTCCTCCTGGTTTCCTTCTTTATAAGAAATCTCGTAGATTGCAAGATTATGCTCACCCACATTCTCTATATGGACTGATTTGGGAAGAGAATCAAAATCAACTTCCTTTACAAAAGAAATTTCAGATGGAAGAACTCCTCTTTTCTGAACAAAATTTAAAACATATTCATAAACCTGTGTGGAAATATCCCCAACAGAAACATTTTCAACCACGCCCAGGACCTCTTCTTGCCCAAGATATGTTTCATTATTATTTGATTGAGCAGACACAAGCAACCCTATAATAATAAGTAAAGACATTACAACACCCAAACCAAAAAATATTTTTCTCATTATTTATTAAATTCTTTTATCTATTAGATTACTAAAAGATTGTTATATTTAAATATTTCCAAGCTCCAAGTAAATTTAAAAACAAAAAAGTTCCTTAATTAGTATGCAAGACAGGGTTACAAAAGAAAAAATAAAAAAATACAGAACCATAACATCCAAAGCAATAAAAATCGCAGAAAGTTCTGTAGTTAAAGGAAAAGAAAAAGAAGCCAGGGAAATAATTAAAATGGTTTCTAATTATCTTTCAGATTCAAAGTATTTTGAAAAAAATAAAGACTTTGTAAATGCATTTGCTGCACTGAGCTATGCTCACGGCTGGCTGGATGCAGGAGTAAGATTAGATATATTTAATATCAAAAACAATAAATTTTTTACAGTGAAGTAAAATATAAAAATAAAGATTACTTTCAATGAACATGAAAAAAGAGGTTGTTGTGTTGAGTCTGGGGGGCAGTTTAATAATTCCTGATGATGTTGATATAAAATTTTTAAGAAAATTCAAAAAAGTTATTTTGAGAAATATAAAAAAATATAAGTTTGTGGTTGTATGTGGTGGTGGTGGCATTGCAAGAAAATATATTTCTGCTTTAAGAAAAGAAGGATTAAACAAAAAACTCCAGAGCTTTTCAGGAATTTCTGCAACAAGAATGAATGCAAGATTTATGAATTATTTTTTCAATAAAAATCCGGAATACGGGATTCCTCATACGATTGAAACCTTAGAAAAATACATGAAAAAGCATCATGTGGTTTTTTGTGGCGCCCTTGAGTACAAGCCAAAACAAACCTCTGATTCAACCTCTGCAGGACTTGCAAAGATTTTCAAGTCTGTATTTATCAATCTTACTAATGTTCCAGGTTTGTATAATAAAAACCCTAAAGAACACAAGAATGCAAAATTTATCCGTGAAATAAGCTGGAAAAATTTCCATAAAATGGCAAGCAAAAACAAATATATGCCAGGACAACATTTTGTCCTTGACCAGACAGCCTCAGAAATTATCATGAAAAACAAAATTAAAACATATATTCTGGGAAAAGACTTAAAACAAATTGAAAACGTTCTAAAAGGTAAAAAGTTTAGGGGAACCCTTATCTTTGGGTAATTTAGTGAATTATTTTAAAAATAAGATTAACTCAATTTTTATAAATACTCTCTCTTTATTAGATTAATGAAATCAGTTACCATTCAAGCAGATAATTTTGACAAAGCACGTAGAGCTATAAGGGAGAATAAGGGAAAAATAATAATTTTTTCCAGTAATGATGATGAATTAAACAAAAAAATCCTTGAAAAAGAAAAAATAAATGTTCTGCTCCTTAATCTATCTTCAAGAAAAGACAGGATGAAGCAGAGAGATTCTGGTTTTAATCATGTGCTTGCAAAGCTTGCAAAAAAGAAAAATATTTCATTAGGAATAAATCTTGATGAAATTATTAATTCAGAATCTAAAGGAAAATCAGAAATACTGGCAAGAGTTAGGCAGAATATAAAACTCTGCAATAAAAATAAATTAAAAATAAAATTTATCTCCGATGAAAAAAGAGATGGATATAATTTAAAATCTCTCGGCCTTATACTTGGAATGCCGACATGGATGACAAAAAATTTGTAAATAAAAAATGGGTAAAAACATAAAAAAAATTTTGGAATCCCTAAGCCCTAATGAAAGAAAAATTCTTCCTCACCTGGAAGAGAGAAATATAGTCAAAATCTGCAAAAAGGCAAACCTGAATAAAGTCTCTGTAATAAGGGCTCTTGAATATTTAAAGAATAAAAAAATAATAGAAATTTCTGCAAAAAAAAGGAAAATAGTTGAGATTGGAGTCAACGGAGCACTTTACAGGAAAAAGGGTCTGCCTGAGAGAAGACTTCTGAATCTATTAAATGAAAAAAGAATTTTGAAACTTGATGAAGCACAGAAGCAAAGTAAATTATCAGATAATGAGTTTAAAGCTTCTATAGGTGTTTTGAAAAAAAAGGCTCTGATTGAACTAAAAAAAGAAAAAATAATTTTTAACGCTAACAAAGAAGAAATTTCCAAAAAAAGCCCTGAAGAAATTTTTCTTGATTCTCTTCCCCTAGATTATGATTCTTTAAGTCCTGAACAGCTTTTTGCATTTGACTCTCTTGAAAAAAGAAAAGAAATAATTGAAATAAATGAAAAAAAAATTATAGATATAAAAATAACCTCTTTCGGAAAAAAGATAATTGAAACAGATGTTAAGGGAAAATATTTAATTGAGCAAATAACCCCGGAGATTCTTAAAAAAGATTCTTTATGGAAAGGGAAAAAATTCCGTAGATATGATGTAGCTCTTCCTGTTTCTCCAATTAGCGGAGGAAAAAGGCATTTTGTAAACCAGGCAATAGATTATGCAAGAAAAATCTGGACAGACATGGGATTTAAAGAAATGACAGGGGATTTAGTTGTAAGCTCTTTCTGGAATTTCGATGCTCTTTTCACAGCTCAGGACCATCCTGTAAGAGAAATGCAGGATACATTTTTCATTAACAAAAAAGAAGAACTTCCTGACAAAGAGCTCGTAAAAAGAATTAAAAAAAGTCATGAAACAGGTGTTGAAGGAAGCATAGGCTGGCAATACTCCTGGAATGAAGAAGAAGCAAAAAAACTTGTCCTTAGAACACACACTACATGCCTTTCAACCCAGACACTTGCTAAATTAAAACTAAAGGATATTCCTCAAAAATTCTTCGCACTTGGAAAATGTTTTAGAAATGAGGTTGTTGACTGGAGTCATGGATTTGAATTCAACCAGACAGAAGGAATTGTCATCGATAAAAATGCGAATTTCAGGCACTTACTTGGATATCTACAACAGTTCTTCAAAAAAATGGGATTTGAAAAAGTCAGATTCAGACCTGGATATTTCCCTTATACAGAACCAAGTGTGGAAATTGATGCCTGGAATTCTGAGAAAAAAGTGTGGTTAGAGCTCGGGGGTGCAGGAATTTTCAGACCAGAAGTTGTTGTTCCCTTACTTGGTCAAAATATCCCTGTTCTTGCATGGGGTCCTGGATTTGACAGAATATTAATGGACTATTATCAAATAAAAGACCTTCGTGAAATGTATAAAAATAATCTTACTCACCTAAGAAAAATAAAATTCTGGATGAGATAAAATGGAAAACTGCATATTTTGTAAAATTGTGAAGGGTGAGATTCCCTCTGTTAAGATTTGGGAAGATAAAGAACATTTGGCAATATTAGATGTAAATCCTAATACTGAAGGAATGACTCTAGTTTTAACAAAAAAACATTACGATAGTGATGCTACAGATATGCTTGATAAAAATTATAAAAATTTAATGATTGCTGCAAAAAGGGTCGGGAAACTTTTGGGAAAAAAGCTCAAAGTAAAAAGAGTTGCAATAGTTATGGAGGGGTTGGGAATCGACCATGCACATATTAAATTATATCCTATTCATGGTTTAAATCAAAAATTCAAAGAAATATGGGCAAGTGAAAAAGTGTATTTTGAAAAGTATAAAGGTTATATTTCAACACAACTTGGTCCTCAGAAATCTTTAGAAGAATTAAATGCATTAGCTAAAAAAATCAGAGAATAAAAATGGCAGTTATAACCTTCAGCAAAAAACAATTTGAAAGAGATTTCGGAAAACTTTATGATAATATGCAGAATAAAATTGCAATGTTTGGAACTCCTATAGAATCAATTAAAAAAGACGGATTTTGTTTGGAAATTTTCCCTAATCGCCCTGATTTGCTTTCTTATCAAGGATTCAAAAGAGCATTCCTTTCTTTTCTTGGGAAAAAAACAGGACTTAAGGAATATAAGATAAATAAACCAGAAAAAAATTATAATATTATTATAGATTCCTCTGTAAAAGATGTTAGACCTTATACAGCATGTGCAATTGTCAGGGGAATTAGCTTTGATGATGAAAAAATTAAAGAATTAATTGAAACACAGGAAAAACTTCACATAACTATCGGAAGGAAGAGAAAAAGAGTTGCAATTGGAATTTATCCTATGGAAAAAATAAAGCTTCCAATAACTTTCAAGGCAATAGAGCCTGACCAGATAAAATTTATTCCTTTAGAAATGAATAAAGAACTTTCAGGACTTGAAATTCTTCAAAGACATCCTGCTGGAAAAGAATATGCTCATCTTCTCGCAGGAAAAGCAAAATTCCCTGTTTTTATTGATGCAAACAATCAGATTCTAAGTATGCCCCCTATAATTAATTCACATCTAACAGGAAAATTAACATCCAAAACCAAAGATGTTTTTATTGAATGTTCTGGGGATGATTTTGAAATTCTTAAAAAATGCCTTAATATAATTGTAACAAGCCTAAATGAAATGGGTGGTGAAATCTATCAGATGAAACTTCACTATGGTAAAAAGAAAATAACTCCTGACTTAACTGCTAAAAAAATAAAAATTTCCCTGGAAAACACAAACAAACTCCTGGGTATTGAATTAAAAGAAAAAGAACTTAAAAAACTGATTGAAAAGATGGGTCATAATTATAACTATAAAGATAACTCTGTCGAAGTGGCTCCATGGAGAATAGACATACTTCATGAGGTTGATATTATAGAGGATGTTGCAATTGCCTATGGTTATGAAAATTTTGTGCCGGAAATTCCTGAAATAGCAACAACAGGAAAAGAGGACAAAAAAGAAATTGTAAAGAAGAAATTTTCAGAGATTCTTTCTGGGCTGGGAATGGTTGAAGTTTCCAATTATCACCTAACTAATAAGAAAGACCAAATAGAAAAAATGAACATGATTGAAAAACAAGAAGAATTCATAGAAGTTAAGGAATCAAAAACAGAGTATACGGTATTAAGAAAAAATCTGATTCATTTATTGTTGAAAAATTTTTCAGAAAATGTTGATTCAGAATATCCCCAGCAGATATTTGAAATCGGAAGGGTTTTCTGTCTGGAAGAAGAAAAAGAAGATATAAAAGAAAAAGAAATGATTGCTGCCGGAATTTCTCCTGGAAATTTCACCAAAATTAAACAGGTTCTTGAATATTTATTCAGAATGATTGGCAAAGAAATAATTTTTAAGGAAGCAAAAGAAATTCCCCCTTATTTTATAGAAGGAAGAACAGCAGAAATAATCTTTAAAGACAAAAAAATAGGATTTATCAGCGAGATTCATCCAAAAACCCTGAAAAACTGGAAAATAAAAATGCCTGTTGCATTATTTGAGATAAATTTGGAAGAGTTCTTGTAAGATCTTTTATCCAAAATATCCTTTGCTGTTTGCCTCAAACTTATTATCCCACTTTTTATTGATTTTATCCATAATTTTTAACATGTCTTTTTTTATTCCCTGCCAGAATTCATAAGCGTTCTTAATAAACTCTGCCTCTTTTTTCTCGTCAAATTCCAGGTCAAGTTCAATAAATCGAATCTCTTTCTTCATAAGCTCTTTATAAATTTCAGAAAACCCTTTTTTTTCTTCAGCATCTAAAAGCTTTATAATTGAAAAGATAAACATAGGAACATTTACCGGATTCAAAAGATTTTCAATAAATCTCATATAATTCAGCATTTTATCTCCCATAAATTTCCTTACCTCTCTTATCAAAATTTCTGTTTCAAATTCTGCAATCTTTTCTATGTGGAAATCTTCGTTTAGTTTCTCAAAACTAGGAAGGTTATGTTTCCCTTCAAGTATGCGATAATCTTTCTTTAATTTCTCTAATTTGGATTCTTCTTTCATATTTTAGAATGTAACCAGGGTTTTATAAAGTTAAGCCACAGCTGAGAGTCGAACTCAGGACCTCGTCATTACCAATGACGCGCTCTAACCAACTGAGCTACTGTGGCATAATAAAGACAACCAAGGGTTTTCTTTATCAAACTTTCCTTTAAGTTAGGGTCAGGCCTGATAGAGAAATCAGAATTAGACTATAAAAAGTTTAAGTTATTTCTTTCCTGTTTTAAGAATAGCCAGAACTATAAAAGCAATTAAAAATGCAAAAGTCAAAAATCCAAAAATTGCTGAAAGTACACCAAAGAAATTTTTAAGTAATTCATTTGAGGAAAAGCTGTATAAAATAAAGGAAATTATAAAGATTATTAAAAATAGAAGAAGATTTTTCCATGCAAGATCAATTCTATATCTAAGGCGAACAGGTTTTTTAGTAGTGGTTTTAACAGATTTAGTTGTAATTCTTTTTGTCCCAGCCCTTTTTTTTCTTACCATTTTTAATATTAAATATTACAATCAGATTATCTAACATAGTTTAGGATATATAGTTTTTAAAACTTATGTTAATGATAAACTAACTTTGACTAAAATCATCGTCTGGAAGCCATTTTAGATTTATTACAGAACCTGCAACCTCTATACTCTGGCTAAATAGGTTCCCGAGCCAGGTAGAATAAGTATTGAAAAATGTTTCTCTATCCACAGGCTCTCTTAAATATAAATTCTCATTGCTGATTATAAACAAAGCTGATATAAAAAAGAATTTTATAAGTATCAATATAATAACTTTCATTCTAACCTGTGCTGTTTGTTATGCTATCTGATTTCCATTCCTGGTTTAGTGCATAACTGGAAACTTTAATAATATTTGAACCAGCATGACCAAGCCACGAAACATAAGTTTTTGCAGCAGAAGATATGCCCCCAAGATCTGAAAAATTAACCTCTTGGCCAGAGAAAATTAAATACCCTGTCAGAAGTAGAAAGGATACTCCTAAAAAAATAAAGATATATGACATTCTTGTCCTGAGATTATTCATCTTAAATGCTATAAAAACAACCAGTACAACAAATATTGCGATTACAAAAAAGTTCACCATTTTTACCTTATTATATTAAACAGAAGTTATATAAAAATCTTTCTAAGGGTTTAAAAGAAAGTTTAAAAAATATATCTAAAAATAAGCAAAATACTCAAAAAGCCAAGAATTAATGTAATTATTTTTTCGGTTTTTCCTCCAGGAACAATAAATCCTTTAGATTTAATTTTAAGAGGCCAAAATGGGGTGGTTCCTGGAACAGTAAGGCTATCAAAAAATAAGTGAAATGAATAACCAATGAAAAATGGAAGAGCTAAAATAGGATAAAAAAAAGCAAGCAACAAAGATAAAATAATGCATAAAGTATAGCTATGCATAAAATCCTTATATGATTTGGATTTAAGTGATCTAAGTATTTTATAATCTTTTTTAGGGGCAATCAAGGAATCAATATCTGGAATTAGGCTCGCAATCATAAGAACAGGAAAAAATATAAGTTTATTATTTACATAAGGAAGGAAATAAAGAGTTACAAAAAATCCTATTACGAGATGTGTTTTTTTAAGCATAAATATAAAAGAACTTTTGTGAATTTAAATTTATCCTTTAATGAGTTTTAAAAGAGTAATGCAATCCATAAAGAAAAAGTATGGGTATTAATTATTAAAATTAGTAATATCCAACAACAGCGTCTATATAAAGTGCTTTTTTATCAATATTCTTTATTCTTATAGTGTCTACAATTGTTAGATCATCTTTTGGGATTTTGAAGCCACTAGGCACAAGGCCAGGAATTATTTCCCTCCAAGCATATGTGTCTTCTACAGGTATTAGTGCAGCTAGTGAGTAGTTGACTCCTGGTTTAGCAATCACATGGCCATGATTGTAAAACGCAAGTGGTGAGAAGGGTTTCTCCATTTTTAGGGTTAGCTCCCCATGTGGCAATATCTCAGCATATTCTTTATCAGACTTGCTAAGGGCATTTTTTGGATTAACTACACTTTCATAATCAACCACTTCTTTTGCATACATCTTATTTGTGTTCTGTGCACTTGCTAAGAGTTGCTCTAAATTTGTAGCTAAACTAATTAAACCTACTGAAGAATATAATAGAAATTTCCTTCTCTTCATGTTACAGCTCCATTATTATTCTATATCAAAACAAGTATATAAATATAATAAAAGATAATATTTTAATACTCTTTTTACAAATCTAAAAGAGAGTGAAACAAGTAAAGCCCTGTAGTACAGCGGTCAAGTATGCAGCCCTCTGGAGGCTGAGACCCAGGTTCGAATCCTGGCAGGGCTATCACTAAATTTAAATATAGAGGATTCCTAAGAAAACCATGGCAGAAAAGAAAGAAAAACCTGAAGGAAAAGAAATCGGAAGGGTCTCTAGTTATTTCAGCAATGTTAGTGTAGCTGCTATACAACTTTCAGGAAAATTGAAAATAGGGGACAAAGTACATATAAAAGGTCACACCACTGATTTTGAGGTGCCTGTAAAGAGTATGCAGATTGAGAGGAAAGACGTGAAAACAGCGAAGAAAGGAGATCATATTGGAATAAAAGTTCCTGACAAAGTGAGACCTAACGATAAAGTTCTTCTAATAAAATAAGAATTTCTAAGGCCCCAAGTTTGCAAGGATCTATGTATTTCTAAAAAGGATTTTGTAACTGATAAAGCTTAAATAGACTTATAATCTTTTTGAAAAAGATTAGACAAACCCGTGTTGTGTCTTTATATCAAAATTAAAGGAAAGCCCCTGTAGTTCAGAGGCCAAGAATGCGGCCCTCTCACGGCCGTGACCCGAGTTCGAATCTCGGCGGGGGCATAAAGTTATCTAAAGAAGTATATTTCTCAATAATGTTTCAACCACAAAAAATTAGGGGCCCAAAGCTTAGAATAAATTGTTTGAAGATACCCAACATTTTTTGGGATATCCCTTAGATTCCTAATTCCAGAAGTTATATCTTGCGGATGGGGATGATTTGTAAAAGGATGTGAATGATATCTAATAAAGAAAACAGCGGATTCCCAATCAATATTAAGGGTTTTTATATCTGGCAGAGCACAACTCCAACGGAAATCTAAACCTCTTCCTGGAAAAACTACAGGTCTTCCAATTTCACCTTCTGTCTCAAAAACAGATTCTAGAAGATCCCTAGATTCTTTCTCTCTTATTAATAAATATCCTCCAACCTCTCTAAATCTTTCTATATCTTCATAAGTAGGAT
>Ga0209977_10001014_pt1 | contig 11917 bp, 15 predicted proteins | sample SumtaG_2_FD_183113 | JGI IMG/M metagenome (GOLD analysis project Ga0209977, IMG submission 183113) | Deep subsurface microbial communities from Indian Ocean to uncover new lineages of life (NeLLi) - Sumatra_00607 metaG (SPAdes) (version 2) | ecosystem: Environmental > Aquatic > Marine > Oceanic... | reverse complement strand
AAATAGTCAATTGTCAATCGAAAATAGTCAATCTGTTAATAAATGCTAAAAACATTGGAGTTTTTCTCAAATATTCCCCTGGGATATTTGTGGTGGTAATAGCAAAATGTTGAGGAGGTAGGGTTGTCTCGATTGAAGGAAAAATACCATTCAGAAGTTGTGCCTGCTTTGATGAAAGAGTTCGGATATGAAAGTATTATGGCCGTTCCTCGGTTACGAATGGTTGTTTTAAATATGGGCCTTGGAGAGGCCATACAGAATATTAAGGTGCTTGATTCTGGTGTTGAAGAGCTTACTCTGATCGCCGGTCAAAGAGCAGTCATCACCAAGGCAAAGAGGTCCATTGCTGGATTCAAGCTTCGGCAGGGTATGCCGATTGGATGTATGGTAACGCTGCGGCGTAACAGGATGCTCGATTTTTTGGACAAACTATTCAATGTTACACTGGCTAGGGTTAGGGATTTTAGAGGGCTGTCTGACAAGATTTTTGATGGTCGGGGCAATTGCACAATAGGGATCAAAGAACATATTATCTTTCCAGAAATTGATTACGACAAAATCGACAGAATGAAAGGCATGAATATTTCCATTGTGACCACGGCTAAGACTGACGCAGAAGGACTCTATTTATTGAAGCATTTGGGGATGCCTTTTCGTAACTAGGAGGGTGTCTGAGAATGAGATATTTTTTCCAAGATCAAGGAAGGCGAAAATTATAACCACAGGAATACATTGAAGTATTTCGAGGACTATAATTTGAGTCTCACGTAGAAATTGGGAAAAATAGCCATTCTCGGCCAGCCTCCTAGTGTTCATCCATAATTAAGATAGTTTGTTCGAGATCAAAGAACGCGACAGGGAGGTTATTTTGGCAAGGAAGTCTCTTGTTGTTAAAGCCCAGAGAAAGCAAAAGTTTTCAACCCGACAATACAACAGATGCCCAATTTGTGGACGAAGCAGGGCTTTTTTGAGGAAATTTGGGATTTGTCGTATTTGTTTTAGGAACTTGGCCTCAAAGGGTGAAATTCCCGGCGTGGTTAAATCAAGCTGGTGAATAGTAGTAAGCAGTAGGCAGTAAACACTAATTGCCTCCATATATTGATGATATTTTCCATAAATAACTTTAGGGAGCAGAGACAATGACAATGACTGATCCCATTGCCGATATGCTGACAAGAATCAGGAATGCCCTTAGGGCCGCCCATGAGACTGTGGATATGCCGAATTCGAAAGTGAAGAGAGATATAGCAAAGGTCCTGAAGTCTGAAGGGTATATCAGAAACCATAAAATCATTTCTGATGGCCGGCACAGGCTTATAAGAATCTTTTTGAAATACGATGAAGAAGGTGTCCCTATTATTGAAGGAGCCAAGCGGGTAAGCAAACCAAGCTGTCGGATTTATTCAGGATACAAAGACGTCCCGAAGGTGTTGAACGGATACGGGATCAATATTGTTTCCACTTCAAAGGGGCTTATGACGGACAGGCAGGCCAGAGAAATGCGTGTTGGTGGGGAGATCCTTTGTGCAGTGTGGTAATAAAATCGCCCAGCGATTTTTTAATTGGAGGTTTAAATGTCACGTATAGGCAAAAAGCCCATTGCCATACCAAAGGGTGTTGAGGTCAGGCTTGAAGGGGACCAGCTCATAATCAAAGGGCCAAAAGGAGAGCTTAACCTAAGTATTCATCCTGACGTTAAGCTGGACATAGAGGACAACAGTATCGCTGTTTCGGTAGTTGATGAAACCAGAGAGTCAAGATCTATCCATGGGCTTTTCAGGGTCCTGATTGATAATATGGTGACAGGCGTTACAAAGGGATTTGAAAGGGTTCTTGAAATTGTTGGTGTGGGATATCGGGCCGAGTTGAAGGGGAGGACCGCGGTTTTTAATCTTGGATATTCACACCCTATAAATTTTGAGTTACCTGAGGGAATAGATGCGAAAATCGAAAAAACTAAAATCACCTTGAGCGGAATTGACAGAGGGCTTTTGGGTATGACCGCGGCTAAAATCCGTAGTTTTAGAAAACCAGAGCCATATAAAGGCAAAGGGATCAAATATGCAGGGGAGATGATCCGGAGAAAGGCTGGCAAGGCAGGCATCAAATAGAAGGAATCTCCAATATTCCAGCATTGCAAACTGGGATCCCTCCGGCCGTAGGGTGGGGATTCCAAAAGAAGTGCGGGCGATTATAAGAAACACGAACTAAGTTAATTAAGGGGTTGTGAGCATGGGTGCCGTGAGTAGAGCGGAGACGCGGGCAAGGAGAAAAAAAAGGGTAAGGAAAAAAGTGCGAGGCACTACCGGGAAACCCCGCTTATGCGTTTTCAGAAGTTCCAGGCATATTTATGCCCAGATCATAGATGATTCCACAGGCAGGACTTTGGCAGGGGCGTCTTCATTATCCGAGGAGCTTGGATCGAAGATAGGGAAGAATACCGGGAACAAGGAAGGGGCAGCAGTGGTTGGTGGTGCTGTTGCTGATGCGGCGCTCAAGAAAGAGATCAAAAAGGTTGTATTTGATCGAAACGGTTTTTTGTACCATGGTCGGGTAAAGGCCCTTTCTGAGGCCGCGCGCAAGAATGGACTGGAGTTTTAGGGCGGGAAAACGGGGCATCCCCCCCGCGCCGGAGATCATAAACAACAGGTAACTAAATACTGGAAAGCAGGGGAGAAATTCATTGTTCAAGGAAGAGGATGAAAATCAGTTAGTCGAAAAAGTTGTTCATATCAACCGGGTGGCAAAGGTTGTCAAGGGGGGACGTCGGTTTAGTTTTAGCGCGATCGTAGTGGTTGGTGATGGTAAAGGAATGGTTGGAAGCGGGCTCGGAAAAGCAAAAGAAGTTCCTGAAGCCATTAGGAAGGGTATTGAAAAGGCAAAAAAAGACATGAAGAATGTCCAACTTGGCGATAATTCAATTCCTCATGAGGTGATCGGACGGTGGGGTGCGGGTCGTGTTCTCTTGAAGCCGGCCGGCCCTGGCACGGGTTTGATCGCCGGTGGTGCAGTACGGGCGGTTTTGGAGGCAACAGGCATACAGAACATACTGACAAAGTGTCTCGGTTCCCACAATCCCCATAATCTTGTGAGGGCAACTGTCGAGGGATTAAGGTCATTGAGAGGGCCCGAAGAATTTGCCCGCCGCAGAGGCAAGACGGTTGAGGAGTTGTTAGGTTAAGTCTACTTAATTTAAAATTTCTTGGGCAGTGTTCAAATGATTAAAGTAACTCTTGTAAAAAGCGGGATAGGTAAGAACAAAAAAATTCGTGGCACTTTGAAGGGCTTGGGCCTCACGAGGCTTAACAAGACAGTGGAGCTGAAGAATACGCCAGCTATAAGGGGAATGATAAATAAGGTGTCGTTTCTTGTTAAGATTGATTGAGGTTGCATAAGGAAAAAGTGATGAGAATTCAAGAGCTTTCACCGGCTGAGGGTTCCAGAAAGAAACGGAAGAGGGTAGGCAGGGGACAAGGTTCCGGACACGGAAAGACCTGTTGTCGCGGACACAAAGGACAGAGGTCACGTTCTGGTGGCAAGCCGCGCCCTGGTTTCGAGGGAGGGCAGATGCCTCTTCAAAGGCGCCTTCCCAAACGTGGTTTTACCAATATATTCAGGCAAGAGTGTATTATCATCAATATCAAAGACTTGAATAGATTTGAACCAAACTCTAATCTGGATATAGAGGCCCTGAGAAAAGCCGGACTGGTAAAAAACGCAAGGGGTGATATCAAGCTTCTTGGAGAAGGCGATATGTCCCACCCCGTGGTTATTGAGGTTGACAGGGTGAGCAAGGCTGCCAGGGCAAAGATTGAGGCTGCAGGTGGCGAGGTTAAGATGATCGGAAATAAAATGAGCTTGAGGCCTGTATAAGAATGATTGGCGGGTTTCAAAATATTACCAAGATTCCTGAGCTGAAAAAGAGGATTCTTTTTACCCTGTTTATGTTAGCTGTTTATCGTGTAGGGTGTCACATCCCAACACCCGGCATAGACGGGGTAGCTCTGTCTGCTTTTTTCAGTGATAAGCAAGGGAGTCTTTTTGGGCTTTTTGACATGTTTTCGGGGGGTGCGCTGAGTAATATGTCAGTAATGGCCCTCGGTATTATGCCATATATCAGTTCCTCTATTATCCTTCAACTTCTGACTGTCGTCATACCGCATCTTGAGAAGTTAAAAAAGGAAGGTGAGCAGGGCCGTAAGAAGATCACTCAATACACGCGTTACGGGACTGTTATCTTGAGTATTGTCCAGGGCTTTGGGATCGCCGTTGGTCTTGAAAATATGTCCAGCCCAGGGGGGGCTATGATCGTACCGGTCGGAGGTTGGGGATTCAGGCTCCTTACGGTGATTACATTGACTGCTGGAACTGCTTTCTTGATGTGGCTGGGAGAACAGGTTACCGAAAGAGGTATCGGGAACGGGATCTCGCTAATTATTTTTGCAGGCATCGTTGCAAGACTTCCATTAGCCGTAGGCAATACGTTTCGGCTGATGGGTACGGGTGAAGTTACTCCTTTTTTTATGGTTCTGGTTGTTGCCCTGATGGTTGTTGTGGTGGGTGTGATAGTTTTTGTGGAAAGAGGGCAGAGAAGAATACCGGTTAAATACGCAAAGCGTGTAGTGGGTCGAAGGATGTATGGGGGACAGGACACACATCTGCCCTTAAAAGTCAATACAGCTGGTGTGATTCCTCCTATTTTTGCCTCCTCAATCATTATGTTTCCAGCAACCATAGCCAATTTCCTGCCCGTGAAGGAAATTCCATCTCTTCAATTCATTGTAAATTTCTTAAACCCTGGGCATATTGTTTACAATTTGATTTATGTGATGTTTATTTTTTTCTTCTGCTATTTTTACACAGCAGTGCAATTTAACCCGGTTGATGTGGCCGATAATATGAAACGTTATGGTGGATTTATCCCTGGAATTAGGCCCGGGAAAAATACGGCGGAATATATTGATCGGGTTCTAACAAGGCTAACATTGTCAGGGGCTATTTATGTGTCAGCAGTGTGTGTGCTCCCTCAGATTATGATCTATCAATTAAATGTACCCTTCTATTTTGGCGGGACTGCCCTTTTAATTGTGGTCGGCGTGGCCATGGACACCACCAACCAGATTGAATCACATATGTTGACACGGCATTATGAGGGCTTTATGAAAAAGGGCTTTGGCAAAGTAAGGTAGCTGTCTGTGTAACCGTTCATCCCGCTTTCAGCGGGAAACCCTGAACCTGCGAATGCCTATAAAAATAGATAATGTAGGAAGAAGACATGGCCAAGGAAGAGGTGATTGAAGTTGAGGGTATCGTGATTGAAACCTTGCCCAATGCCATGTTTAGGGTCGAGCTCAACAATGGTCACAGAGTTTTGGGGCATATTTCAGGTAAAATGAGGAAGCATTTTATTAAGATTCTGTCAGGAGACAAGGTTGTGGTAGAGCTATCCCCTTACGATTTACAAAGGGGACGGATTGTTTATCGCGGAAATCAATAGCGGAGTTTAGTTCGCTTCGCTCATCCTGCCATCAGCGGGATAGAATTTCCGAGACGTTTGAATGGGGGTTTTTAGCTTATGAAAGTGCGGCCATCGGTTAAAAAGATGTGTAATAAATGCAAGATCATAAAACGAAAGGGAATCGTGCGTGTGATCTGTGAGAACCCTCGCCATAAGCAAAGACAAGGGTGATTGGTTGCAGGCTTTAGTTCAAAATAGAAATCCACGTAGTCTGGACCTCCGGTTCGTAGAGCGTGGTCAGAGAAAAGCGGCTCTGCCCGTAAAAGTATGAAGTAGTGGTGGATTAAATTAAAACCAGGTCCTCCCCCGAATAGCGGGATCTTCGATGGGCCTGGATTCATTACCAGATCTCAAAATAATTATAGAGGGAGTGGAGATTGGCCAGAATTGCGGGAGTTGATTTACCAAGGGGAAAAAGGATGGAGATTGCCTTAACCTATATTTATGGTATAGGCAGGAGTGCTTCACGAAAGATACTTAGCGAAGCGGAAATAGACTGGAATATCAAATCGGATGAAATCACCACGGAGCAGCTCACCGGTATCCGGAAGATTATTGATGAAAAATACCAAGTTGAAGGCGATCTCAGGCGTGAAATATCCATGAACATAAAAAGGCTAATGGATTTAGGCGCGTATCGCGGGCTGAGGCATAGAAGAGGTCTTCCGGTCAGAGGCCAGAGAACAAGTACTAATGCCAGGACGAGAAAAGGTCCTCGAAGGTCTGTCATGGGAAAGCGGAAAAAATAGTAATTTGAGGAAAGAGCATGGCAAAAGCCACAAAAAAAAGAGGCAAGAGCAAGAAAGAGAAAAAAAATGTTGCCAGTGGAATTGTACATATACAATCCACTTTTAATAACACTATCGTGACCATCACTGACCCTGCAGGAAACGTTATAGCCCAGTCAAGTGCAGGCAGGGGGGGAGTCAAGGGTTCGCGAAAAAGCACGCCCTTTGCTGCCCAAATTGCTGGCCGGGATGCCATAAGACAGGCCATGGATCAGGGATTGAAAGTGGCTGAAGTGCGGGTGAAGGGACCGGGAGTAGGGAGGGAAGCAGCACTGCGTGCCCTTCAGGTAGAAGGGCTTACTGTGACCGTTATCAGGGATGTAACCCCGATACCCCACAATGGGTGCAGGCCCCCTAAGAGGCGAAGGGTATGAGGAAAGTGAACTAAAGTGAACTAAAGTGCCTAAAGTGATCTAAAGTTGGGAAGAAAAGAGGTAAGGCACAGGGGAGGGGATAGTTTGGCCAGATATGTTGGTTCATCTTGCAGGTTATGCCGGCAGGAGAATTTAAAACTGTTTTTGAAGGGGGATCGTTGTTACGGCGACAAATGCTCTTTTGAGAGAAGGCCTTATGCGCCTGGGCAACATGGACAGAGGCGCGGGCGGAAACCTTCGGATTACAGGGTTCAACTCAGGGAGAAGCAGAAAGTTAAAAGGATCTATGGCGTCTTGGAAAAGCAGTTCAGAGGCTATTATTCTCGATCAGAAAGACAAAAGGGAATTACGGGCACAAACCTCTTGATTTTGCTTGAATCCCGACTGGATAATATCGTCTATAGAATGGGCTTTTCCAATTCAAGAAATCAGGCGAGACAAATGGTCAGACACAATCATTTTTTGGTGAACAATAAGAAGGTCAATATTCCTTCTTACTTAGTGAGGCCGGGAGATGTGATTGATGTGAAAGAGAAAAGCCGTAAGATCCCGCAGCTTCTGGAAGGTATGGAGACTGTCGTTAGAAGGGGTATCCCAGATTGGATTGAAATTGAAAAGGAAAAGTTTAGGGGGACTCTAAAATCCCTGCCTAATCGAGAAGATATTACAATGCCCATTCAGGAACAGCTTATTGTAGAATTGTACTCGAAATAAGGTATGGCAAATTAATTGATTATTGACTACTGACTATTGGCTCTTGACATTTGGAAATAAATAGCGGTCAATCACCAATCGAAAATAGTAAATCGAAGGGGGAGGCTTTCTTGGTAGACTTAAAAAGCAAAAATTGGCGGGAATTGATTAAGCCCAAACGGGTTGAGATCGATCAGGGGAGCTCTACAAATTCGTATGGGAAATTCACATGCGAGCCGCTCGAAAGAGGATTTGGGATAACAATCGGTAATGCGTTGAGAAGAATCCTACTTTCATCCCTGCAGGGAGCTGCAATTGCTTCTGTTAAATTTGATGGGGTGCTTCATGAATTTTCCACTATTCCAGGGGTGTTTGAGGATGTGACGGATATTATATTGAATTTGAAGGAGATCAAGCTGAAAATTGTTGATGCTGAAGAGGCGGTGATCCACATATCCCGAGAGGGGGAGGGGAAAGTTACGGCGGGAGATATTGAGACTCATGGCCTGGTGGAGATTTTAAATCCTGATCAGCACATAGCAACTCTGAATAAGGAAGCCAAACTCGATATGGAGATGGTTGTAAAGACAGGGAAAGGTTATGTTCCCGCTGAAAGGATCAATGCCAAAGATAAGGTCATTGGTGTTATCCCCATGGATGCGATTTTTTCTCCTATCCTGAAAGTTAACCATGTTGTTACAAGTGCACGTGTAGGGCAGATTACCGATTATGATAAGCTGACATTTGAAGTTTGGACCGACGGCAGTGTTTTACCCGAAGATGCAGTCGCTTATTCGGCTAAAATCTTCAAGGAACAGATGACTCCGTTTATCAATTTTGAGGAAGAACCAGAACCAGAGGAAGAGGAAGAAGAGGAAAAGGAAGAGAAACTAAATGAAAACCTGTTCAGGCCTGTCTCTGAGCTTGAATTGTCTGTACGCTCCGCCAATTGTCTTAAAAATGCGAATATCACGTTGATTGGAGAGCTGGTTCAAAAGACAGAACCGGAAATGTTGAAAACAAAAAATTTTGGAAGAAAGTCTCTCAATGAAATCAAAGCCATACTTGATGAGATGGGGCTTTTCCTGGGGATGAAACTGGATAATTTTCCACCGGCCGAGGAGAAGGATGAAGGTGAGGAAAAGGAAGAGGACGCAGGTAAATGAGGCATAGAAAGGCAGGTAAGGAATTAGGGCGCAATCCAAGTCACCGAAGGGCAATGCTTAGGAATATGGTGACCTCTCTACTCAAGTATGAGCAGATAGAGACAACCGATGTGAAGGCAAAGGCCTTGCGGCCAGTGGCCGAGAAAATGATTACCCTTGCCAAACGGGGCGATCTTCACGCAAGACGCCAGGCACTTGCCTATATTCAGGACAAGGAGACAACCCACAGGCTGTTTGGTGATCTGAAGGATAGGTATCTCGAAAGACAGGGTGGTTACGTCAGAATTATTAAGAAGGGTGTCCGAAAAGGAGACGGGGCGGCCATTTCCATTATTCAACTCCTGCCCATTGAAGAAGGAAAGAAGTCAGGAAAGAGGAAAGTTAAAAAATCAAAGACCAAAAAAGCATCTCCTGATAAAGCAGGCGATGTTACGGCCGGAAAGGAAAAAAAAGGAGAAAGCAAACCAAAACGTGAAAAGGCCGCCAAAAAGGAAGAGAAGAAATGAGATGAGTTTCCAAGACAATGCTTTTGCATTAGTTCCTTTTTGGAGCTCAGTAAAAACCTCCTTGCCGATTTTATGGCAAGGAGGTTTTTTATTTATTATAATTGGAGGATACAGGGGTGGCAACGTGGATTAAGGGCGGAGATGTGGTTGACCCTGTGAAAGGGGTTGTAGAAAAGACTGATTTGATCATTGAAAAGGGAAAAGTCGCCAAAATTTTACCTCCTGGCGTATTTAAGGATAAAATACCGAAAATGAGGACGATCAATGCTCTCAATAAGCTTGTCATACCCGGACTCATTGATATGCACGTCCATTTGAGAGAACCAGGGCACGAGCACAAAGAGACGATTGCCTCAGGAGGAAGAGCGGCTGTTGCTGGCGGTTTTACTGCCGTAGCCTGTATGCCCAATACTACCCCCCCCAACGACTGTCAATCTGTGACGGAATTTATCCTGGAACAGGCGAAAAGGGCAGGATTAGCCAGGGTCTATCCAGTGGCGGCTATCACTGTGGGACAGAAGGGTGAGACACTAACTGAGTTTGGTGAGCTTCGAGCAGCAGGTGCTGTGGCCGTGTCTGACGATGGATTGCCTGTGGTGAATAGTCAGGTGATGAGAAGGGCCCTTGAATACGCTGCCCACCACGATCTAAGGGTCATATCCCACTCTGAAGACATAAGCCTATCCAAAGGCGGCGTTATGCATGAGGGGACTATTTCAAGGCGGATTGGCCTGCCTGGAATTCCTGCAGCAAGTGAGGAAATCATGGTTTTTAGGGACACATCGCTTGCCAGGCTGACGAATTGTCCGGTTCACATCGCGCATGTGAGCACAGCAGGGTCGGTTGAATTAATCAGAAAGGCCAAGGAGGAGGGCATCCACGTTACTGCAGAAACAGCTCCCCACTATTTCAGCCTGGATCATACAGCGGTAATGGGTTATAATACCCGTGCCAAGGTGAATCCTCCCTTGAGAACGCCTCAGGACGTTCAAGCGATTAAGGAAGGTCTGAGGCAGGGTGTCATAGACGTTATTGCAACTGACCATGCCCCTCACAGTACCTTGGAGAAGGATACAGAGTTTGATAAAGCGGCATTCGGGCTGATCGGCCTTGAAACTGCCCTGGCCTTGACTCTGGAATTGGTGCGAGACGGAATACTGGGGTTGCCCGAAGCCATTGCCAAGTTGTGTTATAATGCTGCTCATATCCTTGGGGTTCCAGGTGGCCATCTCGTTGCGGGAGGCGATGCCGACGTAGTAGTCATTGATCCGGGGTATGAATATGTCCTGAAAGAAAAAGATATTCTTTCAAAAAGCAGGAATTCCCCGTTCATTGGGAAGACGTTAAAGGGCAGAAACGAAATTACCATGGTGGGAGGAGAGATTGTCTGGGAGAGAGATGAATAGCATTCTGGTAGTTGATGATGAAAACAGCATGCGGGAGTTTTTAGAGATCATGTTGACCCAGGAGGGTTACCAGGTGACTCTTGCTGAAAATGGTGAGAAGGCCTGTGGTATCCTTGACAAATCAAGGTTTGACCTTGTTATTACAGACATCCGCATGAAGGATGTTGACGGTATTGGTGTCCTAAAAAAGGCCAAATCAGTGGATCCGGCTCCTACGGTCGTCTTAATATCAGCTTTTGCGACTGCTGAGACCGCTGTGGAGGCTATGAGGGAAGGCGCATATGATTATATCCCCAAACCGTTTAAGGTCAGGGAGTTTAAGGAGATTGTAAAGGAGGCCCTTAGATCCAGGAAGCAAGCCGGGTCAGGTGAGGAGGATCGGTTGAAAAGCCGTTATCACTTTGATTGCCTGATAGGTGAAAGCCCTCAGATCAAGAAGGTATACGACCTGATAAAGAGGGTCGCCCAGACCAAGACAAATATCCTGATCTCTGGTGAGAGCGGAACCGGAAAAGAACTTGTAGCAAAGGCGATTCACCAGGCGAGCCAGAGAAAGGAAAAGCCTATTGTCACAATCAACTGCGCAGGGATTCCGGAAAACCTGATAGAGAGCGAATTGTTCGGATACAGGAAAGGGGCTTTTACAGGCGCTGCTGCCGATAAAGAAGGCCTCTTCGATGTGGCAGATGGAGGAACGGTTTTTTTCGATGAGGTGGGGGAGCTTACTCCGGCAATACAGGTAAAGCTTCTAAGGGTGATTCAGGAAAGGACATTTACGGCGGTGGGGGGCACCGAAGAGAAAAATGTTGACGTGCGATTTATATCTGCCACGAACAAGGATCTCGAAGAGGAGGTCATCAACAATAATTTCAGGGAGGATCTCTATTTCAGACTGAATGTCATACATATCCCTGTTCCCCCATTGAGAAAAAGGGATGGGGATCTCCCCTTACTGGCACAGCATTTTCTTGAAAAGTACTCTAACGAACTCGGGAAAGAGATTAAAAAGATATCAGCTTATGCCATGGATATCCTCGCGCAATACGCATTTCCAGGTAATGTCCGGGAACTGGAAAATATCATCGAGCGAAGTGTGGCTCTTGAGACCTCAAACATCGTTTTGCCGGAGAGCCTCACCCTCTCCGATTACAAGGGAACCCTGGGCAGAAAAGGCAGACGTCGGCTTGATATGGGGTCAGACGGCATTGACCTTGATGAAGCCATAGCTGAGATTGAAAGGGACTATATCCTGAAGGGAATTGAAATAGCCCATGGATCAAAACAAAGGGCTGCCAGGCTCTTGGGTATCACCATGAGATCCCTGAGATATCGGTTGGATAAATTGGGACTCAAATCCTCTTCAGATGACGATTTCTGATTGTTATTGTCTCTCACAGAGCGCACAGAGTCACAGAGAGTGTGATAAACTTCAATCAAGTGTATTAAAGGATCGAATTAACAGGATT
>Ga0209977_10001013_pt1 | contig 11917 bp, 10 predicted proteins | sample SumtaG_2_FD_183113 | JGI IMG/M metagenome (GOLD analysis project Ga0209977, IMG submission 183113) | Deep subsurface microbial communities from Indian Ocean to uncover new lineages of life (NeLLi) - Sumatra_00607 metaG (SPAdes) (version 2) | ecosystem: Environmental > Aquatic > Marine > Oceanic... | reverse complement strand
TGATACAGCAACAGCTTTTCAATGTATTTTGGAAAAAGGCAAAATAGGTGAAATATATAATATAGGTTGTAATGAAGGAATGGAATACTCTATTATGAATGTCGCTCAACTATTAATTAAAAAAATCCATAAAACAGAAGATTACGACAAGTGGATTACGTATATAGAAGACCGCCCGTTTAATGACCAACGATACTATATAAGTAATCAAAAATTAAAAGATTTAGGATGGGAGATTACAATAAGTTTTAAAGAGGGGATTTATATGTTGGTTTAAGAAATAAGTATTAAATATATAAAAATAATAAAAGGCTTTATTAAATAAAATGAAAATATTAGTTACAGGCTGCGCTGGATTTATTGGTTCTCATACGTGTGAATTTTTACTTAAAAGGGGCGACATGGTTCTAGGAATAGATAACATTAATGATTATTATGACATTAATAAAAAATTAGAAAACTTAAAAATTTTAGAAAAATATGATAACTTTACCTTTAAAAAAGAGGATATATGCGATACAGCAAGTATTACAAATTGGAAACCTGATAAAGTTATTCATTTAGCTTCTATGGCAGGCGTTAGATACTCTATCCAAAATCCTACCTTATATGAAAAAGTGAATATTGGTGGATTTATTAATATACTAGAAGAAGCGGTTAAAAATAATGTCAAACAAGTAGTCTATGCAAGTAGTAGTAGCGTTTATGGTTTAAATAAGAAGGTGCCTTTCTCTGAAAGTGATGAAATTAAAACGTGTAATAGTCCATATGCATGCAGCAAAATGGCTATGGAATTATTTGCCCGAACATATTATCAATTATATGGAATAAAAAATATAGGTCTAAGATTCTTTACTGTATATGGTCCTAGAGGACGACCGGATATGGCCCCATATAAATTCTTAAATGCCATAAAGAATGGTGATAAATTTAAAAAATATGGTGACGGCACATCATCAAGAGATTATACTTATATTGATGATATAGTAAGTGGTATCATAGCAGCATTAGATAATAAAAAAAATATAAAATGTGAAATATACAATTTAGGTAATTCCGGCCCAGTAACTTTAAATGAATTTATTTCTATATGTGAAAAGGTGTCTGAGAAAACAGCTTTATATGATCAAATAGAAGAACAATTGGGTGATGTGCCTCATACATACGCAGACATTAGCAAAGCAAGAAGAGACTTGGGTTATGAACCTAAAATAAACTTAGCAGATGGATTGAAAAAACTATATTATAGTTTATTAAAATGACCTCATAAACTCTAGTAAAACCATAATAATATACAATATTAATTAAAGATAGAATAACTAGTTTAATATTTTGTAATCAAATAGTAAGAAATCATCTTTATATTTTTCATTTACGATTTTTCTTTTATGTGAATCATATTCTATCTTTCTATCAATAGATTGATTAGTAATTGGAATATCAATATTACAGTTTAGACCTAGGCGGTCAAGCAAGACTTTCGCATGTCCATCAAAATTTTCTTCAAGTTTACCAACATAATCGAATATATTCATACCTTCACATATATATGATTGAGGAATCCAATGATGGTTATATTCACTTGAAATATTGTTTTCAAGGAAATTTTTAAACGTAAGATCTTTATTATCTTTATAAATATATTGGAAGGCACTTATTAATCTATTATAAGGATTTCTAACTATTGCAAAAATAAAATATTTATCTATAGCTTCTTCAGTCATATTAGCAAGCCATAACTGAAATTTTTGTGGATGAAAACCATGACAAATATAATTTTCAGAATTTATAGGAATTTTTGGTTCTATAATTTCTCTAAATAAAGTAGATCCACCATTTTTCGGATATTTTATGTAAATAACACGTTTATCAGTATAAATATGAATATCATCTATTACACCAGCATTTATTACACCAGCATTCAGAATATTTTTATTTTCATTATGTATATTTAATAAATTTTGCCAAATGTTTTATCAAATCCATTTTTGTCATTTATATTATTATATTTATAAAAGTAATAATAATAAAGTGCGTATTAAATAAATTCTTTATCTTTAGCTTGACCCATGTATGGACCAGTTTTATATTCATAGACTAATGTATTTTCTTCTAAACTAAGATAATTATGACCACCGTAAAAGGTAATAGATAAATCACCTGGATTAAGTATTCTTTCTGCAATCACTGTTTGATCTGTATCGTATAATATGGCTTTGATCTTTCCCTGAATAACTATCCAACTTTCTTGCGTTATTGTAGTATGTCTCTCCAGTGGTATATGATAATGTGGCTTAAATGTTTTATCTTTTGGTAGTTCGAAACACGAAACCTGTAAATACTCATTTGGAGGTGATATATCACAACGTGTTGTTGTAATATTTTGTTTAGTATTTATTATATGTAATAATTTGTTCGGCTCTATTCTCGAATATATTTTTTCCATTTGAGTTTAAACTAGATTATTATTATAGTTTACTAACATATAAATGGTAAAAAAAGCATTAATTACAGGGATTTCCGGTCAAGATGGAAGTTATTTAGCTGAATATTTATTAAGTATAGGGTATGAAGTTTTCGGAATAGTTAGACGTAATTCTGTTTGTGAACATCAGGAATCGCGTATAACACATTTAGAAGACAAAGTAACAACTTTTTATGGCGATTTATTAGATACTTCATCGCTAGAAAAAGTGCTATCGAAGGTAATGCCGGACGAAATATATAATTTAGCGGCACAGAGTCACGTTCGGATTAGTTTTGATATTCCACAATTTACAGCAAAAACAAATGCTTTGGGTGTACTAAACCTTTTAGTATGTTACAAAAAGATTTGTCCTAAATCTAGATTTTATCAAGCATCATCATCAGAAATGTTTGGCAATTCTGTCGATGATGATCATTTCCAACGTATCACTACTCCAATGAAACCAGTAAGTCCCTACGGATGTGCTAAATTATTTGCTTATAACATTACAAGCACTTTTAGAAACTCTTATAATCTTCATATTTGTAATGGGATACTTTTTAACCATGAATCGCCGCGACGTGCTAGTAATTTTGTAACCAATAAAGTAGTAAAAAGTGCTGTAAGAATAAAATTGGGATTACAAGATAAATTGGAATTGGGCAATATGGATTCTTATAGAGACTGGGGGCATTCTAAGGATTACGTAAGAGCTATGCATATGATTATCAATCAAGATAAACCTAAAGATTATATAGTTTCTACTGGTAAAACCAAAAGTGTAAGAGAAATGTGTTCATATGTATTTTCTAAATTAGGTTTAAATTATGAAGATTATGTTGTACAAAATCCATGTTATTTGAGACCACAAGAATTGAAATATTTAAAAGGAGATTCTAGTCCTATTAGAGATGAATTAGGTTGGAAACCAGAATATTCATTTGAGACATTAATGGATAATATGATTGAAAGCAGTCTTAAACATCATTCTGAAAAAACCAAATAAGATACATATAATAATAATTTAAGTAATTATTATTATCATTATTATATGGAAAATTTTATACCTCAAATGAGTCCATGGTTTGATGATGCAGAAACTAAAGCTTGCACAGAATATATGCAGTCTGGTGGCTGGTTGATGGAATATACTAAAACTAGAGAATTTGAAAATATGATTTGCGAGTTTACGGGCGCGAAACACTGCCATATTGTTAATAACGGAACAATAAGTTTATCAATAGCCCTACTGGCTGTAGGCATAGGCCCTGGCGATCACGTTTTGGTGCCAAATTTTACAATGATTGCATCGCCAAACTCTGTAAAACTATTGGGAGCTACACCGATACTAGTAGATATCGATGAAAAAACACTATGTATAGATGTAGACAAAGTGAAATTACTATTGGAAGATGACAAAAATGTGAAAGCAGTAATGCATGTTTCTATGAATACTAGGTGTAATGATATAGAAAAACTTGTTGATCTTTGTAAACAATATAATATTCCTTTAATTGAAGATAGTGCGCAGAGTTTGGGTTCTTATCACAATAATAAACACTTGGGAACATTTGGAGATATTGGAAGTTTTTCTTTTAGTGCTCCTAAAATTATATCGACAGGACAAGGTGGAGCATTAATTACAAATAATGAAGAGTTATCTAAAAAAATATGGAAAATTAAAAACTTTGGAAGATCAGGAGGAGGAAATGATTTTCATGATGAATTCGGAATTAATAGCAAAACAACAGATCTTCAATCTATAATTGGTATAGAACAAATGAAAAAGTTACCTTGGAGAGTTAAAAGAATGAAAGAAATCTGGAACTTATATTATAAGAGACTGGCAGATCATCCTAAAATTACTATGATAGAACCAAATGATAGTGGATGGATACCATGGTTTATAGATATTTATATTGATAATAGAGACGAATTACAAAGATATCTTAAAGAGAAAAATATTGGATCAAGACCAGTTTACCCACCGATTAATTCCCAAATTGTTTATAAAGAATGGAATAATAAAAACTTTCCAGTTACTGAAAGTTTTTCATTAAGGGGTTTATGGTTACCTTCTTCATCAAAATTAAAAGATGAAGAAATTAATAAAATTTGTGATTTCATTTTAGAGTTCTATGTTGTTTGATTTTTGTTCTTATAGTAAAACTTAACACCCACGTGGCCCAGTGTCGCGTGCTTGACGAGATCAAACTCTGGGAATCTTTTCCGGATGAGGCTACATTCGCGATCTCCTGCCGCATACTGATCGTCTAGGAATAGATATTCAAAGTCATGGCTCACAATCGATGCATTATCTACCCAGATTCCACAAGAGAAAAGTCCATCTATCCTCCTCTTCTCTAGAAGACCCTTGATCTTGGCAGCATTCATTGGTGGATCTACTCCATATTTCTTATAGAAGACAGTGTCAAGCACCTCACCTATTTGAGAAAAGTCATCATAGTTGTAGACTGTGATCCCGAGCCGCCTCAGGAGGATCGCTAGGAAACAATAGATTCCACTACCGTTATCTAAGAAGATCTTGTCACGAAAGTGGTTGAGATTCTGCAGAATATGAGAGAGTATGTATAGATTCGGTTCGAACAGGAGATGATTAAAGTGGTCACTGACAGTGCTGAGCGGGGCCGATGCCTCCCTAGAATGCCACCGAGATTTGACGGGGGGTCCGAAATATTCAGCATTAAAGGGCTGTCCGGAACTGTCCCGCATATATTCCGAGTAGAGGGAATTACAGTCCTCAGTAAGCTGATTAATGAAAGCTTTCGGGAAATATTCCTCAAATAGGGTGATCTCCATCTTTATATTACATGTCATTATAACATTCAACATTCAGACTCATTAAATGTCCATTTTCTTTATCCATATGAGGGATATATGACTGTGAATAGTCATCATATTCGTGATGTTCTACCTCTCTCCAATTCCATAATTTTACATTAGAAAACCCAAGCTTTTCTAAAATATCTTTGAGTGATTTAAAATCATAAGTTGTTTTATGATAAACAGTTTGAGCATCAGTTATTTTCCACTTGCCATATAATGGTCCAACACATTGATCAAGGGTTATTTTCCCTTCCGAATATAACTTTGAATATATTTCAAAATTAGGTACGGCTAATCTTAAAATTCCATTTTTATTTAATTTATTTTTCCATTTATTCAAAACCTCTAAAACTTCTTCTCTATCAAAATATTCTAATGTATGAGAACAATAAATTATGTTAATTGAATTATCCTCAAATGGTAGATTTACAATATCATGAGAATGAATGTGATCATAGTTGGAGCCATCAATGTGAATCCAATCTTTTCCTAAGTTTTGTTTGCCACAACCAATATTTAATTTCATATATATATTCAGATCTTTAATAAAAATCTGAATATAACTAATTATGTATTTATTTTTCATTTAAACTTAGACCAATGTAGTTTATTAAGATTGGATGCAACTACTGAATAATTACCCCCTAACAACGTTAAAAAATTCCTTGCTAGTGAAAAATAAATTAAATCATCATCTGGATGATTTCCAACTCGAAAAATAACTTCCATTCCCAATTTTTGAAGTTCTTGTTTCATATAAATTAAGACTTCACAACTTCTAGTCACGTCTGTGATGTAATTCGCTCCAGTTTGAAACCCATGATGACCCAGACCAGCAGATACAAGAATAATCTTTTTAATTCCTATATTATATGCCACCTCATAAATTGAATAATATTCCTTTTTTGCTCTCTCCCACTCTTCACCCACATGATAATCACCTAATCTTAAATGAACAACAAGTGTATCAGAAGGAGGTAATTCTATTGGTTTATTTTTTTGTCTATTTTGTATTAATTTATATAGTAAATCATAATCATTTGCCTTGTCAGCAGTTTGTATATATTCATATAATAATGTATCATAAAAAGCATTAGTTAAATCCGGTGTCTTTCTGAGCAGACATTTTAAACAACGAGGATTTTTTTCATATAATTTATTCGTACATATACATGGATCGAAGTGAGATTGATCACGAAATCTACAACCAATATCATAATTTTTTAAATGACGATCATTATTATACTTAAAACAAAAATTATTTACTAAATATTCTAGCTCATCCATTTTGTAATATATAGCTACATTAGAAAAAAAACTATTTATAGATTATATATTTTACTTTGTGGACATAGTTTTTTTTTCTCTTCGTCTATATATTTATTGTCATATCCCCAAACAGCACCATTTCTAAAGTCTGTACTGCAGTAGACATTATTCTGATTAGTTAGGAAACCTATTAAAGAAAATCCTCCATAATGTACTAGGAGATTTTCACATTTTCTCATTAAATTAATATGAATATCACAGCTAGCTATGAATACAGAAAATTTATCATCATCCAAAAACTCAAATACTTCTTGGTAACTTGCTAAACAGTTTTCCATAGGAATGTCGTGTTTTTTTAAATAACTATGACTATTTTCTTGTCCAATTAAAATTATACAATGATTAAAGTTTTTAGATAAATTTTTAATTTCGCTTTTATATCCCCTTGGCATAGAGCCCCTATCTCCCAAACGGCCCCTATCTCCCAAACGTATATGAATAACCAGTGCATTAGAAAACAGGTCCATAGATAAAGGATTTAATTTGTCATAATGAGCGATTGCTTTATCAATAGCTGCTAAATTGGGAAATATAGAATTATCATATAGATTATAATAAAAACTACATATAGTATTTGGAAATAAATGGTTTATGATATCTTTTTTACCTCTTGGAGGCCTGCCCCTACCCGAATCCCACGAGGCTATAGCTTCTTTATTTTTTATATAATAAGGCATTCCCATTAAATCACCAATACTATAATATTCATGCTTATTATGATCATTATTATGATCTTCTTTATTAAAAATAATAGTTTCAAATAATGATCGAGTCAATTTGGAGCATTCTTGGTTGTGACTTATCATTTTAGATAGAATATAACCACTACTTACCTTCCTATAATATATACAAAACATTATGTAATTAATAGATTATATTTTCTGAATTATATCTAATTTATATCCATCTTGGTATAATAAGTTTTCTTTTTTTGTGGTTAATTAAACCATACTTATAACTAATAACTTTTAAATATAAATTTTATTTTGTGAGTTTTCACATATCGTACAATTCATGTTATATTTTATAATATGAATAAATATACAATGAAAGAAATCTACTTTATCGTCCAAAATCTAAAAGCTGGTTCTACACTACTTAGAGCTCATCAAATTCGAGAAGTATTGCTAAAACATTATAAAACAAATATTACTGTTATTGACATTAGTATGATCCTACAATTAAAGCAAAAAGAAAATTGTGTATTTATCTGGATTGGACCTATAGGACATAAATATATTAATTCTCTGTCCCAAAAAAATGTAAATATACTTGATGTTGTAGATAAGTATTTGTATAATAAAAAGATTATTGAAGAATGTCTTAATAATAATATATATCAAATAATGATTGTTAATAACAACTATATGAAAAGCTATTTTAAAAAAAATACTAGTTTTAATGGAAATATTTATGTTATTTATCATCATTGGGATCCACGTTTATCTTTAACAACTACAGAAACAGATGATAAACTCATATTTGGCTATATGGGTTCCATTAAATCTCTGACACACACAGATAATTTTTTGCATTACGAAAAACTCTGTAGATTATATTCTATTATCTTTTTTGATACAGAACTGGGCGAGGATGTTACAGAAAAGGTTATTAACAATAACATTAACTATTCGATCACATATAATTGTAATAATATGCCCAAGTATCTTAATTTTAATTGTGACATCAATATAAGGGATCCTTATAGTGAGGTATCTAAATTTAAAACTACTGCTAAATTGGCTACAGCCGCTGCTCTTGGACATAATATTATTACTACCATGGATGAGGCAATTAAAGATGTTTTAACACCTGATTATCCATTTATTTTAAAAAATAGTGATTTAAACACAGTAAACAATATGTTTCAATTAGTAATTAATGATTATAATAACGATAAAGTTTTATGGAATAAAGGATTAATGATTTTAAAAGACATTAAAGCTAAATTAGAACTAAATACACTAGTTTACAAGTATCTTACATTACTAAATATGTGATCCACCAAATGGACGGCTAAACTTATCAGACCATCCTAACAAGCCACCATAATCGCCGTCTAATAAAAACCGGCTATTGCCCCGCCACGTTGTCCTCTTTATGTTTATTTTTAAAATATTAAAGCAATTTTTAATTAACGAAAAATATATTTGATCTCTTTTTAATTTATATTTTTCATACATTTCTTGAATTCCTTCATAAATATTCCTCTTTGTAGTTGATAATTGAACATTTAACCAAAATAGATCATTATTTAAATTACCTTTAAAATTTTCACACAGTTCGATTAATTTATTATTATTTAAATTCCACTTATTATGACTTTCTATACTATTTTTAAGTGTATAAATTTCTTCAAGAGCAGAATTTCTATCTGGGTGTGAAAACAACACCAAATCCCTATCTGCATCTAATTTATCCCAAAAACGCCCTAACTTACAATGAATTCTAACATTCGCATCTACATAGCATACTTTTTCATAACAATCAAATAAAGTTTTATCAAATTTTATTTTTCTATTAAATTTGAAATTATCAGGTTCATTTAAATTACAAAATACATGGATAAAATTTTTACAACAACCTTCATCTTTTCTATTTGATATATAAATATAATCGACACCATCTTCTATATATTTGTCTGCAATATCATGGAAGGAATCGTATCCTCCAATATTACACGTGTATACTAATTTTCTATTTTTCGTTTGTTTTTGATTTTTTTTTACAATTTTCTTCAAATCATCCTCTGTAGTTATTTTTTCAACAGGCTTATTAAATTCAAATAGTGTATCTTGTAACATTTTTAGCATCTCATCGCTGCCTCTATAACGTTTCAAAAAATGTAGAACATTTACAGCAATAGAATAGTTACTTATATAATCTGGAATTAAGTTACGGCAAATCGATAGCATATTCCACTTATTTTTGAAAAAGTCAAGCGGTATTCCTTTTATATGCGGATTTCTATTTTTCTTCATATAAAAAGTTTCATATGTTTCTATGAATTCCGTACATCCCGTAACGTAAAGAATAAATTTTTGTATCGGAGATAAATTAAAGTCTTCCAGAATAGCACAGTTTTCATTCGTCTTTATCCACCCTTTAGTTGGTCCAAGTGTCAGTATGGGATTTCCTTTCAATGTATTAGGTGTTTTATGCAATGTACTACAAGCATAGTTTTTATTATTTAAAATTTCATTTGTTAGATTTACTTCTAAATCCAATATTAATTTTTTCTTATCCTGCGCGGAGTTGATGGATGTAAACTTATACGGAGTGAGTTTACTCATAAAATGCTTCACCATTTTATTACTTAAAATCATAAAATATGATTGAATATGGTCTTTTATTTCACGTGAATAATAACATCCTACCAAATCATTGTGTAAAATTTGTTTCCACATATCTTCTACAAATATATTTGGGTTTGTTATAATAAATGAATCATTGATGAGCCAAATTCTGTTGTATTTTTTATTTTTAGTTGCCATTAATCCAGTATAGTATTTTTTAAAATCATATCCAATATTCTCAACTTTAATCATTTGTATCTTCGGATTCTCTAATAAACAGGTTTTCCCAATTTTATAAGAATCTTCGGCTGAATAGATGATAATAATTTTTTTAAAATTTAATTTTAAAAACATATTTATTGTAAATAAATAATTCAAATTTCGCGGATAAACAGCCAAAATAACTATATCGTTTTTGATATATTTCGATGTCAACGACAACGGCCGCCGCCTAGAATGGATTCGAATGTTACTACACACATTCAACACAACCCTCTCAAAAGCATGTTCAATGCATGCGTCGCGCAATTTGCTTGGGAGGGGCAATCCCTTCGCTGTGCATGCACGGTGCACGCCACGTATACTACCACCCAACCCGTACTCCTTGCAAACCCAGTTGTAATCGAAATCACCAGGACTGTTCAGAGAGTTATATAGAACCTTATCCCCAAATAATCTCTCCACAACTTTCTTGGATAGAAGATATACGTTGCCTTCCACAAAGCGATTTGTGGCATTTTCGCACCCAAGGTAATTCAGTAGCTCTCCTCTATACAACTTGTTCAGCCGGTGATCAAGCACAGGGCGAGCCCCCCCACACCATGTCGCTATCTCGCCGCAGATCTCCCACTCCATGTTTGGAAAATATCCGTCGTAATCACCGATATCCTCTATGAACCCCTCCGCACTTTCTTCGCACTCAAAAATATTCAAAAAAGGAGAGAAATATTGCATCCGCCTCTGCGAATCCGTCTTTGAATGGAGGAAAAGAACGTACCTGTATTTAACCTTGTAGTCCTTCAGGTACTGGACGGCGCAGAATTTTGCGCCTATGTCCATCCCCCTGTTCGGTATCCTTAGCAGCACAACGCTGCTGAGCCCTGGTTCGCACTCACCCACCGAGTAGGTGACTATCACAGCAAAATAGCGCTTGAGGTCCCCTATGCTGGGGCCGTATATCTCGGCAAATTTGGAGAGATCATAGCAGTGCAGATGGGCGACCAGCCCGTTGTGCGGCACCAAGGTGAGCGTAGAAGACGCTATGTCGTATGCGATCTGCCGCGAAGGATCGGCCAGTTCCAACACATACTTGTGGAACAGGTGCGGATAGGGCGCACAGGGCTCAAGAAGTCGCGCACGCTCGGTGGCCGCCTCAGCCTCTGCCAGCGCCGCCTCAGCCTCTGCCAGCGCCGCCTCAGCCTCCGCCAGCGCCGCGGCGGCCGAAGCTTTGGCACTCGCGGCTCGCCTTGTGACTACCTCGGGCCAAATATAGAAGTCGCTCATCTTGTCCCAGACTTCCTCTATGAACGCCGTCGCCACCTGACGGCGCGTTGCTTTCGCCTCGGCACTGCGTCTTGTAAGGCAGGCCCAGGCGGCCCATGCTGACCCCAGGAGGCTGATGCGTCTCTTCTCTGCACGCTCACGGACCCAGCGCTCCCGTTCAGACCGCTGGAACGCCTCAGCCCGCGCACGGTACGCCTCGGCCCGCGCCCGCGCCCGCGCCCGCGCCCGCGCCCGCGCCCGCGCCCGCGCCGCAGCCACCCTTCGTCTTATGGCGTGCCGCCTCCTGGCAGCCAGTTGCTGCTGCTGCACGTATGAACTTGTCAAACCCGGCCTGAATATCCCTTCGTTGCGAGCATTCTCCATTATAGCTCTATACATCCTTGTATCACCCCGAGAAAAACATCCGGGAGTCAGCCCGCAGGCGCGGGGAGGCGTTCCTTGAGCCCTGCGACTGTCTCGGCCATCCGCGCCACAT
>Ga0209977_10001011_pt1 | contig 11933 bp, 8 predicted proteins | sample SumtaG_2_FD_183113 | JGI IMG/M metagenome (GOLD analysis project Ga0209977, IMG submission 183113) | Deep subsurface microbial communities from Indian Ocean to uncover new lineages of life (NeLLi) - Sumatra_00607 metaG (SPAdes) (version 2) | ecosystem: Environmental > Aquatic > Marine > Oceanic... | reverse complement strand
TCATTTTCATAATTTAAATCAGCTTAATTGAAAAAGATTTTGTTGTAACTAAATTGATTAAATTGATTTAGAAAAGAAGGAGTGTACTAAAAAATAAAACTGTGGATAAAATGAAAATATAGGATAGATTATCATCAATTTCAAGATCAAAATAATCAATTAAACCAATAAATACAGCCTCTTGAAAGGGAATAAATATTTAGAGTATCCCTAAATTTTAAGATTTGCCTAAAATCAAGATTAAAAAAAAAATAAAAAAAATAATAATTTTAAAGTTTAAAATTGTGTTTCATCGATGTTTGGCATTTCTTCTGATTGTAGCGCTTGTTGAATGTTTTCGGTTGGTAATTCATAATCTTCTAATGCACCTGTCATAAATTCTTTATAAGCTAATAAATCAAAATATCCATGACCGCTAAAATTGAAAAGTATTACTTTCTTTTCGTTGTTTTCTTTAGCCTTTAAAGCTTGATCGATGGTTTCTTTTATAGCGTGTGCAGTTTCAGGTGCGGGGAGAATCCCTTCCGTTTTAGCAAATTGAATTCCAGCTTTAATAACTTCGGTTTGATGATGCATGGTTGCTGAAATTACCTTACTGTTGTATAAAATTGAAACAATAGGAGCCATTCCATGATACCTTAATCCCCCAGCATGTATCGGGCTTGGAATAAAAGTGTGACCTAATGTATGCATTTTTACAATAGGTCCTTTCATTGCTGCATCCCCAAAATCCCACCGATATTCTCCCTTGCAAACACTTGGGCAGGCTCGTGGTTCCACTCCAATGATCTCAATTTCTGAGTTAACTCCAGTCAATTTGTCCCTGGCGAAAGGAATCATTAACCCGGCGAAGTTAGATCCACCACCCATACAACCAATTACTATATCAGGATCTTTGATCCCCACTTTACTTAATTGTATCTTTGCTTCTTGCCCTATAACCGTTTGATGCAAAAGCACAAAATTTACAACACTTCCTAAAGAATACCTAATTTTGTCACTAGTTAAACTATGTTCAATAGCTTCGGAGATTGCAACTCCTAGGCTTCCAGGATGGTTTGGATCTTTTTCTAAAAACATTTTTCCTGATTCTGTAAATTTCGAAGGGCTTGCATGAACTTCGGCATCATAGGTTCTCATTAAGATTTTTCTTCCTGGTTTTTGTATAAAACTTGCTCTTACCATATAAACTGTACATTTGATGCCAAATAAATTACAACCGTATGCTAAACCGGAACCCCATTGTCCTGCACCTGTTTCAGTGACTAACTCTTCTAATCCATCCTTCTTGGCATAAAATGCTTGAGCTATAGCAGTATTTGGTTTATGTGATCCAGTGGGAGAAGTTGATTCATTCTTGTAAAAAATTTTTATGTCATCTCCTTCTAGCCCTAGCTCTCGTTCTAATCCCAAAGCGCGATGGAGAGGTGTTGGTCGATAAGTTTTTGCATAAATTTCTCTTAGCTCATTTGGGATAGGAATTATTTTCTCTTGAGATACTTCTTGCATTACGCATTCTTTGGGAAAAATCGCAAATGCCATTTCAGGCGGTGCAGGTTTTCCATCCATTGGATTGACCAAAGGAGTCATAGGAGTGGGTAAATCTGGTATTATATTTATCCATTCCTTTGGAACCTCATTTGGCTCTAAATTTATCCTTGCTTTAAAATAATCTATCATTTAGTTTACCACACATATTTATTTTTTTATATTAAATGTGTGTCATTAATTTATTGGATATCAACAGATTAATGCACATCAAAGATATAAATTTAATTTATGAAAAAACAAAAGAAAGAAAAGAGGTATGTTCTGATTAAATTTAGTCCAATGCTAAGGCGTTATCGCCACGCCAAGGCCACTGCCAACACCACATCAGGCTTTTAGCAAGTGTCATAAGTCAATAATTAAAAGATAATTTAATAATATTGATTATTTTATTCTAAGGCTTAAAAAGTTAACTCTTTTCATTTGATATTTTTATAATATTATTATAGAGTTGAGCGACAAAATTACATTAATGTTAAAATAAGGAGTAGTTTTATATTTATAAAGAAAATGGCCAAGGAAAATCAGAAGGAAAGTTCTATTTATCTTCGAAAATCTTGTATAAGTTTTTAGCCGCAATGCGCATGACTTTTACAGATTTCATTAATGTATCAATAATAGTCCCCGCACATACTATTACTAATCGTCCAGCATTGGTTATAATAATATAGCCATTTTCTGCTCTTACAATGACTTCACTTAAATCCTCTTGAAATAATGTTTGAATTGTTGATCTCCCCGTCATCAATAATGCACTTGCAAGTCCGCAAAATTGATCCCCATCAACATGATATTGGGGTAATGCTGAAAATGCGATCTGGTAACCCTCAGAACTTACAAGCGCGATAGCTTCAATATCTGCATTAGATGTAATAAACGTAATTTGAGGACTAATTTTCTCTATATCTTCTTGATTTATTCCTAAATCAGATCCAAACTGTATAAACCTACACCTTTAATGCTTTAAGGAATTTTTAATAATTGTTATTATTATAATAATTGTTTATCTTATTATATTTTTATTTTTATATTTTGAAGTAAATAGAGTTTGAAAAGAAAGTTTCATTGTAGAGATCTACATGATATAACAACTTATCATTCAAAAGTAAATTTTAATATTATCTAAACTTAAAAATATTTAAACCAACTCCTAAATTTTTGCACAATTTGTTTAAAAAGAGATACTACCATTTATTTTAAAAACTAGGAACTAAGATTTGTCATTATTAAAATTATGATAACCACACGAGAATCTATTAATTACCAGTTTTCCTTGATATTTGGGTATTCATCTCCAAATGACATCATTGCTGGTGACGTTATTGGTCCCGGAAGATTAACAAGAGAAAAAGTAAATGAACTCTCACAGGAAGTTATTAAATATTTATCAATGTACAATGCGATATTGAGGGATTATACTGGAGCAGAAGTGTTTAGTATTGAATTTGAATTATATAATCTTGATGAAAACACTGCAAAAACGCAGATTTACCCTAAATCGATGATATTTATTCCAGGAGAGTTTAAAGAATGTGAAAGTTTACTCCTTGCATTAAAGCCAGAAACAGGGTATTTGGATGTTCACAAATCAAGAACTTCAATGGATAATATAAGTAAACTATTTTATGAAGTTGAAGAGTTTGCTGATCGACCAGATCTCTCTAATGTTAGTAAACAAGGTTTCTATGACAAGTTTGCTACAAGGTTCAGCAAAAGACTTTTTGGAGAGTTAATCGAAGAGAAATGGAATAAGAAACTAATTGGGTTAAGTACCTCACTCCCAACAGAAAAGGAAATGTTAAACACCTATGCAAGAATTGTAGCCGATGTAGAGATTATATGGTCTAAAAAACCTATCCAAATAAATTTATTAAACAGCAGATTTGGAAAAATAGAAATGTCTCTTGAGGGTCAGGAGGCACTAGAACATCTTAAATATTCGATATCTGAACCAAGTGCGAAATTTATTGTTAATAAGACGTTAAATTTAGGATCAAACCTTATCAATCTAGCAAATATAGGAACATTGGATGAATTTCAAGATGAATTAATAAAATATCTGATAACACGCATCAGAAAAGAATTTGTAGAACTTAAAGAACTGCGAACGGGAGAGTGGTTAGTTTTACAAACTTCCAAGATACTACTGACCCTAGAAAGGTATTTAAATAAATTTTTGGAGTATTCACATGATTTTCTCAAATCGGGGGAAACGGGGAATTTATCAGAATTATTGGAGAATTACCTGCTTTTTATCGCAAAAAAGGGAAAACTAGAAGATGAAGATTTTAAGGAAATTTGTAAAATCACAATTAAATTCATTAATCAATCAGTTATTGAGAAAGAGAAATTAAGAGTTTCAGAATTAAGCTCTGCGTTTAATTATTTTTCAGAAATAGTTAAAAGAAGCCTGGACATGATTAGAAGATCACATCCTACATATCTTTCTCGTCGTCGATTAAAAACTCTGATAATAAAATTAATTGAAAACTTAAAGTTCCAATTTAATAAAGAGCAAAAGCCAGCAAAAATTTTAGGATTGAATTTAATAGAGAAATTTGAAGAACATCTTTTTAATCTAATAGAAGTTCAATCAATCATATTATCAAAAGTTACTTTTTTTGATGAAAAAAAACTCATAGGAGAGTTCCGTAATTTAGTTAATAAGAACATTGAATCTTTTTTTAATAATATTAAATTGAAGATAGAAGATCTAGTATCATTTGCAGAAGTTCAAATGGAGCACGATGTTAATTTAATCAGAATACATATAGACAAATTTAAAAGGTTTTCAACTGAATTGGAGTACTTATTGAGTTATATCCTAAGGCATTCAACAATAAATCGCTTTATTAAGGATGAACCAAAGAGTGAAATACAAGATCCTATTAGTTTCGCTAATAAATTTCATCGTTTTTTAGAAAAAAGGATTGGTGGAATTAAATTAGAATGGAAATCGTATGTATTAGAGTGGATAAATGACTATTCTAAAAAATTCCTAAAAATTGAAAATAAAAAGGACTGGTCTATTACTGAGATTTACAATAATTTCTTAGAATATCTTGAAAATCGAGAGGCTAGTGAACAGAAACTGAAGAATTTTTTAGAATTCTTGGATTATTATATCCCAAAGATCTCCAATATTGAAGAAAGAAAGAAATTAATTGAGTTTTACAAGCAATACGAATTAAGTCTAGGAATAAACGAAGAATTCCCGAAATATGTTATGAGTAAAATTAAAAATGAGCTTAACCAAATAGATTTTCAAATTGAAGAAACATTCCCAATTAATTACTTTAGTATTAATAATAATGATACCTATTACGATTTTATTGAGAATACATTTTTAAAATATTTTTCAAAACTTATTCCAAGACCACTTTCTTTAATTTTAAAACATAATTTATCAAATGAAGAAAAAGAATTATTTAAGGGAGATCTTTTTCATGTATTAAATTTTAAATTTTGGCATAGTAACGTAAGATTCGAATTATCAAATAATTTTAAGGAAGTTTATAGAGAGTGGATGAAGTAGTTATGATAAGCGGAATAAAAAGAAAGACAACAGCAATTGAAAGTGCATCCAGATTTTTTCAAACAGTTGACCTAATAATTTCACATTTCAAAAGAGAGGCTGATATGAAAAAAATTTTTGAGCTGACGAGTCAAGATACAACCTTTAATGATTTATTAATTGCAACAGCCACTATTCATATTTATCATAATCTAGGGATTAAAGTAAAAAATACATTAGACTCAAACAAATTTACTTTTGAATCGGCTAAAAAGTTAGAATTATTTGAAAAAAGAAGCTTATTTAAGGAAGTAGACACACTGTTAAAAAATTCGTTTTCATTAGAGGTGAACCTTCTAAATAAAATAATCGATCTAGAAAATAGATTTCTTTCCTTCCTAGTCAAAGAAAGATCACCAGATCTCCAAGAAACTGAGAGAGAAAAAAAAATAAAAGAGATAGAGTCCCAATTTGAGCTAGAATTACAAGAAATTATAATGAGTTATCCCCCTTTTTATTTTTATGATTTAATTGGTGATCTCATAGGCCTTAATAATGAAGTTAAGACAGATATTTTGGAAGAAAGTTCAGCATTTAAAGAAATTTCTGTTGACTTAGAAAAAAAATTAGGACTAGAAGAAAAAGAAGATAAATTTATCGAATTAGCATCACTGGGTAGGATAATAACAAAACTTCGTTTGGATTTTGAGTTTAGATCTTATAAGGAATTACAAATTGAAGCTATGCCGGTTAGGATGATAAAAAGAAAAGTCGTGGATTACAATTTTGAGCGTTTTCCTATTTCTATTCCTGGAATGAAAGCCTTTCAAGAAGCTAACGATATTAAAAAAGATTTAATAAAGAAAATAGAAGATGGTCTTAAAGAAAAAATAAATTATGATCAGTTTGAGAAAAAAATACTTAATTATTTAAAATTCGTGTTAGTTAGAAAGTTGAAAGAAAACCCGAACGATTTTGTATATTATTTACAATGTTTAAATGAATCCAGTTTTGATGAAATTATTTATATGTTGCATAAATATGGAGTTTTTAATATTCACTATTTACTAAATTTAGACGAAGATTTATCTGAAAAAGTAAAAAGAAACATGACCAGGTACAATTTAAAAAAACATGACATTATAGCGTTAAAGGATCAAAAACAGAACAAAACAAATATAGATGATTATAATACAAAAAGACAAATTATTGATAAAGTATTTTTTGATGAATTAAAACTTAAGAATTATTCTCATATTTTATTTGTTTTAGATTTTGAAGAAATTATCGATGAAATTGTGAAAGATATTTTTTTCTATATCTTGTCTAAAATTTTAAGACAACTAAGTAGAATAATTGAGTTATTCTTTAAAGTATCAAATGATCGATCATTATACCTCTTAGCTCTTAAAAAGATTTTTAGTACAACAGATTCAGAAGAATGGGTAAGAATTAAGTTGGAAGAATTAATAATTGAACGTCTAATTAAAAGACAAGAAGAATTAGTCTTAGTTTTGAATGCTTCTAATCAACCGTTCCTTGTCAATGGATTTATTTTGGCGAGACTAATTGAAACTTCCTTAAAAGAGGGAATTTCTGAATTACAGAATAATCCTAGTCCGATTTATGAAGATATAGCTTCTTTGAAATTAAAACCAGATTTAATCTCACCCATTTCTTACTGTATTGGGTATGACCTACTTAAAAGATTAGAAAATGTTGAAGAAAAGCGAAAGATGGAAGTAGAACAAAAGATTGAAGCAAAAGAGAAAGAGAAAGAAACAGAAGCTAAGAAGCTGCGTGAAAAGCAAGAACTTAGTACTTTAAATTGGATTGAAAGAAGAATAACAGGTTCCCTTATGCGAATTAATAGTCCTGGAATCAATCCGAATCAACTGTATTGGCAAGAAAAAGATTCAAAAACGGCTATTGAAAATATTAAACTTCATAGTGAATTGAAGGGTGATCCAATAGATTTAATGAGCGAATTTTTTATTTTTGCTATAGAAAAGATCAAGTCTTTTGATCCTAAAATTAATTTACCTGATTATGAAAAAGTAAAGAAATTAGTAACCGATAAAAGCTTGGTTGTTTTAAATAAAAGAATTAGTAGGAGTAATACTCCAAAGAATAAGCAAGATCTACTTGATGGAGAAAGATACGAAATTGCTACTCAATTAGCAAAGGAAATTGGTAAACTGCTAGATAAAGCACTGTATTCTAAATTTAAAAAAAAGTAAGAAGTTGAAAAATTGTTTTATCCGGCTTCCCTACAAAATAAGAAAGATATTAAAATATTCTTTATTTAATTAATTTAAAAAGTAATTACAAAACACCGATTATTATTTATGCCCTCAAAATTTTCTTGGATTAAGAAGGAACTTGTTTACATCAAAGATTCGTTTAAGGAAATTGTAAAAGGTTTTGTTATTTTTGCTTTAGCTTCTTCAGGTTTAGTTTGTGCAATAATATTGAGGTATTTAGGGTATAATGGTACAGAAATAACATTTTTCAGTTTAGTTATTGAGTTTATATCTTTATTTTTCTGCTATTTATTATTGAAGGGATACTTAAAGTCTAAAGAAGATCAAGAAAAATCATAAGCGAAAGAAAAGATACCTTAATATTTTAAAAAATTACAGGTAATATTCCCAGGGTCTATCATTAATTCGATGAAAAAGAAGATAATCTTTTATATCTGAAATTAAGACTTTAGGATCATATTCCCAAGCTTCTTCCTTATTAAAAGAAATACATCTAAGATTGTTAATATTCAATTTAGATTTTAATAAAAATCCATACATGGCTACTTGTGGTAAAGAGAATAGGAAATTCCCTTCTGGCTTATAATCAATAATTTTGACTACATCATCTTCAACTTGGATGAGATCGATGTGTCCAGTAAGTAACTTGTTTTCTACTTCATTCCAAACTGGTACTTCAATTGCTATTGAGTTTTTGTCTTTAATTAAGATGTTTTTTAGAATTGGCTCATGTCCGGGCACCCCAGATATTCTATTTACTTTGTAAATATCAATAACCTTTTGAACGTGCCGGGGTAATTTTGAATTTGAATCGTGGTATTTGATTTTGCCTGATCTGATGAGTTTCTTACTAAAACTCCTTATGAATGCAGTTTTAATACCTTTTATTTTGAATTGTGAAATCCTTGGAAGGTTTCGAGAATTGAATAAATTATTTGGGATCATTCCATCATAAACTCTTTTAAAGTGCTCTTTTAGTTTATTCAATTCTTCTCGATTAGCTGTTATTTGAGAATATATTTCTTTATGATGGTGCTTGTTCCAATTAAAAGAATAAGGAATATTTTGATGAATATAAAGTTTGGTTTTGAGTTTTACATACAAAGTCAATACTCTCCTTTAACTAACTAATTCAAGGTGCAAAATTTATCGTATATCTTAAATTTATTTAAGAACCTAATTTATTAAAAGAAATATATTAATAATTTATTAATTTAGTAATTAGAGTTAAGCCAATTCTTACCGACATAATAATTTGTTAAGGAATCAAGATAGATATTATGCTAAAAATAGCCAACTTCTTGAAATCAATTGCTATTAATTTTGTGTTATGGTGAAACTTGTTTTCTAAATAATCATTTACAATTTAAACCGAGTAGAATTCCTTTACAAAAATTTAAAGACAATATTGTATTTTAAATATTAACTAAATTTGTCAAGGACCTGTAGCCAAGCCTGGTAGTTTTTACATAAAAACTGGGTATATATGGCGTTGGACTTCTAATCCAAAGATCGCAGGTTCGATTCCTGCCAGGTCCGCTCAATCTTATTATATATTTAAAAAATAGGATTTAAGTATTTCGCAACTTCTTGTTTTTGAGTAAGTTAAGAATTACAATATCAATTTAATTTTGAATTCAGAGTGTTATCTAGATTCTCCTTTTATTACCAAGGTACATTATTTCATTTTCTAGTTAATATTTTTAGAATTTTCTATTATTTTCTAGATCCTCACGTTTATTTTGAAATACTTTAATATATGCTTATTTTTCCTGAACATACAAACTACTACATTTATCTTTAATTGCATCAAAATCTTTCTTATCAACTACTAAAGATTTTCCATTCTTTTTAACCATCAATGGGAAGGAGGCTAAGAGAACCAAGAAGGCCGAAATCACCATTAATGATGTTGTAGAAAAATAACTCGATAAAAATATACCTAATGAAGTGAAGATTGCATTTCCCAAATAATTAGAGCTTTGCAGGATTTGATATTTTAAGTTTTCGTATTTCCCTCGTCTAGAAAGATCTATAATAATATGTAAGAAGTTGGGTATTACGAGGCCATAGATTAAGGCTTCAATGGAGTATAAGAAGAAAAATATTGGAAAAGGAACATATGGATAAACAAGAAAAAGAATAACTATACCAAAAATCCCTTTTATTATAATTTTCTTCTCGTTCCCTTTTTTATATATTCTTTTCGCAACAAAAAATCCACTCAGGTTAAACAGAAAGAAAATTACATAAAATGAAGAATAAAATTTGAAAGCATTTTGGCCAAAATTAGAAGTAATCCAAGAACTTAATGGATACCAAAATAAATAACTCCCCCAAAAAAGAAAATAAGAAATATAAACTAAGATCGTTAACCATATTTTAGAAGAAGAATCTGTATTCTCTTCTTTGTTGTGAGTTTCACTGATTTTAATATCATTTTCTTTGATCAAGAAATAGATGAATATAATAGGTAAAGATAAAAACCAACCTGCCATAAAAAAGGTATTCCAGTGAGGAAAGGAGTAGAAATCTACTACAATTATGCTAAATAAAATAGTAGGGATAAATGCCCCAAAGGATGAACTTGCATTAAAAACTAGAATAAAATTCTTTTTAAGGTTGTCATTCAATTTAACTAAATCAAACATTAATTTACTCATCCCTACCTGGACTACCATCCTCGTGACTAACCCAATTGATAAAAACAAACCATACCAAAATATTATATTCCGGAATAGTAGAAATAAAAGAAAGCTAGCTAACAGAATGATTGCAGAAAATGAAATTATTTTTTTCTTCTTTTGAGAAAATTTATCAAAAAAATATCCTAAAAAAATTGTAAATATCAACATACTCCTAGAAACGAGTTGAGTTAAAGCTAACTCGGTTCGATCAATGTTTAAGACGTCAAAAAAATATAGTGGAAGGTATATGAGAAGATATATATTCATTATGTTAATAGTAAAATGGACGATGATATACGCCAGGTAATTACTTTTAATTAAATTCATATTTTTCTCGGTCAAGGTTTAATTAAGATCTATATGCCTTTAAAAGGTCTTTTAAATTAATTTAGGTTAATTATATCACTTTCTTCTATACTTGAGTATTTAAACTATTTCAAATTATTAAAAAAAGCCTTCTCTAAACAAAAAAAAGGGACTAGGATATGTTTACGATTAAGTGTTTCGATCTATCTAAGATTGCAGATGTTTTACAATTAAATCTATTACAACTAATTCTGCTTTTGGCGAATAGGATTTTACAATTTTTGAAAAACTTATTTTAACTATAACCCACTTGAAATCGTTCAGCTTTTTTTTTAAAACTTCTATTGATTTTTCTATTGGGTTTGGTTTTTCTGAGATTTGATAAAAATGTAGAAATGCACCAGATTTTTTCATTAGAAAACATGCAACATTAATGAAATCTATTGAATGTTCAGGTAAATTCATTATAACTCTGTGAACCTTTCCACATAACTGCCTTCCAATTTGGTTGGAAGGATTAAGCAAGCCTTTAACATTTCTATTATAGGGAGTAATCTTACCCTTAAGTTTATTTAATTCGATATTTAAGCGGAAGTACTTATAAGCATGTGGATTTATGTCAAATGCATGAATTTTCACCAAATTTAATTTAGCTATTTGTATGGAGAAAGGTCCTACTCCCGTGAACATATCAACAATTACTTCATTGTCCTGTATAGTAGTATTTGAAATTCTACGCCGTTCATAAACGAACCTTGGTGAAAAATAGGTAGTTTTTATATCAAGCTTGAAAGTGCAGTTGTTTTCTCTGTGAGTCGTTTCTGACCTATTTTCACCACTCAAATATGCAAATTCTCTTAACCTATAGTCTCCTTTAATTTCACTTATTTTTTCAAATACAGAATGAACGTTCTTATTTACCTTAATTACCGCCTTAGCGATTAGATTTCTGTATTCACTAAACTCGTTATCATCTATACGAGAGGGTTTGTCAAACTCTAGGATCGCAATGTTTCCAATAATATCATACGATTTTGGAATTAAATTAAAGTATGTATAAGGAATTTTCCCGGATAATGCTTCTTGGAGTGACTTATATTTGTAATTTAGCCTGTTAATAGGTTCTCGAGAAACTATTTCATATAAAATGAATCTATCTAACGTTATTTTTAATTTATCAATAATTTCTTTATTCTCTACCAATGGGAATAGTACAAATTTGTCTTCATATGATATTTTATACTTGTGGTCAATAACAGAATCATTTTTAAAATGCTCTTTTAGTAATTGAATGATATATTGAGCGTCGGTTTTTTTCACTTTTATAAAGGTAATTACAACTTTATTATTTCCTTTCTTTTGACTCATCTACTTTAAATGTTATTGTTAATTTTTTTTTAGGATGTTTTAAATTATCAATTAATTTCCTGCTCAATTCTTTAGATGATTTTGAGCAGTTAATCAAGACGGTTCTTTCACAAATAAAAACACTTTTACGAAATACCATATCATTTTTATCTAAAAGGTTGAGTTCTTTATTTCCAAAACCGTAAAAATAATCTTGCTCTTCACCTACTTTCAATATAATTTTAAACCTATTTCCGCTTTTGATTT
>Ga0209977_10001010_pt1 | contig 11939 bp, 7 predicted proteins | sample SumtaG_2_FD_183113 | JGI IMG/M metagenome (GOLD analysis project Ga0209977, IMG submission 183113) | Deep subsurface microbial communities from Indian Ocean to uncover new lineages of life (NeLLi) - Sumatra_00607 metaG (SPAdes) (version 2) | ecosystem: Environmental > Aquatic > Marine > Oceanic... | reverse complement strand
ACGCAGATAAGTCTTTCTCATTTATAACGAAAACTCCACCTTCTTCTGTGCTTCTAAAGCAGGCAGCAAATATAGCTAAGGGTTCTGCTGATCCAAGGAAAGAGAAAGTGGGAAATGTAACCAAGGACCAGATAGAGGAGATAGCTAAACTAAAATTTAATGACCTGAGCGCTGTTGATTTACAAGGGGCCTTAAAGATAATCGAGGGTACGGCCCGAAGTATGGGAATTACTATTGAGAATGGAGAAAGAACTTAAGGGCTTCGCCCTAATTGGCCTCCGGTCCGGAGGGTGTACTGGTGTGATGGAGTATTGCAGCGCTGGAGGGGTAGAGGGAAAAAATTCAATACTTCAGTTCTCCATTACTCCATTCCTCTGGAGACGGTTTGTACTAAAGGGCTTTTAATTTTCCCCGGTGCAGGATGGTGGAATAGAAATTCTTAAGTTTTAGGAAAATGTTGATATGCCTAAGAGAGGAAAAAAGTATATCGAGGCCGATAAAAAAACAGATAGGTTGAAAAAATATACCTTCAAAGAGGCTATTGAATTAGCAATAGATAGTTCATATGTGAAATTTGATGCCTCGGTAGACATATCTGTCCGGTTAGGCGTTGATCCACGCCATGCCGATCAGATGGTAAGAGGCACAGTTTCTCTACCTCATGGCATTGGAAAGCCAGTAAGGGTGATCGTTTTTGCTAAAGGAGAAAAGGAAAAAGAGGCGGCAGAAGCTGGTGCGGATTTTGTTGGGGCTGAGGATCTCTCGGAGAAGATCCAAAAAGGGTGGCTTGAATTTGATAAGGCTGTTGCTACTCCAGATATGATGGGCATAGCAGGTAAATTAGGTCGTATTTTAGGTCCAAGGGGTATGATGCCCAATGCAAAACTTGGTACCGTAACCTTTGATGTAGCCAAGGCTGTCACAGAACTAAAGGCAGGAAAAATTGAGTTCAAGGTGGATAAAACAGGAATAATACATACTTCGATAGGGAGGGTGTCTTTCGGGGCAGATAAGCTCCTACAGAATACCGCATTTTTTCTTGATACAATCTTACGGTTAAAACCACCATCCAGCAAGGGAACCTATCTGAAAAGTTTAACTATTTCAACCAGTATGGGGCCAGGTATTAAATTAGATACAGCCAATGTTCGAGATCTCATCAGCAGGTAACACTAGGTTGAAGAATTCAACATTAGGCCCCCAAATTATTTGGCTTCCAAGATGATTCCAATCAGCAAAGAAGATGGGAGGTGAATTGATCTTTGGACAGAAAGGAAAAAGAAAAAATTATAACTGGCTTAAAAGAAAGGCTTGGAAAGGCATGTGGGACCTTTCTGGTTGATTACCAGGGGTTGAATGTAGATGAGCTTACAAAATTAAGGCGCGAGCTGAGAAAAAAAGGTATCGAGTTTCAAGTTGTAAAGAATAGACTGTTGTTAATTGCATCTCAAGACACAGAGGCAGATATTTTAAGAGATTATTTAGCTGGGCCTTGTGCTTTAGCTATTACTTATGATGATGTGGTTACACCTGCTAAGGTTTTGACAAAATTTATGCAAGATTATGAGGCGTTAGAGATAAAGATTGGTCAAATAAACGGTAAACTTGTTGAATTGTCTGCTATTAAAAGATTGGCCCAGCTTCCTTCAAAAGAGGTTCTTCTTTCGCAACTTCTTTTTTCTCTTTCTGGCGTACCAATTTCCTTTGTTAGACTATTATCTGAAATGCCTAGAAGATTAATCAATGTTTTAGAAGCCATAAAAAGACAAAAGGCATAAAGACTGAATTGATGGACAAACTTTTATGAGAGAGAGTGATTTGATTAGTTACAAAAGCAATCCAACCGATGAAACAAGTTAAATAATTTTAACATGGAGGATACTAGGTAGATATGGCAACTAAGATAAGTAAAAAGGATGTAATTGAGTTTATTTCCAATATGACAGTTTTAGAACTGTCTGAATTAGTAGAAGATCTTGAAAAAAAATTTGGTGTTTCAGCTGCTGCTCCGGTAGCGGTATCAGCTACTACTGCCCCTGAAAAAGGTGAACAGGTCGAGGAAGCAGAAAAAACAGAGTTTGATGTTGTATTAACTGGAGTGGGCGATAAAAAGATTCAGGTGATTAAGGTTGTTCGGTCCGTAACAAATTTAGGATTGAAAGAGGCCAAGGAGCTCGTTGACAGTGCTCCTAATAAAGTAAAAGAGGGTGTTTCAAAAGAGGATGCGGAGAATATTAAGAAACAGCTTGAGGAAGCCGGGGCTATAGTAGATATAAAATAGACTCTAATTATGACATTACTTTTTGTTATGGTCATTTTATTTTTGATATTAAGCCATAAATCAAGCTTTACCCTGTTAAAAAGAAATCCTTGCCATTTATGGTGAGGTGATCAAACCAATAGGGCTGATCATGTTTAAAGCTTGGTGTCGGTTTTCTAATAGGATTTAAAAGGAGATCTCAGTGTGAACAAAGAAGATAGTTTAAGCTATTATCCAAGAAAAAGCTTTGGGAAAATAAAAACTATCCTTGATATACCCAATCTTATAGATGTGCAAAGAGATTCATATGAGCGCTTTTTACAAAAGAATGTTCTACCTGAAAAGCGTAAAGATATTGGACTTCAGGGGGCATTCAAAAATGTTTTTCCAATTCATGACTTGAATAAGACATGTTCCTTGGAATTTGTTAGATATTTTTTTGAAGATGTAAAGCACGATGAGGAGGAATGCCTCAAAAAGGGAATGACCTATGAAGCACCGACTAAGATAGTTGTTCAACTGTTGGTGTTTGATTTTGATGAAATTACTGGCAGTAAAAGTATCCGGGATATTAAGGAACAAGAAATATATTTTGGTACCTTACCAATGATGACCGAGAGAGGAACATTTATTATTAATGGGGTTGAGAGGGTGGTTGTTAGTCAGCTTCACAGGTCACCGGGTGCCTTTTTTGATAATGATAAGGGAAAAACACACCCTAGCGGGAAACCTCTTTATTCTGCCAGAATTATCCCCTTGCGGGGTTCCTGGATTGATTTTGAATTTGATGCCAAGGATATCCTTTTTATTAGAATTGATAGAAGGAGAAAGTTTCCATCAACCATTCTTCTCAAGGCCTTTGGCTATAGTGAAGAAGAAATCTTGCGGCATTTTTATAATGTAGAGAAGATCTTAATTGATAAAGGCTCCTTTAGGTGTGTCTTAGATCTAAACAACCTTCAAGGCCAAAAGATAACCGAAGATATTATTGACCAAAAAACCGGGGAGATTATAGGGAGAAAAGGCGAGAGATTTAGTAAAAAATTGTACAAAAAGCTTATTGATATCGGTCTGAGAGAAATACCAGTGAGTTCAGGTTATCTCCAGGGAAGGATCGCTGCACATGATATAGTTGATTCCCAGACAGGAGAAGTTTTAGTAAGAACAAATCAAGCTTTTGAACAGGAGAATTTAGAGCTTGTACAGGGCAAGGGAATCGGAGAGATTGAGTTGTTGATTTTAGATTCGGCAGAGGTCAGTACATCTATAAGAAATACGATGCTTTTAGACAAAGTCGTTACCACTGATGATGCTATTCTGGACATTTACCGAAAGTTAAGGCCAACGAGCCCACCTACACAAGAGATGGCCAATGTCTATTTCAATAACCTCTTTTTTAATCCCTCTACATATGATCTTTCTCAGGTAGGTCGCCTGAAGATGAATTACAGGCTAAACCAAGATGTTTCCCTTGAGATATGTACACTAAGAAAAGAGGATATAATAGAGACGGTTAAAGAACTAGTAAGGTTGAATGTTAAAGAGGGTACAGTTGATGATATAGATCACCTGGGAAATCGTAGGGTTAGGTCAGTAGGAGAGTTGTTGGAGGAAGAATACAGGGTTGGATTGATTAGGATGCAAAGGGCAATTAAAGAGAGAATGACACTGCAAGATGTTGATGCCTTAATGCCTCGTGATCTGGTTAATTCTAAGCCTGTTTCAGCTGTAATTAATGAATTTTTTGGATCAAGTCAGTTGTCCCAGTTTATGGACCAAACTAATCCATTGTCAGAGATAACTCATAAAAGACGCTTGAGTGCACTTGGCCCTGGAGGATTGACCAGGGAGAGGGCTGGATTTGAGGTTAGAGATGTACATCCAAGTCATTATGGTCGTATATGTCCTATTGAAACCCCTGAAGGACCAAATATTGGTTTAATTCTTTCTTTAAGTACCTTTTCTCGTGTAAACGATTTTGGTTTTATAGAAACACCATATAGGAAAGTTGAAGATGGTATTGTTTCAGCTAACATAGAGCATTTAACAGCCATGGATGAAAGGGAATATCCTATTGCCCAAGCTAATGAGCCACTTGATTCTGATGGTCACTTTGTTAGGGATATTGTAGCTGCCAGAAAAGGGGGTGAGGCATATTTAGTCTCTGCTGAGGAAGTTAAATATATGGATGTTTCTCCAAACCAGTTGGTAAGTATTGCTGCATCATTAATTCCTTTTTTAGAACATGATGATGCCAATAGGGCACTAATGGGTTCTAATATGCAGAGGCAGGCTGTGCCTCTTTTGCAAGCCAAGTCTCCGCTTATTGGAACAGGAATTGAAAAAGTAATAGGAAGGCACTCAGGTGTGGCTGCTATAGCCAGGAGAGATGGGATTGTTGAAAGCGTTGATGCCTCTCGTATAGTTATCCAGGTAGAAAAAGAGGAGGATGGCGTTGAGATTTACAAGTTATTAAAATTCAGACGCTCGAACCAGAGCACATGTTACAATCAGAAGTCAATTGTAAAAAAAGGGGATAGAGTTAAAAAAGGACAAATTATTGCAGATGGCCCTGCCATGGAGAAAGGTGAACTTGCCTTAGGCAGGGATGTCATAGTAGCTTTTCTTTCTTGGGGTGGGTATAATTTCGAAGACGCAATTTTAGTAAGCGAAAGGTTAGTGCGGGAAGATGTTTTTACCTCTATCCATATAGAAGAGTTCAGTCTTTTGGCAAGAGATACCAAACTCGGACAAGAGGAGATTACTCGAGATATACCTAATGCGGGAGAAGAGGCCCTAAAGGAACTTGATGAGAGTGGTATTATACGGTTAGGTGCTGAAGTAAGGCCTGGTGATGTTTTGGTTGGGAAAATTACTCCTAAGGGGGAGACTCAACTGTCACCAGAAGAGAAGCTCCTACGTGCTATCTTTGGTGAAAAGGCAGGTGATGTTAAAGATACTTCGCTACGGGTTCCGCCTGGTGTAGAAGGTATAGTTATTGATGCGAAGGTATTTTCTCGTAAAGGCGTAGAGAAAGATGAGAGGACAAAAGCCATTCAAGCTGAAGAGATCAGTCAATTATCAAAGGATAAGGAGGATGAGGTCGAGGTTATAGGAAGAAATGCTCGCGAGAAGTTGGCTTTTCTATTGGAGGGAAAACATCTTAAATCAGATTTGAGGCATACAGGGACAGGTGAGATTTTATTAGCAAGGGGTCAGGTTATTGATCAAGAATGTTTGAAGAGGATTCCTATAGATTTTTGGCAGGGAGTGAATATCGAGGCCGAAATGGAAGTGATTGAGAAGATGGAATCAATAGTCTTAATGTATCGTCAGCAGATGGAGAAATTAGATGAGCTTTTTCAGGAGAAGATAAAGAGGTTAGATATAGGTGATGAATTGTCGCCTGGAGTGATTAAGATGGTAAAGGTATATGTGGCTGTCAAGCGAAAACTATCTGTTGGTGATAAGATGGCTGGCCGCCATGGAAACAAGGGCGTGATTTCCGTGATACTTCCTGCAGAGGATATGCCATATTTTGCTGATGGTACACCAGTAGATATAGCTTTGAATCCTCTTGGTGTTCCTTCCAGGATGAATGTGGGGCAGATTTTAGAGACCCATCTTGGTTGGGCTGCTCATGAACTTGGGAAGCAGATAAGGGTATTAGTGGACAATATAAAAGATAAAAGTTTATTGAGAGATAAATTGAGGGAAATCTATTGGAAAGAATATGATCAGATGTTTGCTGATGTCTCGGATGAAGAAATTAAGATAAAGGCTGGTTATATGCAGGATGGTTTACATATGGCTACACCTGCCTTTGATGGGGCACAAGAGGAGGAAATAGTTGAGTGTTTAACAAAAGCAGGTTTACCTATTAGTGGGCAAGTGATTTTGTATGATGGTAGAACAGGAGAGCCTTTTGATCACCCTATAACTGTAGGTATAATGTATATGATGAAGCTCCATCACTTGGTAGATGATAAGATCCATGCTCGCTCCATTGGTCCCTATTCTTTAGTTACTCAGCAGCCTCTTGGTGGTAAGGCCCAGTTTGGAGGTCAGCGCCTGGGCGAGATGGAGGTCTGGGCAATGGAATCTTATGGAGCGGCATATTCTTTACAAGAGTTTTTAACTGTCAAATCGGATGATGTAGCTGGCCGGACACGGATGTATGAAAAGATTGTAAAGGGAAATAATTTTTTAGAAGCAGGACTGCCAGAGTCCTTCAATGTTTTGGTAAAAGAACTTCAGAGTCTCGGTTTAGAAGTAGAGCTGAACGAGGATGGGGAGCCTGAGGTTCTTTTAGATTACAATAACAAGAGCTAGAAAAGGAGAAAACCTTGGAAGATTTGTATGGTTTTTTTACAAAACCAAAGGACCCCCTGAGTTTCAAATCGGTACAGATCTCTATTGCTTCACCTGAGAAGATAAGAGAGTGGTCTTATGGCGAGGTTAAGAAACCTGAAACTATTAATTATCGAACCTTTAAGCCTGAAAGGGATGGATTATTTTGTGCAAAGATCTTTGGCCCCACAAGGGATTACGAGTGTCTTTGTGGAAAATATAAAAGGATGAAACATAGGGGAGTGGTGTGCGAGAAATGTGGTGTAGAGGTCACGCACTCTAAGGTGCGAAGACAGAGAATGGGTCATATTGAATTAGCAACGCCTGTAGCACACATCTGGTTTTTGAAATGTATTCCCTCCAAAATTGGTTTGCTTTTAGATATGACTCTTAAGGCCCTAGAAAAGGTGCTTTACTTTGAGAATTATGTGGTTATTGATCCAAAAGACACTCCTTTAACTAAGGGTGCCTTGTTGACAGAGGAGCAGTATTTAAAGGCCAAAGAGGATTATGGAGACAGATTTGTAGCCGGAATGGGAGCTGAAGCTATTCAAATAATTCTCAAAGAAATTGATTTAGAAATGCTTGCTTCCAAATTAAAGGATGAGTTACTGAGTACCAAATCAGATGCCAAAAGGAAAAAACTTTCAAAACGCCTTCGAATAACTGATGCCTTTAGATCCTCCAAGAATAAGCCAGAGTGGATGATAATGGATGTTATTCCTATTTTACCACCAGACCTAAGGCCTTTAGTGCCTTTAGATGGGGGAAGATTTGCTACCTCAGATCTAAACGATCTTTACCGCAGGGTTATAAATAGGAACAACAGGCTGAAACGCCTCTTAGAGTTAAATGCACCTGATATTATTATTAGAAACGAAAAAAGGATGCTGCAGGAGGCTGTAGATGTTCTGTTTGATAACGGAAGGCGAGGTAAGACTATTACTGGTGCAAATAAGCGGCCACTAAAATCCCTAAGTGATATGCTTAAGGGTAAGCAGGGTAGATTTAGGCAAAATTTGCTCGGAAAGAGGGTGGATTATTCAGGACGATCAGTGATTGTAGTTGGTCCTGATTTAAGGTTGCACCAATGTGGACTTCCAAAGAAGATGGCTTTAGAACTTTTTAAGCCATTTATTTACAATAAGCTTGAGGAAAAAGGTTTGGCAGGCACCCTCAAAAAAGCCAAAAAATTAGTTGAAAACGAAACACCAGAGGTGTGGGATTGTTTAGATGAAGTAGTTAAGGAACACTGTGTTTTGCTTAATAGAGCGCCTACTCTTCATAGGCTCGGTATGCAGGCATTTGAACCTGTTCTTATCGAAGGAAAGGCTATTCAACTTCACCCTCTAGTTTGTACTGCCTTCAATGCTGATTTTGATGGTGACCAGATGGCTGTTCATGTCCCTCTTTCTGTCGAAGCCCAGATTGAAGCCAGAGTATTGATGCTATCTACGAACAATATACTCTCACCAGCCAATGGTGATCCTATAATTGTTCCAACGCAAGATATTGTATTAGGTATATATTATATGACTAAAGAGAGACCATTTTGCAAAGGTGAAGATGGGATTTTTGCTAATATGGAAGAGGTTAGGATGGCCTATGATGCTGGCGAGTTAGATTTGCATGCTGCGATCAAGGTTAGAATTAATGGCCAGATATTCAGGACAACCACTGGAAGGGTAATCCTTTACGAGGTTTTCCCCAAGGAGTTACCTTTTGAAACGGTTAATAGTGTAATATCCAAGAAGGGGCTTAAGGATATTATTAGTGAATGCTATCGCACTTTAGGGACTAAGGCTACGGTCATTTTAGCGGACAGACTTAAAGATATTGGGTATAAGTATGCTACCATCTCCGGTATTTCCATCGCAAGTAAAGATATGGTTACCCCAAGAAGAAAATCCGTAATTATAGAAGAAGCCGAAAGTGAGGTAAAAAAGATTGAGAGCCAATATAGTGATGGTTTGATCACTGACGGTGAAAAATATAATAAGGTAGTTGATATTTGGACAAAGGCCACAGAGTTAATTTCCTCAGAAATGATGGACGAAATGGCTGTGGAGGAATTGACAGCGCCTGATGGAAGGAGAAAAAAGTGTGATAGCTTTAATCCAATATATATGATGTCTGACTCGGGTGCTAGAGGTAGTAAGGATCAGATGAGGCAGTTGGCAGGGATTAGGGGCTTAATGGCAAAACCCTCTGGAGAGATTATTGAGACACCCATTACTGCAAATTTCCGCGAGGGCTTGACAGTTTTACAGTATTTTATCTCTACCCATGGTGCAAGAAAGGGATTGGCTGATACAGCGCTAAAGACAGCTAATTCAGGATATTTGACTCGCAGATTGATAGATGTGTCCCAGGATGCCTGTATTACAGAGGAAGATTGTGGCACTATGGATGGAATATGGGTAGAGTCGTTAACTGAGGGAGGTGAGGTGATTCAAACCGTCTCAGAGAGAATTCTGGGAAGAACCGCAGCTGAAGATATCTCAGACCCGATAACCGGAGAGTTACTGCTTAAGTACGGTGAAGAAATAGATGAATCAGCAACTCAAAAAATAGGGAGATCTTGGATTGAAAAGGTAAAGATTAGATCAGTATTGACATGCAAGGCAGTGAGAGGGGTCTGCAAAAAGTGTTATGGTCGGGACTTAGCTCATGGTAGAGAGATTGATATAGGTGAGCCAATAGGCATTGTTGCGGCCCAGTCTATTGGTGAGCCAGGCACGCAGCTAACCATGCGGACATTTCATATTGGGGGCACAGTAAGTAGAAAGGTAGAGCAGTCTACAATTCAGGCTAGGAATAGTGGAAAGGTTAAATTTTATAATCTCAAGACAGTGATAAATGACAAAGGGGACCATGTGGTAATGAATAGGAATGGGGATATTGGAGTGGTGGATGCAAGCGGAAAGGAATTGGAACGGTACCCCGTTATATACGGAGCTATAATTAAGGTTGATGATGGAAAGGAGATAAATCCTGGTGAGCTTTTTGTAGAATGGGATCCCTTTACTATACCGATTTTGACAGAGGCTTCTGGTAGGCTAAAGTTTGGCGATATTTATGAAGGCAGAACAATGCAAGATAGGCTGGATCCGGTAACTGGTAGATCAAGTAAAGTTATTGTTGCATCTGGTGACCCGGACGTTAGGCCGAGGATCTCTATCAAAGGTGCCAGTGGCAAGACAATCCAACTTTCTGGTTATTCAGCAGGGGCAGTGGCCAGGTATTTCCTTCCTACAGGTGCTATTATTATGGTTTTAGAAGGAGATGATATCCATGCGGGTGATGTTTTGGCCAAGATACCAAGAGAAACCACAAAGACTAAAGATATTACGGGCGGTTTGCCAAGGATTGCAGAATTGTTTGAGGTCAGAAAACCCAAAGATCAAACCCTTTTAACTGAGATTGATGGAACAGTATCCTTTGGAAAATATGTATCAGGGAAAAGGAGGGTGATCATCACTCCTGAAATTGGCAAACCTGTTGAATATGTTGTGCCAAGAGGTAGACATGTAAGCGTTTTTGATGGAGATTATGTTAGGGCTGGGGAAGCCCTCATGGAAGGCTCGGCTAATCCTCATGATATTTTAAAAATAAAAGGACCTAAAGAACTATCTAAACACCTTGTTGATGAAGTTCAGAAGGTCTATCGCCTCCAGGGTGTGAAGATAAATGACAAGCACATAGAAGTGATTGTCAGGCAGATGTTGAGGAGGGTGTTAGTTAAGGAAGTTGGGGATTCGGATTTTATTTTAGGAGAAGAGGTAGAGAGGTGGCGTTTTGAGGAAAAAAATCAGGAAATTGTTGCAAGCGGAGGTAAGCCAGCTGTTGGGGAGCCCCTTTTGTTGGGAGTTACAAAGGCATCAATTAATACAGATAGCTTTATATCAGCTGCATCTTTCCAGGAAACCACAAAGGTCTTGGCAGATGCAAGTGTAGAGGGCAGGATAGATTATCTAAGAGGCCTTAAAGAGAATGTTATTATGGGCAGACTTATACCGGCTGGAACAGGTTTGAATATGCACAGAAGGTTAGATATAGAAATGGAACAATAATTTTTATAAAAGTGTTGAAATAATTTGATAGATAGAATAAAAGGCATTCAAAACATTTAGAGCAGGATAACTTTTTAAAGAGAAATAGATGCCAACAATTAATCAACTCATTAAAAATGGGCGGCAGAGGGTAAAGAAGAAGAGCAAGACACCAGCTCTAATAGGGTGTCCTCAAAAAAGGGGTGTATGTATCAGGGTGTACACATCTACCCCTAAGAAACCTAACTCGGCCTTACGTAAGGTTGCAAGGGTACGGTTGACAAATGGAATAGAGGTAACTTCCTATATCCCAGGGATTGGACATAATCTACAAGAGCATTCTGTTGTTCTGATCAGGGGAGGGAGAGTTAAGGACTTGCCTGGGATCAGGTATCATATCATTCGGGGCACCTTAGATAGCTCAGGTGTTGAAGATAGAAGGAGAGGTCGCTCCAAATATGGGACTAAGAAGCCTAAGGGCATTTAGTGATTAGGGATTATGAATAAAATAATTGAGAAATTGAGAAATTTTTCTACAAATAACGAATAACGAACAACGAACATTATTTAAGTTTTTTGGAGAGACTGAGATGCCAAGAAAAGCAGTAATTTTAAAAAGGGAAATCTTGCCTGATCCTAAATATAAAACTGAATTAGTTACTAAATTCATTAATAGAATTATGCAAAGCGGGAAAAAGAACTTGGCTCAATCTATTCTCTATAATGCCTTTGATATTATACAGGAGAAAACTAAGGAAGATCCGCTATCTCTTTTTCAGAAGGCTATTGAAAACGTTAAACCAGTAGTTGAAGTAAGATCAAGAAGGGTCGGTGGTTCTACCTATCAGGTGCCTATTGAGGTTAGATATTTGCGGAGGACTACATTGGGTATAAGATGGATACTCATATATGCCAAACAAAGGGGCGAGAAAGGAATGGCATCGAAATTAGCAGGGGAGCTGATTGATGCCTCTAAGGGAAGGGGTGGTGCCTTTAAGAAGAAGGAGGATACACATAGGATGGCGGAGGCAAATAAGGCCTTTGCTCACTATCGATGGTAAGGTTGAACTCCAAAGGCGTATCCTTGATATTACAAATGGATAGGATTTCCAAAACGTAAATTGATTATATTAAAAATAGGATTTATTTTAAGGAGGTAAACATAATGGCTAAAGAAAAATTTAAGAGGACAAAGCCACATGTAAATGTCGGCACCATTGGTCATATAGATCATGGTAAGACGACGTTAACAGCGGCAATGACCCTCTGTTTATCTA
>Ga0209977_10001008_pt1 | contig 11946 bp, 10 predicted proteins | sample SumtaG_2_FD_183113 | JGI IMG/M metagenome (GOLD analysis project Ga0209977, IMG submission 183113) | Deep subsurface microbial communities from Indian Ocean to uncover new lineages of life (NeLLi) - Sumatra_00607 metaG (SPAdes) (version 2) | ecosystem: Environmental > Aquatic > Marine > Oceanic... | reverse complement strand
ATCTGTGCACGTGGAATACCTAGGAGGTGACTGTGACTGCCAAGAAAAAAGATTCCGGCAATTTAAAAAAACATTTTGAAAAGAAACTATTTCTCCTGATTGGCCTAATGGCCATTTTGGCCTTGGCCATCCCTTCTTTTTCACTGGGAGAAGAGAATCCGCGGGGGCTGGATCCATGGCCAGATGCCACCTACATGCCCGAGCTGGGCGGATTGTTGAACAAGACGAGGCACAATCAATACGGGCAGAAAAGGGATTTGGCCGAATGCATCGTTCTTCGCCAAAGTTATATAAAGGATGGAAAGGCCTATGTTGCCGGAGGAGGGCTTTATTATGCCTCCGATACCTCTTATGATGCACGGCCCCTCATGCGTGATCCCTTCCTCATCTTAGGTGAACACTGTTACCTGCTCCGTCTGAAAACCGAGAGGGCAGTAAAAAGGGATGTCTATGTGAAGAAAAAAGGAAAGGCCCTTGTCGATCCTTCAGGATACCGGATATGGTTCGATTACTCCACGGACCATTACGGGAAACCCTATGGAGAGTTCGCTTTCATAGCTCCCTCAGGAGGATGGCCACATGAGTGGCCCATCTCCACTGATTTACCCCAAATTGAAAAGGCGGAAGGCCTAACCTTGCCGGAAGGAATTATTCCTCAGGAAAAAGACTTTTTCATGAACAGGTCCTATATCTACGGTGCAACAGTGTTGACTGCAGAAAAGATCACCTTCGATGATGCCCTGTTTTCAAAGATTGAATATCCTGCCGTCAAGGAGGCTATCTTTTCCATGGATAGGCCCTGGATCGCTCATATTCTGCAGGAGAGCTTCCGGTGGTATGGAACCAAACGGATTTATGCCTTTAGAAAAGAGAATGGGATCCTTGTGGAGGTACGCAACTGGACAGGGAAGAAGGTGCTGGCCTCCAAACTTCTTATCCCCTCAACGCAACAGGAATACAAGGTGGGAGAGCAGGAAAGGATGTGCCTGACCCGTTTTGACCTCGATCTGCATATCGAATTGATTGTTGATCCGGACTGGTACAAGGCCTCAGATTTCGGACCCTGGGCCAATGACGTGCCCTATGGATGGAAAGAGGGAACTATTTCCTTCGCCATTTATGATGATCTCCTCAAGCTCGAGGACGGAAAGCCCTGGCCGAATGACGACAGATATATTGTCAGGCTGGAGGCGAACCTCGAAACGGGCATGCTCAAAAGAATCATCCTGGAAAATCGCGAACCCTTTGTTTTGAGCAATGAAAATACAAGCTATGATGGCCCTGTAAAGATCTCCGAGGTGTGGGACCGGAAATATTTCACCGTGGTTGCACGCGACTTCGAAGAGGATGTGGTTAAGGATTCCTATGTGCGGGATTCTTTTTTCCGGCGAACCGATAACCTCATCCTCTGGAAAGACGGCCGGGAAAACGTAGATTTCTTTATCGGCATGAGCCCATTAGTCGTCAAGGTGATGGAAGACACTTTTCTTACGCGGCTGGCTGATCCGACCTATGGCGTCCCGGTGGTCAAATCGAGATTTACCTCCTATCCGGAGGTCATTCCTTCGGCCAAATGGTTCGCCCCTGACCCTACTTGCGCCTTTGTGCCTAAACTGAAGCCTTTTCGCTATACATATGTCAAGACTCGGAAAGGCGATAGGCTTAGGGCTATGGAAGCCCTTGTGATCAGGCAGAGCTATGTGGATTATCGAAAGAAAAAGATCATTATACCTCCATCAGGCCTCTATTACACCACTCGCGATAGCAGAAACATCCGTCCAGGTGAGCCCTTGTATATTCTCGGAAAAAAGGCCTATCTTCTGAGCTTTAGAAGTTATCTTGTTGTGAAGAAGGATTTTCGGATCGATTTCTGGAAGGAGCAACCCATGGGGGATGGGAACCCGCTGTTCTGGCAGGATGTATCCCTGGGAGATGGGAGCAAGGCATTTCGATTCATAAAATCCTCGATTCTATGGGGTCGACCAGTTGCTGAACTTCGCGTGACCAAATACTCGGGAAATAACTGGGGGGCAAACGTACTCATTGCTCCGGGGTTTTACAGCTACGGTGATTTATCAGACGAGGATCCGCAACCAGGCTTTGTGCCTACGGATCAAAGATACCATTTTCCAGAGATATTCGCAGAGGGTGCAACCTACATGATCCCGAAATGGGTTAGTCCGGATTTCGTTGAAGTTGCCGAATTTGGAACACCGGGTATGGACCAATTCACAATCACCTATAAAAAACCAAAGAAAATTATCATGAAACAAGGGGAAGAGACCCGTGTGGGAAACTATCGACTTCATGTAACGGAAGTCGATACCGAGAGCAAAACCGTGAAGCTGGTTCTTACGGATACTTCAGGAAAACTTTTAGCTGAAAAGACCCTCGGCCCCGTTAACCAAGAACTCTATGATACCCTTCCTCAATATGGCCCGTCTCAGCAAAAGATTATGATGCGATATAAGGACATCCAGGTGGATGTGGATTATCCCACCGATTTTCCCGAAGGCAAGGTTCCTCTGTATATCGCGACAGGTGCCAAGACGTTTGATCGTGATAAGCCCTGGCCGGATGACCCGCGGTTTCTGGTAAGGCCGGATGTCTGCGGACATTGCTACCAACTCAACGAATTGATACTCGATAACAAGGACCCGATCATCCTGGATGCCGAGAATCCAGTTTTTATAGGCCCGAAAGGGCCCGGTTATCCTGAAGGATATTTCAAGATCGTCATTGATGATTTTGATGGGGAGGCTATCAATAAGTGGCACATCGAAACTATTTGGAAAAGGAAAAAAAAGGGTAAAATGGTTACCACAAAACTAAGAACACCCAATCTGGCAGAATATCCGAGGAAAAATATCGATGTCATGGTTGGTGTTAATGGAACCATAGAGAGCTTTTTGCGCAAAACCCTTATTGAGCGACTGGCATACAGGGAAATTTGGCGGTTGAAATAGAAAAAACAAATAAGGATTTAAAGATAAGGAGATTTGCAGAATGGCTACCAAGGCAGCATCAGCTTCGATTAAGAAAGCATCCAAAAGCACTTCAGTCTTTGATGTGCTCCCGGGTTGGCGTGAAAGCCTACCCGGGCTCCTGGCCCTCATCATCATTGCTGTTTTTGCTCAACTTCCAGGTCTTGCCTGGCCCATAACAGTTCATCATCTCTTAGAGTATATTGATCACGTTTTGCCTCCGATTTACGGGAAAGGGCTTTTCACTGATCTTCTACATTTCAACTACGTGGTGATCTGTTTGGCTGTTGGGATTCTGATCCGAAATGTGGTGGGGGTACCGAAGAGTTGGGAAGTGGGTTTAAGCTACTATTCCGTTTTTTTGCACGCAGGCATCATAATGTTGGGATCCCAGTATCTGCTGAGGGACATGGTTAAGCTCGGTCCTGTAACTATTGTTATCATGGTAGTTTTTGTTTTCGGATCGGCGGCCTTTCTAATTTTCTTGGGGCGCCTTTTCAAGGTTGATGATTCTCTTACTGGTATTATGGCAGCAGGTTTTGGCATGTGCGGTGTTACTGCAGTTGTGGCCACCGCCCCCATGGTGCGGGCCAAAACCGAGCAGATAACGTATGCTATCGCAGTCACTGTTTCCTTCGGTATTTTTTGTATGATTGGCCTGCCATATGTGGCTCGACTTTTCGAAATAACTCAGTACTCGTTCGGAGTAATCAGTGCTACAGGGGTCCCGAACTCTGCCCAGGTGATCGCCACTGGATACATGCTTGGGTTTGAATCAGGTAAGGTTGCGGGCTTTGTGAACATCGGAAGAATCGTCTTAATTCCCGCAGGTGCTTTATTCATTTACTTCTTCACCATGACCCGTGACGTGCTGGCATCAGAAAAGATCAATATATGGCAAACCATTAAAGAAAAATTTCCAGTTTATGTGTTCGGATTTGTTGTTGTTTGGATGGCCAATTGCTTTCACCTGTTCCCAAAACCGGCGGTCTTCGCCATGGAGAAGGTGATGATCTGGTTCTTCAGCCTCTCCTTTGTGGGCCTCGGTCTCCAAACGAGACTATCGGATGTGAGAAAAGCAGGGATTAGAGGTGCGATGGTCGGCTATCTTGCAGGAACCATAAAACTTGTAATTGCTATAATTGTCATCGTGATTCTGATGAAGAAGGGTCTTTTGGGATAAAGGGGGTGCAAACAAATGGCAGAAGATCTTGAAGGAAAAGAAGATTTAGAGGAAGAGAGAGAAAAGACAAGGGCACAAACAGAAGCCCGGATGACAAGGTCTCGAATGAATGATTACGTTGCAATCATTCTCGCCGTGGGCACGGTTTTTCTGCTCTGGCTTCTTCAGTGGATGGGGCTATATTGAACATGGATGATAGGATTCTTCTGATATTAAGTACTTTAGATACAGATGATGATAGAATAGCAATCGAAAAGGGTTCCCGCGGCAGGGATGTTGAGGTTAAGCGCCACAGCAAACGGGGTGAAGGAAGAGCAATTGAAAAGGCCTTGCGCTATGCTGAGTTTACATCAAAGAAGGTGGTAGCGCTTCAGATTCTTACGTCTAATCTTTACCATTGGGGCCGTAACGATAGTATTCTTTCAGGCCCTGGGAAGGCTCGATTTTTGTTCTATATTCGAGATGAGGTGCTGACACGCGGCAAAGACAGGGTAAAGGAGCTTCAGGAAAGCGCCGAGAAACGAGGAATCGCTCTTGAGATTCGGTCCGTTGAATCGGAAGACCTGACTTCAAGCGTCATTGAGGAGGCACAAAAAGGTTACGAGAGTATCTTTTTGCCAAAAGAAAGGAAACGACTATTCCCCATCTTTGAAAAGACATTGGCACAACATCTCCGGAAGAATGTAGATAGCCAGATTATCCCGTGTTAGGAGAGAAAGATCTTTACGGAAATTACAGTTCAATCCTCGATATCATATCGAGGATTGAACTTTTTTAGGAATTAGAGTCTATGTCAAAAAGATTTTCCATTGTCCTTATTGGATTGGCCTTCTTATTCTATGTTATCTCACTGGCCAATGGCGGGCAGACTACGCTGCACAGAAGTGTGGCCCCTATAGAGGCCTATGAGATGTGGCAAGAAAACCCGGGCAAGGTGAAGATAGTCGATTGCCGTACCACGGAGGAATACGTGTTCGTGGGGCATGCATTTATGGCCCACAATATACCCTCCCACCTCTGGACCGGGAAATGGGACCCGAAAGAAAAGAGGTTTGTCCTCGCTACGAATCCGGATTTTGAGGACCTGATCAAGAAAAAATTTGCTTTAGATGACACTATTTTGATCATGTGTCGTTCTGGTGGGAGAAGCGATGAGGCAGTGGATCGACTGACAAAGGCTGGATTCACGAATGTATATAACATTATGAATGGATTTGAGGGTGATAAGGTAACTGATGCAGAAAGTTACTACAAAGGAAAAAGGGTGAAGAATGGGTGGAAAAATTCCGGAGCACCCTGGACATACAAACTAAATCCCCGATTGATATACTCATCCAATAGATAATCGCAATGTCTGGCCTCTCTTGCTGCCAGCTGTGAAGGAAAGATTACCACAATGGCTGATCGGAAAAAGATCTCATCAAGTCAGAATCCAGAAAAAGTGAAGATCACAGAGATAAGCCGCCGTGATTTCTTGAAGGCGGGCGCCACGGCCGTGGGTGCAGGAATATTGTCTTCCACTCTGGGCACGAAAGCACGCCTGTTTGCTGCACCCCTCCCTGCAGAGTATGTGGACAGGGAGGTGGACAGCTGCTGCCAATTCTGTCAGGTTCGCTGCACCACCAAGGTTCAGGTCAAGGACGGCCGGGTGGTGAATGTTTACGGAAATTCCGAAAACTTCTGGACCGGCGGTGCCATGTGTCCCAAGGGGAAGTCCATGGTGGAACTGACCTATAGTCCCCATCGCCTCTTATATCCGCTCATGCGTGAGGGGAGCAACTGGAAACGCATCTCTTACCAGCAGGCCCTCGATCTGGTGGCAGGGCGGATCCTCAAGGTGAAAGATGACTTTCCCGATGACTACGCCCACCGGGTCGCCATGCTTGAGCCGCTCTGGGAGTCGCGGGAAAGTGAGCTGGCCGCCAAGATGGCCTTGCGTCTGGCAGGGTTTCCTGACCTCTGTTCACCGGGAGATGCCTGTATCGGGAGCTCGGCCACCGCTCTGAAGCTCTGCCTGGGAAGTGCGGTCTCTCCAACTACTCTGGATGAAATACTCAATGCTGAAATAGCCATTCTGTGGGGAGCAAACATTGCCGAGATATACCCCCCTTATATGCGCTGGATCAATCTCGCCCGGGAAAAGGGCGTAAAGATTGTCTACCTGGACCCCCGCAGCACACCCACGAGCAATTTCTGTGACCTCCAGCTCATGCCACGCCCCGGAACCGATGGTGCCCTCATTCTTGGTATTATTCGACTTTTGATCCACGAAAACCTCTACGACCGTGATTACGTAGCCTCACACATAAATGGTTTTGAGGAACTGGCTCAGGCAGCAGAGCCCTATACCCCAGAAAAGGTGGCTGAAATCACCTGGATACCGGCCAATGAGGTGGTTGCCTTTGCCAGAAGCCTTGGGCAGAGGAAGCGAACAATTCTCTGGATGGGGGGGTCGATTTCTCGTTACACCAATTCCATGCAAACCGTCCGCATTATCGTGGCGCTCCAGGCCTTGACGGGCAACCTTTCCGGCCCCGGCAAAGGGATTATGAACGTCCAGGGAGGAAAACCAGGAGGCGATGAAAAATTCATGGAGATCTACCGCGATCCCAACCTAGAACCAAGGCTGAATTTCAGAAAGGTGCTCTACAACATGAAACGCAGCAGGGTCAAAGTGCTGCTCCTGAATGCCAGTTACCGGCGCTATCCGGATACAAACAAGGTAAGGAAGGCTATTTCCAATGTGGATTTTGTCTTGTACCGCGGTTTCTTCATGGACGAGGAGTCACAACTCGCCCACCTCATCATCCCGGCAACTATGGTGTATGAGAGCGAAGGATCGCAATATGGGGCACAGCGCCAAGTAGTCTGGCGCAACAGAGTGATCCCGAGGCCTGGGGAGACATTGGAAGACTGGCGATTCTATACTGATCTGGGCAAGAAAATAACCAGAGGCGCTTTTCCGTCGGTGAACAGCGCGGAAGAGATCTATGAGCTTTTGAGGAAGGTATCACCTGCCTGGAAGGGTATACCCATTGAACGCCTGAAAAAGAGCCCCACGGGCGTCACCTGGCCCGGTGCGTCGCCGGATCAGCCAGATACCAGAGGAACCCTTTACCCTGATAACCGCTTCCTGACCCCGGATGGCAAGGTGCAGCTTCATATCCCGGCCCTCGGTCCCATCAAATGGAAGGAACCCAAAGGGAGTCCCAAGAGCAATAAGAACAAAGCCAAAGAGTTCCCTCTGATATTCACGCAGGGGAAGGTGGTGCAGCACTGGCAGCAGACATATACTAACTGGTCTTCGTATATGGCCCAGTTCTCTGAAGGGAACTATGTCCAGGCCCACCCGGAAACGGTTCGAGACCTCGGGATCAAAGATGGAGACTGGGTCTATCTGGAGACAAAACTTGGCAAGCTTAAGGCCAGGGTCAAACTGGCCAAATCCATTTTGCCCGGTGTCGTTTGGACGCCATCGCATCCCGCACCGGCCAACCCGTTTTCGGGCAATTCGGGTTATTCCATTAATAGCATCATTCCCTATTACTGGGATAAGGTCTCGGCCCAGTTCAATGGATTCGGCTGTAGATTGACGAGGGCTTAGAAAGATATTAGATTGAAATATATTACTTCTTCAAAGGAGGATGTTTTATGAGAAAAATCGGTTTACAAAGATTTACCTGTCTTTTCCTGTTTGTGTTTTTTCTCCTTACAGCCGGCATGACTGTATCGGCTGAAGAGAAAAAAGAATTACTCGAAGGGAAAACGGTCAATATTAACACTGCCACCGCCGAGGAATTCGCCAAGAATGTTCCATTAATCGACAAGGAACTGGCGGAGAGAATCGTCGAATACCGCGAGGAAACTGGCGATTTTCAGGTTTTAGAAGAGCTACTTCAGATCGATGGATTTACCCGTAAAATGCTCAGAAGGCTAAAGCCCTTCTTCTTGCTGGAAGGATTAGGGGGTGACGAATGCACCTGTTAATGAATCTCGAAACAACCCAAAGCTTTGCTCCATATGGTTTGTTTCTCAAAATGCTTTTATCAGGCGTCGTAGGGGCAATATGACTTTGAGAGATCTTGCTGTACGCGGCGCTAGACCCCCTGAGGAATATTAAAGGAGATCGCTATGGAAGTCAAATATGCCATGGTGATAGATTCAGCCAAATGCTTTAACTGCAAGGCGTGTGTCATTGCGTGCCAGCTCGCAAACGGCGTTCCAATTGGGCTCTATCGAAACTGGATAAAACGCGCGACTGAAGGCAACGGCGCAAAGGTACATTTTCAACCAGGCAACTGCATGCACTGCGACAATCCAACCTGTGTTCAGGCCTGCCCGACCAGTGCCACTTATAAGGACAAAAAAGATGGAACCGTTAAGGTAAACGCCAAATTATGCATAAACTGTGGAAGCTGCATACCCGCCTGCCCTTATGGTGCAAGATTTCGCCACCCTGAAAAGAAGGTAGTGGATAAGTGCAATTTTTGTGAAGAGCGCAGGGCACGTGGGGAATCCGTTGCCTGTGTGGCGGTTTGTCCCACAAAGGCCAGGACCTTTGGAAATATCTTGGATCCTCAAAGCGATGCCGCCCGTCTCCTGAAAAGTAACAAAACTGTCAAGGTGATCAATCAAACGACGGATACCAAACCTAACATAGACTATATTTCAGAAACTGCCCCCATGAACTGGCCAGTTGAACCCAAAGCACCTACCCCCATTCGATTATGGCAGAACATCGCCGATCCCCTGGTAAAAGGGCTTGTCGGGCTCACCGGCCTGGGAATTTTTGTCATGCTTGGAAAACAATTATTGATCAAGGACGAACCGCCTGCGTCTGGACATGAGCAAGGAAAGGAGGATGCTCATGAGCAGCACAGTGATTAAGAGACATACAAAGATTTCTATCTTCATCCACTGGTTTAATGCGGTTTGCTGGTTTTTCCTGTTGGCAACGGGTTTAGGCCTGATAAAGAACGAAAAGCTTGACCCCATAGGAGGGTGGTGGCCCGATCTGATGCGGGGTCTGTTTGGAAGTGGAGAAATCCTCCTCTTAGCCCATGTAATTTGTGGATTGATCTGGGTTGTAGTATTCCTTGTCTATGGTATCTTACGAGCTAAGAAAGATGTGATACCTTTTATGAGGGAGATCTTCAGCTATTCTCCTTCCAACGATCTTTTGTGGCTGATCAAAAAACCTATACAGATGACCATGGGCTACAAGATGCTGGAGAAGTTAGGGTTTGAGCCTAGAATACCTGATCAGGGTTTCTATAACGTGGGCCAGAAGCTTTTGGCAATACCTACGGTTTTTGGAGGGGTTGTGATTGCGGCAACGGGAATCATAATGTATGCCTCCAAATTCTTTATTATCGACAAGATGGTAGTACAATGGTCCATCCTCATCCATTTTGTAGCCGTAGGGGCTGTTTTTGCGGGACTGCTGATTCACATCTTCATGGGATCCATCGCTTCAGGTGAGCTCCCTGCATTAATCTCCATGTTCACCGGAACTGTGCCCGAAGACTATGCCAAACATCACCACAAATTGTGGTATGATCAGGTAGAAGGCGAGAAGCATCTCTAACAGAGGGTTGGATCATTTTTGAGTAATTATGGGATACTGATAAAAGCCCGTAAATGATATCGAGCAGCTAAACACCCAACATTCTGTAACAATCTCTACAATGATCAGGCAAAGCGCCTAAGTGATGATTGTTCCTTACATCCATCCTGCCTTTATCACTCACTTGAAAGCCTAAAGTATCGATCGCAAGATCTATATCCTCTTTAATGCCTTTTTGCCTTACCTCAAATATTTGTCGAAAACCTTTGTATGGATTGGAATTCCATATCTCTGATAATGATTGGTGATTTATGTTGCCATAGATGATGGACCTCGGATAGCATTCCATTTTCCCTTCTATGTAGTCGGGTCCTGCCTTCCCTGAGATTGGTATGTTGGTGAAGACACAGCTCGACACTAATCCACCGTGAGAGATACAGGAGGACTTTAAGATGTTTTCCGGGCACACCGGCAGCGGACTGTCAAGAAGGAAAGGAGGATAGAAAAAAAAGTTCAAGCCATTTTCTTTGGCACTGGCCTTGAGGTCCTGTAAGGCCTCCCCGTAATAATTCCTTTTGGAATCATCAAGAAAGATGGCCTCATTTCGAAGATTGGGGCTCGGGAAAAAATTGAGATTGCTGCAGACAACATCCCCGGAGCCGACCTTTTTTGCATAATTGATGATCTCCCTCAAATCTTCAAAGTTAGATTTTAACACGATATAAGCGAGGTGGACATTGGGCAACGAGGCATTTTTTTGGGCTTTTTTCTTTTTCAGGTCCAGAAGAGATTGAGTTATATGCTCAAAATCGGTTCCTGCCCTCAGATGATTATGGGTTTCAGATTTCGTACCTGCCAGGCTGATGCCCAGGATATCCAGTTTAAGATCTATAAGATGATCTGTCGTTTCTGGATTTAATGCCATACCGTTAGTGGTCAACCCAACCTTGCAACCTGCTTTTTTTGCTATCTCTATCATTTCGAAAAGCTTTTCATTTAGAAATGGCTCACCCCATCCCTGTAAGAAAATCAAGTTTGCCATATCAAAGGCACTGCCAATGTGTTTGAAGGTTTCAAGGCTCATGGAACCATGGCGCCAACGATCCGTGTAAATTGTATGGGGACAATAGAAACATGAAGCCTCACACAGGCTGGTGACTTCTATCTGAATCCAATCCAGAGAAGGGAAATCGCTTTTACGCCATATGCTATTTAAAAGTCCCATAATAGTGAACCGCTGTATATCATATTAAAGCTGCACTGTTTCTGGGTTGTCAACACCAAAAAGCTACCAGCTTTTTCAATTTAAAATAGATATAGGCTGTTATTAATACCATCTACCCCCTTTTTTAATTAATGTCTAAGGTTATTTATTACAAAACTTCCATATATTTGATTGAAATCGCAATTAATAATGTTACAACTTAACACCAATAAAACTGTGAAATTTTAGTAAGCAAGCTTAATGAAAAATTCTTTGTAAAATCGTCTTATTCATGATAAAAATATCTAGATTGTTGCACAACATTAAAGTTTTTATAGCCTGTTGCCAGGAGGATGTAAAATGCTGAAGCCCGCCTGCCATCGCTTAGAGCAAAGGAGACTGGCGGGCAGGCCAAATTCTTTCCTAAATAGGAGTTATGCAAAGTTCTAATATCATCGTTAAATGAAAATTTGTAACATTTTAGCTCTTTGAAATTATCTGGTGAATGAGCATGGAGATGTCTTTTTTTATCATGCCCTCACAAATACGAGCCGGTAGGCCGCTTCAAACAGGTACACACGCACAAAGACTCTAAAAAACAATGACGAGTTGCTCGTGCACACGGTTTGAAGCGGCACGCTGAGGCCCCATGTTAGAGGGCATGATGTAAAAAAAGACATCTCCATGCTCATGCGTCTAACCAAGGATAACTATGTGGCCTTGAGTAAAGGCCAGGAGTAGTTTTCAAAGAGCTAAAATGTTACGAAAATTATACATTTATTTTTAACAAAGAGGAGCGAAATCGAATTGAGATTAAGAAAACAGAATATCTTTTTTATTATCAACCTGTTAATCATTATGTCGCTTATTTTCTGTAACGCCGTCTTTGCCGACAAGCCAACACGCGTGCTTATCCTTCCTTTAAATATCCATTCAGAAAAAGATTTGTCCTTCCTTAAAAAAGGTATTGAGGCTATGTTGTCAAACCGGCTAGCCCTGGAAGGCGAGG